>JAABUV010000958.1_pt1 | contig 43092 bp, 51 predicted proteins | sample 5559971 | NCBI WGS metagenome assembly JAABUV01 (sample SAMN10711881, study PRJNA513362) | rock metagenome | isolation source: Antarctica rocks | place: Antarctica: Victoria Land, Knobhead nord | collected 2015-12-19 | reverse complement strand
TCCTCACGCGTGAGGTCGTTCACAAACGTGGCCGCGCCGATGCCGGCCATCAGCGGCACGCGCTGCAGCCCGTCGCGCGCCTTGGTCGTGTCCACCAGGCCCTGTTGGACAGGCATGTCAGTATATTTCCTTTCGCGGCAGTTGCAGGTACAGAATCATTACCGCTGGCATCACACTGGCACGCAATCATATTCCATGTGCCAGTGCAGTACCGGCAACCTCCCAGGCCGCTCAACCGCAGGCGAGCCAGACTAGGGTGATATCCAGCGACATAGCAAACCCATATGTCAGGCCAACATGACAGCAAGCTACCTCAACTGCATAATGTAATTACAACAGGTAAGGCCACCCACTGCGCAGCAGGTCCCGCCAGCTCACCTTGTAAAACAGCTTGGTGCAGCAGACAGGGTGCCAGAATGGCAGCTGGAGGCTCTTCATGACGCCGAACACGCGGTTGCGCTCATCCACGCTGATCAGGCTGCGGTTGAAAGCCAGCTGCACGCATGATGCAGAGTCCGATTCAATATAAAGTAATGTGGCAAATCACTTGCAAACCCGCGCATATTGGTTAGCTGGAGGCAGAAGAGGCGCCAGCACGATGTGCAGGCGCGCTGCAGGCGCGTAGTGACGCAGGCACCACGCACAGCACTGCACAGAACCGCAGAATATACAGCATGTGATACGTGGAGCAGGCCAGCACCTGCGTGGTCAGCGCCATGTCGATGTTCACAGCCTCGCCGTGCAGCAGCTCGTCGCCGTGCATCAGCGCCGCCATCTCAATCTCGGGCGAAAACGCGTGCCCGTAGTCGACCACGCGGCACAGCACATGCTCCCACAGGTTGTACTCCAGCTCCTCCAGCTGCACCACACCGCAGCATAAGTGCGAAGCACGAGCGCTGCGTCAACGTATGCCACACCGATGTCATGCACAGGCTGACAAGCACTCTTTGTTGGCATTTCACGCTGCACTGCAGGCACTACATGCATCGAGCACTACATGCATCGAGCAAGCACTAGACGCTAAAAATACGATGAAGACAAACTATGTCATCACAAGTGACAGAGCACAAACACCTATGTGACTGGCAACTGGTATGCAATACAGGAGACGCAAGTCGACAGCGCAGCACGCACCATGCCCTGGATGGACCGTCGCATGGCCACGCTCGAGGCAGCGCTCTGGAAGTTGCCAGCGATGAGCTCCCGCGCATGCGCCTCGAGCACCACAAACAGCGGCGCATCCTTGATGCACGCCATCTTCAGCATCTCTGCTGAACCGTTGCTCACGTTCCGCTGGTCCAGCGTCTTCAGGAATGACCTGCATGAGCAGCACCAACTCTGCTCTCAACGTTATGTCCTCCAGGATCATAGTTGGACCTCTTATTGCTGCACAGTGCACAGGTGAACTCATCGACACGCAAACTGGCCACCTTGCCCTTGGAACACCCCCACACTGCTACACTTGTCATGCCACACATTTACCAGGGCTACATCTGCATGCCACACACTTACCGAGGCTGAATCTGCATGCCACAAACCGAGGCTGAATCTGCATGACACAAAGCAACCGCAAAGCGCTGCCTGTCTATGACAGCCTTCGAGGGCGCACCTGTCAATGTACACTGCCAGCGGCGGGCAGTACGTGCCCATCTTGTTCTTCCGGTTCTCAAAATTGACTGCAGTCTTGATGCCCACAGATGCATCCACCGCCGCCATGACCGTCGTTGGCACCTGGACGCGCATGCAGCCGCACATCAGCTGTGCTGAATACCTCAGCAATTCTGCCAAACAGGCACTTTGTCCTTCCTTGGGAGCCATTCCCTACACAAGTCATACACAGAGAGCACTGGACTGAGGTAGGCCAGCCCAGCCAACACACGGCGTGAGCTTGCCTTGATGACCGGCGTGTTGCGCCGGTACAGGTTTGAGGCCAGCCCAACAACGTCCAGGCACACGCCGCCGCCAATTGCCACAATAGGTTCCTTGCGCCTGCCAACCGACACCATGTTTGTCAACACCACGGCGATGCATGCTTGGCAAGCGCGATGGAAAGCGCAGCGCCATCACTGTGAAAGCCCTTGGTATGCTGGTCCTGCACTGCATGCAAATGGACACAGCACATGTCCCACTGCGGCACTCAGCGCAGCAGCGCAGCAGCATGGGATGCAGGTAGCGCGCACCGGTTGAGCTTGAACTCCTCCAGCTGGCGGGTGATGTCAAACACCAGGTCGAAGCTCTTGTTGGCCTCGTTGGTGGGCAGCGGCAGGATCCGGCACTCCACGCCGTGGGCGTCAAAGTACTGCCACCACCAGCGGGTCACGTGTGTCAGAGGCCACAACCAAATGATGGTGGTATGGTGGTATGACAATTCGGCACAATAAGCATACCTTCTGCACGCGCTCGCCGTAAATGCGGTGCACGTTGTCGTCCATGACGACAAAGCGTCGCTGCCCAGGAGCGCGCACAGGCAGGACGGTCGGCTGGCATGGGAACGAGTCCGGCACCACTCCCCGCAGCATGGTCTGCAGATGGCCACCAGCAGCAGGAGGTCAGTGCGTCAGGCTCGATACAAAAGGATGGTGATTGTGTAGCTGCACGCAAACTTGCGTCACGTGTGCTTGACAATACATATCGCATGACCTGCTTGCAACATAGCAGAAGCGGGCTAAAAACCCAGCCACTGTATACACATTAAGGCTCCCTATGCGCACCTCGTTCTCCACGTCAAACAGCCCAGACACCTCCTCGATGACGTACCGGACGGGCTGCACAGCGTTGATCTGAAACACGCCCTGCGCGTCGTGCTCGAGGATAAGGGAGTGTTGCGCACCAACAGCCCGCTAGCAAAGAGGCTATGCACCGCTCTGCATCACTGCTGCAGCAAAGCAACAGTGCAACTCGCAGCGAGCTCCACAGCTCGTTATCACCACAAACAATACTTAACCGTCTAACAGTTATTCAGGCGAAGAGGGCTGCGCATATCAGGAAGCGTGCATGCCGCGCACCGTGGTGAGGCCGGACGTGCCGCATGCGGATAGGCCGTTCAGCCCAGGCTGATTGTGGCGGTCAGGGCTCACGGCGTGGCTCATGCCACGCTCCGCGTGATCGGACACCGGCTGCGGCGCACTGGCCGCGGCCGTCACGCCCGCTGGCGTGGCAGTCTGCGCGGAGACAGCATGGTCCGCCGGCGCTGTGACGGTCGCGGCCGCCTGTGTCCGTGGTCGGTGAGGCCGCGAACCCGCGTTCAAGCGCGCGGGTCGGTGTGGCGGCCTGCATGCAGGCGCAATGTGCATGTAAGCACATGCGCCATCGGTGCCAGATAATGGGACACCTGCGCCGCTGCACTATGCCAAGCCCTTTGCTTTTTGTCCACCAACCAGCTCAACCGTCGCGGAGCGCTCTGGATAATATTCCGACAGCGATGGTGTGGCCTCATGGCATTGTGGTCGTGAGGCGGCTGGGTGACGTCGCCCTCCCGCAAGCAGGCCAATGCCCGGGCTGCTAAGCTGCTGTCAGGCACCCGGCCGCCCATCACGCATCACTCTGGTATCGGAAAGGCATTGATCTGCACGTGTGGCCCATCCGGCAATCCCGTGCGCACCTGCATATCGGCTGGCTGTGGTTGCGGGGCAGGCTTGCGGTCAAGCCCGCTGCAAGGCAGTGGCTTCCCATCTCAAGCGCCTGCGAGACTGCTAGCTGCGCGAGCACTTGTGCGAGTGTACTATTGCACTCTTGCACGCAGCTCGCGTCTGCTTTCTAGCTAGGCACGCCGCTTTCCGAAAGCGGAGGTGCGCTAGCTCGCGATAGACTATGCAACAGTGACTGCTCTGGCTCTTGGGTGGCCGCGCAGTGATTGCCTGTCGCCTGCTCGGGCTGGCGTGGCCTGGTTTGAACAAAAGGGTTGTCGGCACCTTTTTAACACGCAGGACGGCAGCGGAAATAAGCGTGCAGCATAGGCAGTCATAGCCAGCGGCTTGCGCTATAGACAGTGCGACGCTGGTAGCATTACTATTGCAGTGGCTGGGCGTTCCTGCACTGATACCCGGGCGCAATGACAGTCAACGGCGAGCACAGCATTCACAGCACCGGGCAGCCGGACACGCCGGTGGAGGCGCTGGTGGACCTGCTGGGACGTGCGCTGGCGGCCCCCGACCAGGCAGAGATGCGCGGGCTGGTGGAGCGGGCGTATAAGCTGGTGGCGGGCCTGGACCCGTACCTGGACGCCGTCTCCACGCCGCCCGCACCCGTGAGCGCCTGCACCCGATTGCTTTGGCTCGCGCATGCGCCTCCAATCACTGCATTCTGCCCGGACGCCGCCTTGTTTAGTGAGGCTTGCATGGACGAAGGTCACAGAGTACTGCAAGACACCACAAGCTATCTTGTGCCTTGGCGCGGGGGTGGACCGCACTGCATTGGCTCGTTGATGCGGTATAAACAGTGAAACTGCTATTTCTGGCGGCTGGGCGTTGCCTTGTGCGCAGGCAAGCCAAGGCCTGGAGCCTGCACAAGACTTACAGCAGACCCATTATGTAGAAGGTGGTGCATAACGTAGCGGGGAACGGCGTGCGTGCAGGTGGTCCAAGAGCTGATCCAGGCTTCGGGGAGCAACGATTGGGCTGATGCCCACAAACAGGTGCGCTTAAAGCCTGCGATGACTGCATTGTGAGTGCCTGCAGTCCAAACATGCACTGTGGATGTCACAGAAAAGCTCGTGGAGGTGTGCACCTCCAGCTAGGTGTCTATTTGATATAGTAGTACAACTTTTGCATGCGCTTTCTGCACTGTCATTATCACGGAGGCTCCAGTGTTATGCTTATGTCAGTACTGATCCACAAACCACAACTTTGCTGCCTGACAGCAAGTGAACAGCAAGGAGAGCGCAAGCGGCGCAACAGAGCGCATGCGGCGCGGCGCCTTGCCGCACAGAGCGCGCAGTGCAACAAGCTGTCTTTCATGCAAATGCGGGCGAAGCACGTGCATAGTATGCACGTGCCCCGTCCCCTCTTGTCGGGGCCGCGGGTCACGGCGCCTGCGGCGCGGCAGGGCAAGACGCGCTTCCTGCAGAAGAAGGAGTGCTGCGCGGGCGCGCTGGAGGGCCGCTTCATCGCCACGCTCTGCCGGCTGGCGCACGCCAAGACGGTGCTGGAGGTCGGCATGTTCACCGGCACGACGACGCTGGCGGTCGCGCTGGCGCTGCCCGCCGATGGCCGGGTCCGCCCCCGGCCCCGGCTGCCCCCACACATTCTGGGTTAGGGTGTGGGTCAGGGACGACGCTCGTGGTCGCGCTGGCGCTGCCAGCGGTCGGCTGGGTCCGCCCCTGGCCGTGGCCGCCCCCATGCAACGCCCGCGCCCCCGCGTGCGGCGCCCTGATCGCCCATTGTGCGTGCTAGCACGCAGTAACACACACGTTAAGCCCAGCTGGTGCAGCACGCATAAGCATAGCATGCGCTGCGACGCTCCGCTGGTGCCTTGGAGCGAGTCGTGCTGGGACGGGTTGCCGTGGTGCAGGGCCCTGCCTGTTGGACGCCTCCAGGGCCGGAGGAGCTCATCAATGCCCTGCTGCACGCGGGCGTCTCGCAGCGTGCACAAGCGCTCTTGTTGAAAGTATGCTGCGCCCTGCCAGCGCGCGCACACAGCAGCTGAAGCACCGCATCAGCTGACACACGGGCTGCCAGCGCACGTGCATGCCCTGGTGGCCAGGCGATGCTCATCAGCGGTCGCCTGCATAGGGTATAGGGTATAGGGTATCAGCGGTCGCCTGCCCGCGCAGGTGCACGCGCTGGAGATCGAGGAGTACATGCGCGACTTCTCCGCGCCCTTCTTCCGCCGGGCGGGCGTGGCGGACAAGGCGCGCCGGGCCCCGCGCCCGCGCCCGCCGGCGGCGCCGCCTGTGATGCCGCGGTCCGCCTGCGGCGGGAGCGCTGGCCAGGGGCGGCCCAGCGCGCGCGCGCGCGCTGTGCTGCCACCCTGCGAGGCGGGCGCGCCAGCAGGGCTGGCTTCGTGCCATTCCGTCATTGCCTCGGCATTGCCATGCGTGTCATGCATGCTGTCGACCACGCAGGAGTCGAGGGTGACTTTCATAAGCGAGCCGTGTTCGCTGGTTCCGCGGCCAGGTGGAGGTGGTCCTGGGGCCGGCCAGCGAGTCGATCGAGAAGCTGGCGGCGCGCGGCGTGCGCTTCGACCTCGCCTTCCTGGACGCGGACAAGGGCGGCTACCTGGGCTACTACCAGCAGGCGCGGCGCGGCGCCTGCACCATCCCGACCCCGACACGACGCCTGCCTTCTCGAGGTTTATGGCGTGCCGCAGCTCGAGAGCGCAGTGTGACATGAAGGTTGCTCGACTCGCAGCAGGCGGTGAGGGGTTGGCAGCGGCTGGCACCAGCTCTGCATACTGCGCTGGTGTGACCTCACCAGCTAGTCACTCTATGTTCATAATCAGAAGAGAGTCAGGAGAGTCTGAAGAAAGAACTGGCGGGGTACCTGCAAATGCGACGTGGATTGACATATGGCCATTTGCATGGTGTGCGACCACATCGCCATGCTGATGCAGAGCCAGCGCCGCGCGCAGCTGATGGACCACAACCTCATCACGCCGGGCGGCGCCATCATCGTGGACAATTCGCTGATGAAGGTGCCGCGCTCGCGTCCGCCCGGCTGCGCGTCCTGCTCGGGCGTTCCGAACAATGGGCAGCAGCGTGTGTCCAGCATGTGCGTGGATGCAGTCGTGTCCCGTCCCGTGCGGGCTGCACGGCGCGCAGCCGAGGACCATGTATCTTGTGCCGGCAGGGCCGCACGTACGAGCCCGGCGGCGTGAAGGACGAGTCCGCGGACGCCATCCGCAAGTTCAACGACTTTGTGCGCAAGGACGCGCGCGTGGACGTCGTCGTGCTGCCCTTCCGCGATGGCGTCAGCATCGTGACGCGCCGGTGCGCCCCGCAACCAGCTTGGAAGCCATGGGCTGCAGGCGTGCGCATGCTGCTGCGCAGGCTCTCACAGGCCTTCACGGCGGCTCTGGTGTGGCCATCATGCAGCGCAAGCATGCGTGGCAAGCCATGCCATAAGTGGAGCCAGGGCTGTAGTGTTCCCCTTGCCACATGTCGCCGTGACGGACACCGGCACGGCGCGCTGCAGGCCACCCGCGGACGCGAAGGACGATGTCGCAACGGGCCTGCACGGCAACCTCATCACGCAGCGCCTGAAGCTGAACAGCCGCGTCGCGCTGGTGACAGGCGCGGCCGGCCCACGGTTGCAACCAGTGGCCCACTCCGGCGACAGGCCAGCCAAGTGATAGTGTCAATGTCAGCACCAGACCTGATCGGGGTAAGGGACGGTTTGCAAGCATGAGCACCAGTGCGTGTGCCACGCTTGTCAGCAGTCGACCAGGCCAGTGGCCCGCACAGCCTGCCCACGTGCACGAGCCGCGGCTCGCGCGGCCCGGCACTGAAGCCGCCGCGCGCGCGCGCGCCAGGCGGCGGCCAGGGCATCGGGCGTGCGTTCGCGCATGCGCTGGGCGAGGCTGGCGCGGCGGTTGCGGTCGTTGACGTGGTCCGCGCCACGGCCGAGGCAACCGCGGCCGAGCTGGCGGCCAAGGGCGTGCGCAGCCTGGCCGTGGTGGCCGACATCACGCGCGCCGCCGACTGTGAGCGGTGCGTCCCGCGCCCTGAATCCCCTGAAGCCTGTCGTGCCGCTGCCTTTTCTATTATTGCTAGCACAAGGCACTTGCTAGCATAAGGCACATGCAAGCTGGCGCCCGCTGCGCTGGCGTTCATACGACGAGCGTGGCGCTGGCGGAATGCCATGGTATAACGGTTTATGAAGAAGACTAGCTCTCACCGGCCGCCAGGATGGTGGCGGAGACGGTGGCGGGCCTGGGCCGGCTGGACATCGCGGTGAACAACGCGGGCGTGAACAAGAACAACGCGGCCGAGGACACGCCGGAGCACGAGTGGGATCTCACATTCAACGTCAATACCAAAGGCCTCTTCCTCTGCTGCCAGGCACGCGCCCGGGGCACGGCTCCGCTCGCCGCAAAACCTGATCTCAAGGGTCTTCCGAAGTCTTCAGGGTCACGGCGGCATGTGTTGAGAGTGGCTGGGGCTGTGGCATGTAGCGCCAGCGTCATGCGGGAAGAGTTGAGCCGGTGGCAACATCGCGGCGAGGGTCACAATGGCAATGTTGCAGTGAGATGCCCTGTGCTTGTGGCGGCTGGCACTCACTCGCCACCGCTTGGCCACGTACTCATTGATGGGATTGCGGCTGCTGCGCCTACGCCGTCCTCCTCCTGCGATGCGGCGCGGCCGGGGGCGCGCAGGCGGAGGGGCGGCACATGCTGGCGGCAGGGGCCGGGCGCATCATCAACACCGCCAGCATGGCCTCCCTGCTGGTGCCGCACCCGCAGAAGCAGGCGCGCGCGGGCCGTCCTCTCGGGGGGAGCGGGGGTACGCTGCGGGAAGGAGCGGGCGTCTGCAGGCGCAGCGTGTGTGTGCTGTCAATGGAGAGCACCCGCCTCGCAGCACAAGCCTGCTGGGATTCGCGCAGACTCGCACACGCTGTTGCGAGCGCGGGGTCATGCTGTGCGATGAGCTGTGTGTCCATGTGCACTGACCTCTGCCAACCTGCATCGTGCTTGGTTCCTGGCTGCTGAAAGTGTGTCCTGGCTTGTCCACAACCTTGTCACTCCAAGCCAGCAGCTGCAGAGCATGCGCATTGCCTGCACCGCGCCCGGCACGGCGGCACGCAAAGCCTTACCTTCTTGGTGAGCCGGGGACTGGGGCACCGTGCGCAGATCGCGTACAACGCGTCCAAGGCGGCCGTGGTGAAGATTACCCAGACGCTGGGCTGCGAGTGGGCGGACCGCGGCGTGACTGTCAACTGCATGTCGCCCGGCATCGTCAACACCGCGCTCATCCAGGCGCGCGCGCCAGGGGCGCCCTGGTGTCCCCAGAACCCTGTTTTGTAGGGTGTGCGCAGCGCGCCCGTGGCAGGGCATGTGCACGCGCGGGCAGCATGTCGCCCCTGCTTGCGACTGACAGAGCTTGATCAAATCAGAGTTGCATCTGCATGCGTCCTCCTCTCTCACTGAGCATCGCCTGCCGGCATGTACCCGGCAGGGCATGCTTTTCCTGTTAGCAGGCCGCCGCTCCGCTGGCGTGTGCGACCACACCATGAGGCCAGCGCGCCTGACGGCGTCGTTGCGCAGGAGTCGGAGGCGCTGCGGCCGCTGTGCAAGGAGTGGCTGGGCCAGATCCCAGCGGCGCGCCTGGCAGAGGTCACAGACCTGCAGGCCGCGCTCGTGCTCATGGCCTCCGACGCGGCGTCCTACATGACCGGGCACAACCTGGTGCTGGACGGCGGCCACACGCTCTGGTGACCCCAGAAACTGTCGAGTCCTAGTTACAGGGAGTGTGAGGAGGAGCGTGCTGGCCCTTCAGGCGCTCCTCCGTACAGCAAGCGCGTAAAGGGAAACCACAGAATCCTGGCGTTCATTGGTGAGCCGTGGCGCGCGGCCTGCCGCGGGAGGCTGCTCGTGTGTGTGCGGGCTGCGGTTGCGCAGCATGCCAGACGGCATGGCTGCTGGCTTATATTGTTGGTACTCGCAATAGGCAATGGGGAGTTTGGGGAAGAACTGCTGAGACGCACTTGTTTTGCAGGGTACACGATTTGCAGGGTACACGATTTTGCAGGACTGCTGTTGCTGCTGTGTGCGCCTTCGTCAGAGGTCATGCTGTTAGGCACCACATGCTGTGGTGGGATTGATTGGTGCATACATATATATGCAACTGGCAAGGGTCAGATGACTCGCTGCCAACAGTGCTGGATTTGCAGCGTAAGCTGATGGATGCTGTGGTGGCGCACTCTTATAACAGGTTACATGAATGCTGACACCACACTGCACAAGCCGAGAGACGCAGCAGCTCGAACAGACCTACCACAGCGTCGCGCTCTTCATAACCACCCCTGCACACTTGGCACCTCACAGCAGGAGCCAACACACTTGGCACCCCACAGCAGGCGCCAACATGGCCCGGTGCTCACTACGGCCGCCGGTCCCCTCCTCACAATATACATGTATTCCTACAGCGGGCATGCCAGCAACAGTGCACCCCATCATACCAGCATCCGTATGCTAAGGGTACAACGCTACATGCGCTGGGTTCCAGGCAGCTAGGTGGAGTCCCGCCCAGCGCTATCTTATCACCCATGGTGCAAACGATTCGCCCACTCTTGATCGTCTAAGCTTCACTGTCTAGAGCCGGACTAAAACGCGCCGCACACTCTGCAGATGCAGCAGGTGCACAGCACTCAAAGGAAAGGCTTTTAAACTGCCCCGACTTCCTCTGCGCTAAGCAACCCAACCAAAGAGCCCAAACGCTGGATGCGATTGGAGACGCCGGGTTAGCACTGAGCTACGACATCACTTGCGGTTCCAAGAGACGCGTCGCTGTTTGCGGCCCTTGCAAGAGACCTCTACAACAGCACCCCCTCCCCCGGCTGCCAAAGAATCACCACGCTACCACGCCTCGCTCAACGTAGATGCCTTGTTGCTGTGGGTGTGCGTGCACGATCATGCCAGAGCAGAGGGCGTGGCTGGACCCCTTCCAGGGTCACGCTTGGGTGCACAAAAGGTGCGTGGCAGGCGCGCGATCGTGCGCAACCACGCCAACCCCGGCGCGGCCGTGCGGGTCGACTCGGGCTCTCTATGTATCAAGTGCTGCAACGCGCTGCACGCACAAAGTGGCTAGCAAGTCGCCTAGTATGCACACACACGAAAAGAATGGCGGCAAACGAGTGCAAACGAACCAAAACCGCCGCGAGCACGCATGCGGCGGCCGGCGAGCGCGCGCACGCCGGCCGCGGTGGCGCCGGCCTCCTCCCGAGCACCGCCGCGCCTGCGCTGCTGGTCGACATTCCATCCGCTGGTTCCCCGAGCTTGCGGCCCGCGCCTGCTCGGCGCGCACACGCGCGCGTCCCCGCGCGGGCGCGGCGGGTGGGGCCGCCCTGGATCAGTGCGCGCGCGCGAAGCGGCGGGCGATCAGGCAGGCGCCGATCAGGATGCCGCGGCGGGTGGGGGCGCGCGGGTCAGTGCGCGCGCGCGAAGCGGCTGGCGATGAGGCAGGCGCCGATCAGGATGCCGCCGCCGGTCCAGCCGAGCGGGCCCAGCTTGGTCTCGCTGCGGTCCACCGCCAGGCCCAGCAGGATGGAGAACAGCGGGTCAATCGCCAGGATCACCTGCCGCGCGCGCCCCGGCCCCGTCAGCCGCCGCGGCCGAGCGCGCCCAAGAGCGTCGCGCGCGCCCCCGCGCCTTGCTCGCGTGCCTCTTGCTTTCGCTTTGCCAGCGGATTCATGCCGGCAGTGCGGCTGGCCGCCTGTCTATTGGGTACCCTACCCAACCCTACCTGTGTGCAGCCTGGCCTTGTCTCGGCAGGTCACTGTGACACCGGGACAGCCCGCAGCACAGCAAAAATCCGGCAGCCCCTAAAGGCCAGGTCCGCACACCTACGCCTGCATATAAACTATTACAGCCCGCTGCTCGCGTGCCTGCCACGAGACCGGGCGCCAAACAGCCCGGCGGCACACACCACTTACGAGCCTCAGGCGGGACGTGCCTGCCCCGCGGTCGCGCTGATACGGGCCTGCGCGGCCAGCTGCGCGATTTCGCCCGTACTGAAGGGCCCTGCGCCGCGCGCCGCCCGGCTTCAGGACAGCGGGCACGCAACCGAGCGCGCCAGGCCGCAGCGCTGCACCCCACCCTTGACCTCTACATCACGCGGCAGCAGCGCCACTTGCAGCCTTATCACACGGACAGTGGCATGAGCATGTGTCCGGACAGCCGCGCGCAGCGTTGCAGCGGGCCGGGCACGGCTGCAGGAGCCCGTCTGGCCCCTGCCTCCGCAGGCAACCCGTGCTTGGCACGCATCGGAGGCGCGCACCAATTGCCGGCCACAGCAGGGCCCTGGCTCAGCAGGCAGCCCGTGCTTGGCACCCGTGAAAGGCGCGCACCAATCGCCGGCCACAGCAGGACCGCCCAGGCGATGGGGTCGCGGTAGCCCTCCCAGACGGCCGTGGGCCGCTGGTGGTTCCCGACGAACACCGCGATCGTGATGGCCAGCCACGTCGCGGAGCACAGCGCCATGACTATCAGCTGCACCGCGCCGGCGCGATCGTCAGCGCCGGCGCAGCCGTCAGCACCGGCGCAGCGCCGAGCGAGCTCGGCTCGGCGCGGGTGCCTGGCCCATGAGCTGCGCATGCTGCACGCTCTTCGGACCGCGGCAGCAGGCGCTTCTGCGGTGCAGCACACGGCGCCCCGTGCCATGCACGAGCTGACCTGGGCAGCTGTGGCTGAACGCGCGCGCGTGCAGGCTGGGAGCTTGCCCCGCGCTGAAGGCCATGCCAGAGCAGGCACTGGCAGCCGCTCTTTGAGAGACGCGCCGCTCGGCGGCGCCCAGGCCTGAGCTCCCAGGGTTTGGACGCGGGCTGCTGGCACATCTTGATACCCTTAACCCTAGCCCTAACCTTGCGAGTGCGCACCTTCACGGTGGCGAGCGTCACGGGCGAGAAGTGCGGCGCATGCTTGCTCTGCCGCACCATGACCATCGACCAGAGCGAGGCCGAGGCGATCAAGATGGCATCGCCGCCGATCGCCGCGGCGCCGGCCGGGTCGCCGGCATTGACGTCGCCCTTCACCGGGTCCACGCTAATCAGGATGCTGCCTGCGCGCCCGTCCACGCGCGGCCCTTGGCAGGTGCAGAAATATCTTGTTCTGCACGCTGTGAATCCTTGTGGGGGGGACCGGGGGGGATGCCTCATCATGCGGTTTGCTCAAACCTGGAGCGGCGTGGCCGCCCCAATCAAAGACGCGCGCGCGTGGCAGCACGGCGCACGGCGCGGCGCATGTTGCTGCAGCGTGCCTGGCAGGGGCGCACACAGGAACGGAGAGCGCAGCATCGTGGGTGGGCTCGAGACACACTTGATAGCAGGAACGCACGGGCCGAGCCCATCGCTGCGCCCGCCGGCTCCCTGCACCGCCAAACACGCAAGGCCGGAGACACCGCGCTCAGAACGCCGCTCGCAGCGCCGCCTGCGGCGAGCGGCGCCCGTAACAGGCTGCGCAGCGCGCCTGCAAAGCCGAGCAGCGCGCCCGCCCACAGCCCGCGCGGCACCACGTCGCCCGCAATCGTGCTCAGGATGGGCGTGAAGACGATGGACGCGCGGATCAGGAAGGCGCCCTTCGCGATGGTGGTCAGCTGCAGGCCGTACACCTGCGCGCGCGCGCCGCGCGCACTCACATCACTTTGCTCACGTCACAACCCCGTAGTGGTCAGCTGCAGGCCATACACCTGCGCGCCCATGATGCGCACGCTCGCCGCGCCTCCCCATGGCGCGCGGCGCGGCCTGCCCCGCCGGTGCGAGCGCGCGACGGCCACTGGGCGCTGCACCGCTGCTCTGGAACGGTCGCTGTGACCTGGCGCCCGGCCACGCAGCTGCCTCCTGCGCTCAAGACGCCCAGTGCGCGAGCCCGCGGCGCGGTCAGCGCCTCGGGCCGCGCCGGCGGCTGTCCAACTGCCTCGCCGGCTAATGCCACGTGCGCGCGGGGCCGGGCGGCCGGGCGCGCAGCACACCATGATCGCGTTTGCTGTGAACGCCCAGGCGCCCAGCTCGGCGCCGGCAATATACACGTTGCGCGTGGTCATGTTGAGCCCGCGCGCGAGCGGCCGCCGCACGGCCGCCAGGCACGACCGCATCGCTGCGCGCCTCCGCCCCGCCGCGGGCCGCGCGCCCCCCTCCAGCACTTCGGCGTCCGGCAGCTGCGCGCGCGCAGGCGTGCTGGCATCAGGTCGGCCGCTCGACAGCACCAGCAAAAATAGCGCCCGACGCGCGCGCGTGAGTGCGCGGAGCATGCGCAGCAGCCTCCTTGCATGCGCGTGCACTCACACACCGCAACGCCCGCCCCAGTCCTCCGCGCGCCGGGCCATTGCCCTGGAGCAGCTCTGGCCCCAGGCACACCGCGCCGCAGTGCTGCGCCCAGCTCGCTCGCTCGCTACCCAGACTTACGGCCTGACTTGCAGCAAAACGCGCCGCTCTGGTGCGCATGCGCGCGCGCAGGTGCAGCACATCGGGCTCCACGTTTGGCCGAGCAGGGGCCCCGGGCGCGGCCGAGAAGAAAGAGAGAGAAAATACTGCGCTCCTGGAGGCCCGAGCGCCGCTGCTCGTGCAGGTAGTTCCTCTCCAAAAAAAGTTGGAAAAGAAGGTGAAAACCGCGCGCCTGGAGGCCGGAGCGCCGCTGCTCGGGCAGGAAATCGCTCTCCACCGAGAACGCGCTGCCGCCGCGCTCCAGCAGGCTGACGCTGTCCGCGCGCGCCTCTAGCGCGCCCAGCCCATGCTTTGCCAGGCCCGGGCTGCCCGCCTGCGCCACGCCGCGCGCGCCGCTCAGCGGCGCGCGCCAGCGCTCGCGCGCCGCCCGCGCACGCCTCGCGCGGGGCCGCGCCCGGCGGCTTGTGCGCTGGGGCGGCGGCCCTGCCGCGCCACGTGCGCAGCTCAAGCTGCCCATGAAGCTGTCAGGGCACGACCCCCATCAGCTCGCGCCGTGCCGCGCCAGCGCCGGGCCGCCCCGCCCGCCACGCACCACGCGCGCAGCTCGGCTGCGCGAGCCTCGGGCCTGCACGAGTCGGGCGATGCCCGCCTGACGCCTGAGCCGCCCAGTGCGTCGCCCATGAACTCCCTGATGGAGTCGCCCATGAACTCCCTGAGGGAGACAAGGCGCAGCGCAGCGCAGAAGCAGGCCGGCTCTGGGTCGAAGCCACCAGTGCTCGCTGACACACGGGCGCGGCTGCTTGGGACCCTGCGCCCGCCGCCGCGCGCACCTCGTGCAGCTTCATGTTGAGCGCGCTGTCGCCGCGCTGCGCGGCCTCCGCGTCGCTGAGCGCGCGCCGGCCGCTGCGGCCCTCGCCGGCCTTCAGCTGCCGGTGCAGGCCGCTGATCATGTACCATGTGCCGCACAGCACGCACAGGATCGCCGCCGCAAGCCCGGTCTGCACGGCCGCCAGCACCGCCGGCTGCGGCGGCTGCGCCGTGCGGTACAGGTAGCGCATCGCGACCGGCGTCGACGCGGACACCACTGCAGCGTACAGCATGAGCGCCTGCGGCGCGGCCAGAACTAAGGCGCGGCAGCAGCGCGCCGGCACACAGAGCGTCAGCGCCATGTCAGGCGTTGGCACAAGCGCGCGTGCAAAGAGCGTCCGCTTGCATCACGGACCAGGCTGGCGCAACTCAACAGCACATGCTGCGATGCACAGAAGCTACCGGCGCCTAGGCCCTGCACCAGTCACTAAGCCGCCAGTCGCCACCCGGGCGCGACCGAGAGGCCCGGCGGGGCGCGCGCACCTGCCCAAACAGGTGCGACTTTTTGGAGACGGGCGCCGCGGGGTGGCCGCCGGCGCCGACGCCCGCCGCGCCGGCCACCATGGCGTCGGGCGCGGCCGCGCGCCGCCGCGACTGCGTGGCTGCGACCGGCGCGGCCTGGCCCTGGCTGCTCCCGCCCGCGCCGCCCTGCAGCCCGCGCGCGCGGTCGGCAATTGTGCTCCAAGGCGGGTCGCAGGGCGCGCAGGGTGCATCTGACACTTCGGGGTCGCCGCTGCCGCGCGCCCTGGGCGCGAGCTTGATGGCGCATGGCGGGCATGCCCGGGGGACGCAAGCACCTTGCTCCGGGGCTGCCGCGCCGGCGCGGGCGCGGAGGTTTCGAGGGCCTGTGCTGCTTGCCCTGGCTCAGCGCGCGCAGGCGCCGCGCCCGCCACGCCTGCGGCGCTATCTATACTAGTCTCCAGTGGCTGCATCCGCGGCCTCCCATCGCTCATAAGGTGACCCAGAGAGCTCCAGGTTGCCGGCGGCAGGACTCCAGATAAACGCGCTAGGAATTTTGCTCCTCCCGGTGCTCAAAAGCCCAGCGCAGCTGTCACTCGTCCACGACTAGTGTTTTGTTCCACCTTGGAGGTACCGAGCTGCCTGCCGCCCCCGACTGAGAGCCACTAACAGATTCCTGCGTGCACAAGTGATCTGCTATGGCGCCCGTCCTGCTGCCAAAGCACCCGCTGGTGCCGGGCCGGCCCGACTCCGTGCCAGTGTCCGTGCTCGGCTTCGGCTGCAGTCCGCTGGGGCACGCGTACGGGGTGAGCCAGGCTCCACAGCGCACGTGTGGTGTCCACCGTCATTGGACTGGGCTCTGTTGAGGAAGGCACTGTGCATGCATCGACATCAAGCCTGCTGCACGGTCGATGGTGCACACCTGCGTGCACAGCTTGGCCTGCAGCCGTCGGCTGTTGGGAGCGCAAGGGAGCGCACCCGCAGAGTATCTTTCCAGCGCCCAGCCTCCGCGCCCGCATGTCAGTGCACGCGGAGCAATGCCGCTGTGTGTGCGCGCGTGGCCAGACGCCGGATGAGAAGGAGGCGCTAGCAGCCATCAAGGAGGCGTACGACCTGGGCATCAACTTCTGGGACGTCGCGCCGTTCTACGGCGGCGGCAGCGCCGAGCGGGTGCCGCCCGCCGCCTCGCCCCTGCCAAGGGAGCGCGTCGCGCCCCCGCCACCCCACGCGCATTGGCCTGACAGGTTGGAAGGAGCTGCTGAGGATTGCCCGGGCTGCAAGCCTGCAGCCCCGCTCCTGTTGCAAGGCGCAATGTGCATGGCGGGCGTCACCGCGTCACTCTTGCTTCGGCTGCTGGGCGCACCCGCTGTCGCACTTACTTCAAAGGTTCACTAGGGGGTGGGCTGGCTGACTTGTTGCCTGCCAGCAAAGCGCTGCTGGCAGGCCACCGCGCCTGAGCGGCCAGACGAAGGCCGCTTCGGCCCCGCACCAAGCGCTCACCGCCGGCCTGCGCGCATCCGCGCAGCTGCTCGGGCGCGGCCTGCGCGGCTTCCCGCGCGAGCGCGTGGTCGTGTCCACCAAGGTGGGCAAGTACGGCCCGGGGCAGCCGGCGGACTTCAGCGCGGAGCGCGTGACGCGCAGGCGCGCCGCCGTACCCTCTTATTAGTCCCAGAAGTATAAAGCCCAAGCCTGGCTGCGGCGCGGCGCGCCAGCGTGCCACAGGCCGTGCAAGGCCGCCGGCCTTGCCGGGGCTATGGACCTTCCAGGTCTGCAGCCCCATTGGCAGTTGGGGCCCACGAGCGCATATGCGGGCCGCGCGCAGCGTGTCTGAGTCGCTGGAGCGGTTGGGAATGGAGTACATTGACATCATCCAGGTGCACGACGTCGAGTACGCGGACGACCTGCAGCTGGCGCGCGCCCGCTCCACAGTTATTGCTTCATGAGTCGGGTCGGCTGTGTGGCCTCGCGTGTGTGCCCGGGAGCGGCGGGCGCATGTTGGCGCGCCCCGCCGGCCTGCGCGTGGGGCTGGCCACTGTGAGCAGCTCGGTGCGGCTGGCGGAGCTGTACCATGGTTGGGGCTCTGTGCGCGTGGGGATCAGTGGCAACCGGCGTGCGCATCTTGGTGGCTGCAGCGCCACAGAGAGGCGGCGGCACCTGACGCGTGGGGCGCCGCGCGCCGGCAGATTATTAACGAGACCCTGCCCGCGCTGGCCAAGCTGCGCAAGGAGGGCACCGTGCGCTACGTCGGCTTCTCGGGCCTGCCGCTGGACGCCTTCAAATACATCCTGGACAGGCGCGCCCCCGGCGCCCGCGCTGGTGCCGGCGCATCAACACCAGCATTGCAAGGGTGCGGGCTCCGAGCGAGGCGGAGCCACCGCTCAGCCGCTCCCAGGCTGAGCCAGGGGCGTCGATGCAGTGCAGTAGGCTGATGCAGTGGGCGCAATGCGCGCATTCCCGGGCGATGCGGACAACCTAACCCTGTTGGTGTACCCTGGCAGGGCGCCGGCCAGGCTGGTGGACGTGGTGCTGTCGTACTGCCACAACTGCCTGAACGACCGCACGCTACTGCCGCTGCTGCCATACTTCAAGAGCAAGGGCGTGGGCGTCATCAGCGCGTCCTTCTCTTCCATGGGCATGTTCACCAAGCAGGCGCGCCCGCGCAGTCTGGGATGCTGGGCATGGGACAGGGCCTGCAGCCGTCTCGTCCATGGGCATGTTCATGGAGTAGGCGCGCCTGCGCGGCCGGAAAACAGGCGTGCTCGGCAGCAATGTTACAAGTATGAGCGGGTTGGTGGGCGCCACTGCCGCGGCAGGCAGAGTGTGAGGCCGGAAGAGTCCTGGAAATGTGGTTTGTGAGTTGTAACAGTATGCGGACTGGCGCTGATCGCCAGTGCGGAGTGGAGGGGCTGTAGTGAAGCGCAGAATCGAGTGCATCCACGCAACAGCTCGTGCTTGACCATGCACAGGGGGCCGCGGACTGGCACCCGGCGCCCAAGCCGGTGCTGGAGGCGGCCGCCGCGGCGCGGCGTGCGGCCGAGTCGTACGGCGTCGACATCGGCACGCTGGCCATTAAGAAGTCCGTTTCGGCGCCCGGCGTGGCCGTGCACCTCATGGGCATGAAGACGGTCGAGGAGGTGGGCGGCCCGCCTCTGCGCTGCCTTCTCATCAGGCGGCGTGTCCTGTTTGTCGGGCGCCCTGTCTTGGCCCAAGACTCTTGTGGGCAGGGGGGCATGGACGCGAAGACAGTGCAGTGTCTACAACAGAAGGACATGGACGATGGAAGTAAGGTATGTGATGGGCAAGTCTTCCCCGTGATAAGACGGACCGTAGAGGTCTGCCTGTGCTGCGGGACCGCTCTCAATCTAGTGAAAATTGTGGCGCGCTTGGCGCAGGTGCGCATGGACGTGCGGACGGTGCTGGAGGCGCTGAAGCTGGCCGAGGCCCCGCACGCAGCGCAGGAGGAAAAAGCCATGCGGGAGGTCAGCCAGCTGTTGAAGCCGCATATGGATGTGACCTGGCCCACGGGCAATGCCAACAACCGCACATAGTGCTGCTGAGCTGGGAGTGGGCTGCGCGCGCGCGCGCATGCGCGTGCTCGTGTGCCATCGGGCCACCGCTGTGTAAGCGCAATGCACGTCTGGCACATGCTACACGGGCACTGGTACAGTGCAAGGCCACGCCCGATGGCAAGTCATGGCGGTCTGGCAAAGCAGGAAATTCCGGAAAGCATAAAGCCGTTGCCGAACTGACTCCGTGGAGCGCCTCTTGTGCCGGAGCGTGTTCTTTGCTGAAGATGGCAGTCACACCAAACACTGGCGTCGCGGTGGTCTTGGGCGCCAACCGTGGGATTGGTCTACAGGTGCCTTTGAAACTTGCAGACCTGCCTTCACGCGCGTACCGCGCTTCACCCACTGCTGCAGAGGCCTGCCAGTGTAATGCGCATGCCGGCAGTCGCATGCAAATGCGCATGCACAGCTCCCGAGTCTTCCTGGCACTTGTCAGTGTGTACACAGCCCGCGCAGTATGACTGTGTGCAGCTGCCTGCCTGCTTGGGCGCGCGCCTGTTGGGCAGAGGGCCACTGCTAAGCTTATGGCCGCAACGGCGCGCAGCTGTGCAAAGTGCTGCACAAGCAGGGGTACACGGTGTATGCGGCGTGCCGAAAGACGAGTGCGGCGCTGAACGAGCTGGGCGTGCACTGCGTGCTGGAAGGTGCAAGCATGTTGCTGCAGCGTCATGAGCATGCGCATCGGAGGGACCAAATGTCAACGTTGTACTTTATGAGGGCCGTGTGCTTTTGTCAGTTTTTTTCACTCAGTTTGGTTCACTCTCAGTGTGCTTGGTTGGGTTGTAGAGTGCCCTTGACTGACTCCCGCCACTTGCGACGCCCAGGTGTGGACATATGCGTACCGGGCGGGCTCAAGCCGGTCGTACGCGCGCTGGAAGACCAGAAGGTGCGCGCACACCGCCTGCCCCCCTCCCTCCCTCCTGCCCATCCACCGCATGCACCTGCGTCTCTACGCCGTGCGAGGGGCTGGGCCGGGCGCGGCGCGTGGCACCTTGCGCTCGACCACCCACAGCGCTGGGCACAAGGGCTCGTCGCTGTGCGCGGTCGCTGCAGTGGAGCTGTGGGCAGGCGGCGCTGCTCCTGCGGTTGGCGCGCTATGAACACCTGGGACTCCCTGGCCACAGGGGAGCACGCTCGTGTGGGCGAGGGTGTTGAGAGGGATTCCGCAGGTGGCGCTGCTGCTGGTGGTTGCCGGCTACCAGCACCTGGACACGCTGGCGACAGGGGTCCACCCCCGTTTGTGAGGATTTTGAGAGGGTATGCGCAGGTGGCGCTGCTGCTGGTAGTGGCCGGCTACCAGCACCTGGACTCGCTGGCGGACGTGGATGCGGCGGGCCTGCGGCAGCACTTTGAGGTCAACGCCATCGGCCCGCTGATGGCCGTGCAGGCGCTGCGGCCGTGGCTGGCCGCCGCCTCAAAGGCGCGCGCCGGCCGGTGCTGCGCGCCAGCAGCCCGCCCTTCTGCGTCAACAGTTTCAAGGCTGGGCTGCCCGTGCTGCAGGAATGTGCAAGCAGCGCTTGGGCGGCGCGGCAGGCGATGCAAGCGTGGCACCAGCGGCAGTACTGCTTCAGCTTGCAAAGAGTATACTGTTGTTTGAGTGTGCCCTGCATCTAATGCTGAGCACGCATAAAGTTGTGCAAGCCTGTTCTACATGAGGCTGAAATTGGCCTGTCCGCTGCGGGTGTGCAGATCGTGCTGCTGGGCAGCAAGATGGGGTCCATCGGGGACGGGCGCACTGGCGGCGGGCTGGTGCGCGACCCGCCCCCTGCCAACCGCAGGCTGGGGCGCCGGGTGACTAGTGACCAGCACGTAGCGCTTGACAGGCTGCAGGGAGGCATGCGGGTTGGAAAGCGCCATCTAGTGTCTGCGCTGCAGCCTTGACATGCTCTTGGCCATGGCTGTGAGCAGCAGGGCGCGCGCGATTCCTCAGCTGTTGCACACGGCAGGTATATGTCCAATTGGGTGTGCAGCGGACAGCCATGCCCTGAAAATGAATGAGGGGGCTTGCGGCTGCGGCAGTACGGCTACCGCATGAGCAAGGCGGCGCTGAACTCGGCGGGCGCCACGCTGGCGCGGGACCTGCGCGCCGACGACATTCACGTCGCCATCATCCACCCCGGGGCGGTGCGGCCGCCCCCGACATGCTGCGTGTGCAGACAAATTTGCTACAGCGCGCTTGGCACCCCCCTTAAACACCTTGTTGCCACATGGCTGTCGGTGCCCGCGAAGCGGTGCGGCTGCCGCAATCCTGCCGCTGTCAAGACGCGCAGACAGTTCCGCCGGCGGCGCCCTCGCACTCCTCAGTGACGTGCATTGGGAACTGAACAGCGCGAGCATGCCACCAGTGCTGTCCGTCCTCGTGGACCCATCACCAGCCCGGGTGCGGACAGGCAATTGGCGCGCCCCCCGCCCGGCCGCCGCCGACGCCGCCGCCGGCGCGCGCGGCGCGCGCAGGTGGACACCGACATGTGCCGCAGCATCCGCGCGGCGATGGGCGTGCCGGAGGCCAACCGCGGCAAGGGCCTGCTGGCGGCCGACGACAGCGCCGGCCGCGTCGCCGCCCACATAGAGCGCCTGGACGCGAGCACCTCCGGCACGTTCTGGGCGGCTGACACGGGCGAGGTGCTGTCCTGGTGACGGCCGCCGCCGCGTGTCCTGCTGGGCTCTAGCTGGGCTCTAGCTGGCAGGCTTCTTGGGTGTAGTGGACGAGCGCACATTGTTCGCGTTTTGGGCGGCCGACACGGGTGAGGTGCTGTCCTGGTGCCGGCCGCCGCCGCGCGCTCTCCCGGGCGTCAGCTGGCAGGCTTTTTGGGTGCAGTCGGCCGTGTCTGGCGAATGGGATTGGTTCTGGGCCGGTGGCCGGCACAGCGGGAGTGCAGCCTGGGAGTTTGGCCGGGCGCTTAGCTATGCAGGCTTTGCTTGCTCTACAGCGCGGACATAGCAAACACGCATGTCCGCACACTGCCAAGCAGGCATTCAAGCGAGGAAGCACAGTGCATCATATGCAATCCGCGCATGAAAACCCGGCGCGAGCCGCGTGCAGACGCGGGGCTAGATGTCCACGATGACAAACACCTCGGCGTCGCCGGGCGCCTCGCGGATCTGCATGGCGCTGTAGGTGATGGCTTTCACCTCTGTGCCGCTCACGTGCCGGCCGCGGTCGAAGCGCTCGCCGCGCCTGGGCGCGCGCACGGCGGCCCTCGCGGTGGGTTCCGAGCATGGTTGCTTTCAAACAGCGGCACAGCATGTACAAGAGGATGTTGCAGAGGGCGGGCCGGCGCGCCCTGACGCGGTCAGCGTCCAGTGTGGCGCGCGCGCAAGGCGCGACACGACCAGCTCCTTGCACACGAACAGGTCGGTCAGGAAGCAGAAGAGCAGCTCGTCCAGGAATGCGAACAGCAGCGTGTCCAGGTCGTGCGCGGCGCCCGCCGCGACCTCAAAGCGCCTGCGCGCGGCGCGGGGCGACGCGGCTGGACGGGCGCCATGCATGTCCTGTGCAAGCCAGGCTGCTCTCCAGAGCGCCGTGCTCGCAGGCGCGCGACACGGTCGCTGCTTACGACCCCTGCCTGCGCGAGGCGCGCCGCGAGCGGTGCGCTCGGCACCCTTGCCAGAGCATCACTCCGGGCAAGGCGCAGCGCCGCGCGCGCTCCTGCGCGCGCACCGCCCTGCGCTCCTGCGCGCGATGTGTTAGCTCCTGGAGCGTGGCGGGGCTTGCACGGCACGTCACAATGCACGTCATGCCGGCTGCTCATCGCGCGCTGAGGCCCGTGAACAGGGCAGTGGCGGCCGCGGGAGCTCCCACCACCAGCACGTCACTCGTGGCCGGGCGCGATGCGGCGCGCGCAGACATGGACCGCACCGTGACAAGCTCTCGTCCACCGCGATGCCCTCGAGCGGCTGCGCCTCGCACCCCCGCGAGCTGGCTTCAGGGGCCGGCAGAGGAGGGGGCGAAGGCAGGCCCAGCGCTGCAGCAAACACCGCGGCAGAGGCCGGCAGGAGGGCAGGGCGCCCACGCACGCACAGTCATGTAGTTGAACATGGCCAGCGCCACGTTCGCAAACGCTTCCTCCAAGCTCTCGCCCCCTAGGCGCGCGCTCTGTGGCTCGCGCGACGTATGCAACAGCGGCGCGCGAGAACTGCTCAAGCCAGACAGAGGGCGTGTGTGGCTATTCAGGCGCTCACATGCGTGCAGCTGGATGTCCGCGGTGTGGTCCAAGTCTGCAACGGCGCCGCACAGCCTCAGGATGAAGCGCGCCGCGGCCGGAGCACCATGAGCACCATGAGCGGGGAGGGTCGGCGCACACTCGTATCTGCAGCCCGCCTCGGCACCGCTCCTGTACTCGGCCAGGTCCAGGCCGCGCGGTGCGCCGCTGGCAGCCTGCACCATGGCCCACGGACACCGGTTCAATGCACCGCAGCGCAGATTTCCCGGCCTTCGGCGAGCGGGCCTGCCGGAGCGCGCTGGCCTCCAGCCACGCCGGCAAGGGCTCCTCACCTCCATGCCGCCGGGCGCCGTCCCGCACCCGCCCGGAGTGGGCTCTGCTCGCGGCGGGCCGCGCTCCTCTGCGGCTACATCCGCGGACCTAGCTGCTGGTTCTGTGCGCTCGCTGCTTCCTGTCTCCTTTTCTGCATCTTCCTCCTGAGCAGAGGGGCCCACCGCGTCATCACCCCGCGCGCGCCGGCGCCGTGCAGGCCGCTGTGCCAGCGAGTCATACATTCAGCAGTTCCATTAGAGAGGCACTGGCCGTACGGCTGCAGATTTCACACAGTGCGCTTGTGCATGTGCATAATATAGCACTCGAACGGAACGCATGCAATCGTACGCTTGTGTCGGATACATTGGGTCACATTGCTTAGCTCACAGCCACTCCTTTGCCGGATCACGTCTGATCACACGTCCTGTTCAGGTTTGGGCCCTCAGCCCAAATGCGCTTGCACCCCGCTCTGCACTCAAAGGCCCGAATGGATGCACACAGTGAAAGCACAGCACACCGACTGCACCCCAGGCTGCCGCACGAGCCCAGGTATGAGTCAAACTGTAGCATCGCCCCCAGTGCATCACCCCAAGCACTGCGCGACAGAGCAGCCCGGGAAGACCTGTTCCCGACAAGGACAGGCACCCGCGCGCATCAAGCTCTCCAGCGCCCGCTGCTAACCCCCGTATGCAACCCAGATGCCACTCTCAGTCCGGCGCAAAACCGCCTCGTCTGTATCCCCAGGCCCAGCAGAGTTCTGGATTGCTGCATCACATTAGGTGTTAGCGGCTGCCCATGCCAAGGCGCGCCGAAGGCACGGCGCATGGCGTCAGCAGCTGCCCAGCAGCCATCCATGTCAGCTGCACCCATGATACCAGGCCAGAATGTAGGGACACCCTTGTACGCTCTCAGCGCAAGCGCCGCATCTTCACGTTGCAGGAATGACAGGGACAGCCTCCTATCCTTGCAGCAACGTCCTTTCCGCACGAGTGTGGTTGCCTGCTGGACACTCTTCCACCTCATCTACCCACCAACCCCGTCACTGGCCAAGGCAACCAAGCCAAGCGGACCCAAAGCACACTCCCCCTTTTGGCAGCTGTCACTTCGAAAACTGGCTGCACCCTGCAGCACCGCTGTCGTCGCATGGGGCGCTGCTTGACAAATTTTCTGGCTCCGGGGGCCAGCCACGCGCAATCTGCCAGCTCCTGTAATTAAACGCCCCGGCGCGGCGGCCCCCGCTCGTGCCGCCGCCCGCCCCAAACTCAAGACGGGCACTGCATCAACGCAGCTAATAACGGCAGAAAGACGCGCACATGACAGTGCTGGGCTGGGACACGCTATGTGCTGCGCCCCGCAGAGGCGGCGCGTGGGGCTGAAAGCATGAGGGTCGTGCTGCTGGAAATCAGGGTGGCACATGCGCCTGGCGCGGCCGGCTATCTAGATCTACTCTGGCTGAGGAACTCCGGGCGCGACGCTGCCTCTGCTAATAACGAGCCGCGGGCGCCGACACACGCCCGAATCGGCAAGCCCCGCAAGCACAAGCAGGGCTTGAAGGGCAGAGCCGGCGGCGTCTGCATGTCTAATATGGTGTCGCGAAAAAAACCCTCTGTGCGCGCGCCCATCCGAGGGCAGTCCGGAAGGGCGGGTGGCCAGGCCCCGGCCTTGCAGGCTGCAATAGAAACATGCGCAGCGGCGGATGCCGCTGTGCCAGGCGCGCTGCGCGCAGCCTCGCTCCGCCGACTGGCTGCTCAAGATGCGCGCACGCCAAGATGGCGCGGCCACATTTGCTGGCGCACACGCCTCTGGCGCTCTCGGCATCCCAGGACGCGCGAGCGGGGCGACAGAGGTGGGACAGGCCGGCTCCGGGGCGGTGCAGGGCAGCTTGGCGGCTGCAAGAGAGTGCTGTTGTGGTGCATTCAGCCGCCAGTGGCACCCCGCGCCCGCCCCATCAACATGACCGGCACCCCTGTGCCCCTTTACTGCGCGCCAAGGCGCCATGCCCTGCACCGTGGTGCGAGAAGCAGTCTAAGCTCTGCGGTCCTGGCAGCAGGGGCCCGCCGCACGCTGAGGTGCCCGTCGTCGGCAGCGGCAGCAGCGCCTTGCCACCAAGGCCCGGTGCAGGCAGCGTGCCGCGCAACCCGCCGCGCGCCACGGCCGCGCATCACGTGGTGTCCCACACCGAGCGCGGCCCCACCGCTGCGGCGACCCTGCGCGGCAGCCCCCCGCCTCAGGCCTTCTGTGGCTCGCTGCTATCTGCGCATCGGTGCCGCTTCGGCACCTATTGCGCAGTGGCATCATTTCCAGAGGTGCCCATCCCCGCATGGCCACCTGGCAGCCTGTTGCCAGACGGCAAGCGGCACCTCTCTGCAGGCAGCACTGCATCAGGGCACGTGCCTCCGCCGGCAGCGATGAGCAACACAAGCGCGGTGCAGCCAGCCAGGTCTGCTTTGGCGCTGGGACTGTTAGGCAAGCAGGCAATGGTCGATGGGTGCCTACGTCGACAGTGAGATGCCGGCGCGGTCCGCTTTTACAGGCCCACAGCGACTCGCTGAGCTCCGCAGGCCTCACAGACGGGGCCAGGGAGGGCGAGGGAGCAGGCCGGGGGGGAGCACGCCCGCACCCGCCCGCCTGCAGCGCGGCATCCAGGCGGTGGCACGCGCCGCCGAGCGCGCGCAGGCCCAACCCCGCGCCGTTGTGGCGCTGCGCCGCCGCGGGCGCCGACAGCGTCGCCAGGGGCCGGCGCTGCGGCGCGCAGCCGCGCAGCTGCCCGCAGGAGCCCGCGCGCGCGCATGCGCCGCCGCCGCCGCCGCCGCCGCCGCCGCAGGGGTCGCGGGCGACTATGTTGCCGCCCGCACGCGCGCCACCGTCGCCGCTGGGGAATGCGCGGCCGTGAGCAGTGGCGCCTCGTGCGCCAGCGTCAGCGCTCTGCCCTAAACCTAAACCTAAGCCTGCCTCAGCATCAGGCGCCTCGCCGCACAGCAGCAGCGCTGGCGATGCGGCCGCCATGTCCACGTCGGCGGCGTGTGCAGCCGCGGGGCTCGGCGGGCACCACGTGCTGGCGCCGTTCAATGCGCTCGCCGGCCCTGGGCCCCTGGCGTCCATCGCGGGCCCCGGCACGGGTGCCTCACGCATACAGTCCCTCATGCGCGGCTGCCCGTCGGCCGCTGACATGCGCGCGCCCGCCGCCGCGCAGCCCGCCGCCGCCGCGGCAGGGCCCGCCCCCGCGTTCGCGCCCGCCGCGAGCCCCGATTCGCAGCCCAGCCCCGCCGGCGCCGCGGCCTCGGCCGCGCGCAGGGCGGCAAAGTAGGGGTGCTGCAGCGCGCGGCGCGCGGAGATGCGCTGCGCGGGGTCGAACGCGAGCAGCTGCGCGAGCAGGCTCACGCCCGCGGCCTCCAGGCGCGGGACGACGCGCTGCGCGGGGCAACAAGACCGGAGTTAGGTTATGAGGCATCGGGTTTGCCCCACACCCATTCTGTGCGGGGCAACAGCGGTGGCGTGGGCGCAGGCTCGTTGACCTTGTGCCGCGGCAGCAGGCACGCACCCGCACCCCCCCGGTCGCAGCGCAACGCGGATAGACTGGGGCCTCGGCGTGTCTTTGGTCACATACGTGCGCGCTGACCTGTTCTGTCCACCAGGGAGCGGGAGCTCGCTGCGCGCTTGGCAGGCCAGGGGGCGTTGCAGCGTGACAATAGGTGCTGCAGCCTGCTGGCATGTTCAGGCCTGCATTAAACAAGCCTGTCCCCCGTGCCGCCGCAGGGGAGGCCGCAGCACGCGGCCCGAGTTGGGCTGCCGGAGGCGGGCGCGCGCCTGCGCGAGCCCCAGCGGCGGCCATTGCGGGAAGAGCGCCTGCCAGTGCGGCAGGCCGCTGACGCCGGGCCAGTGCACCTCCGTCGGCGTGCCCATCACCTGAAAGATGGCCAGCAGCTGCCCGATCTGCGCGCGCGCGCCGGATCACAGAGGTCAGCAAGACACACCTCTACATGTCCGCGCGCTCACGCACGCCGCGCGCGCCGCCGCCCAGCCTCAAATCGCCCTGTGCCCGCGCGCTCGATGCGCGGTCAGAGCCCATACCCGCAGAGTGCGGGCGCCCCGGTGTTGCCGCTGCAGGTAGTCACCCCTGCTCACCGCGCCACCACACCACGCGGGCACAGTCTTGCTGCAGCCCTGTCCGCGCCGGCAGGGTGGCTACCGGCGTCGGCTCAGACGTGCGAGACCCTGAACCCTGCCACAGTCCGGCACGGCACGCGCGCCGCGGCAGCGGCGCGGCGGGCGGCGCGCGCCTCCGAGTCGCCCAGGAACAGCGGCTGGCTGTTGACCAGCTCGGCGACCCTAACCCCTGCCACCGACCTAACCCTGACCCTGCCCAGCACAACAGCGGCGCGGCGGGCGGCGCGCGCCTCCGAGTCGCCCAGGAACAGCGGCTGGCCGTTGACCAGCTCGGCGAAGATGCAGCCGAGCGACCACATGTCCACCGGCGTGCTGTACAGCGGCGAGCCGAGCAGGATCTCCGGCGCGCGGTACAGCAGCGTCACCACCTGCGCGCCGGCGCAGCCCCGTGCGTGGCGCCCAGCTAGACCTTTCGGCGTGTGCGCCAACCTGGGCCCCACTTGAGGGCTGTGCCAGTGACGCTGGTACTTTGTGATTGTAACGCGCACACTGCTGCATCAGGCCCCCAAGCCCCGGCCCAGCTCGGCAAAGACATGCACCGGTCCGTCAGCAGGCTCCCGGGCGCGCAGGCGGCGGAAGGTGAAGGGCGGCACGCGCCATGTGCCAGGCCCGCGGCCTCGCCACGTCATCGGCAATGCGCTGGGGAGGGGAGGAGCAGGGAGCCCGGCACCACCGCCACAGCAGCGTGGACAGCCGGGCGCAGGCTCCGGCCGCCGGCGCGGCTTGCCGTGCTGTGCACGCAGGGGCAGGCAGCCGGGCCCCGCGGGTTCCGGGCCAGCATGAGCGCGCGCCGCGCGCCTCGTGCGTGTAGGGCCGTATGGGCGGCGTGAAGCAGCGCGCGAGGCCAAAGTCGGCGACCTTGAGCGCGTTGCGCGCGCGGTCCACCAGGATGTTCTGCGGCTTCAGGTCGCGGTGGATGACGCGGCGCGCGTGCGCAAACGCGACCGCCTTGAGCATTTGGTACATGTACAGCTGCGCGCGCCGGTGCACGCACGTCGGGCCCGCGCTGCCCGTGATGTCATTATCGTGCCAAAGTACCGGTTGTCGGCCAGTTCAGGCTCCGCTGAAGGCTCGCGCGCCGGGCTGGCGCGACCGGCCGGCGCCTGCGGCTGCGTGGCTGGCGCGCCCTCACGGCGGCAGGGCTGCACGCACAGGCACGCGAGCCGACAGCAGACGCGCCGCCGCGACGCCCCGATGTGCCGGCCAGCGGTGCGGCCGTGGCGGGCGGCGCGCGCCTTCACGTTGGCGAGGTCGCGCGCGGAGGGGTCTGTGTCCAAGTGCTCGCGCAGGTCGACATCGAGGTAGTCCATGATGAGGTACAGGCGGCTGTGGTCCCAGAGCACGTCGCGCAGCCTGCGCCGGGCCCCGCGCGCGTCAGCCCGCCTGTCGCCGGCGCGTCAGCCGGCGCGTCAGCCCACCGGGCGCATCAGCCCATCAGCCGCCGCCGAGCGCCGCTTCAGCGCAAGCTGCTGTGGCAGCGCACCCGGCGGCGCACGCCTTGCGCAGAGCTGTTTGCACAGAACGCACCCAGGCACTTGAACAAGTGAGCGGGTGGTGCGGTCACGGCTTGTTGCGCAGCCTGGCCAGAGCTGTCCTCTCCGTGCATACTTGCTGGTAGGAGCGGCGGCGCATTGCACTGGCAGGAGCCCGCGCGCCGCAAGCTGTCAAGTCCCCACTCACCGTGCCTAGGAAATGCAGCGGTGTGTTGTGCATCTGCGGCATGAGTGGGCCCCGGGGGGTGCCCTAGACTGTGTGCCCGGACATGCTAGAACATGGGTTAATGCGCAACACGGGCCCCGGCCTCAATCCTAGTGCTCGCCCAGCAGCTTGAGCACCAGCACAGCTGTTGTGTCATGCAGGCCACCCCGTGATACACTTGGGTGCGCACAGGCGCAGAAGCGATCCAGTGCTGCAGCCCACGCGGAGCACGAGCACACCCGAGTCGCACAGCAACCGGCCCAGCACTCTTGAACGTTGCGGGGCGGCATGCGAGGCAGCACCGGACAATGTGGGGGTGCTGCAGCTCCCGCAGCAGCGACACCTCCCGGATGGCCGAGCTGGGAATGCCCTCATCCTTGCGCTCCAGCCGCAGCTTCTTCAGCGTGACCACGTCGCCTGTGAGCCGGTCGCGCGCCTGCGAGCGCGAGCAGCGCCGCGCCTGATTGCACCCATCAAGTGCGGCCGCTGCGCCGCCGGCAGACATGGCAGGCAGGCTGATTGCCCGGGGCGCGCTGGGGATCAGGGGGCCGGGGTTACCTTGTACACCACCGCATACGCGCCGCGGCCCTTCTCCTGCAAGCCCTCCAGCGTCAATGCCTTGAGCCGGCTGCCCAGCTCACGTACATCCACGGCCCGCGTGAAGCGGCCGGCCTCCCAGCCGAAGGACGCGAGGAGCTCGCCCAGCCAGGGCTCGTCGCTGGCAGCCAGGGCACTGGTCACCAGGTGCGCCAGGCTCTCGTTCACGGAGGCCGAGAAGTTGGTGGTCAAGGCCTCCGTCGCAGCGAGCAGGCGTGCCAGCGCCTGGTCCTGCGGGCTGAGGCCGGCCATGGCCGGCACGCCCCGGTTAGCAGCTTTGCATGCTAGCCGTGGCACTCGCCGAGCAGAGCGGCTCGAGGCGTATCACGCATTCTGCATTTCAATGCACCGGCTGAAGTCCGAGCGATGGATCACCGGCCTCTGGCTCCTTTCTCAAGTAGAGGCTGCTCCTGGACCCTGGCAGGGGTCTAAACCCGCACTTACGTACAAATTAGTAATTACACACATAGAAGGAAAGGAACACGGGGAGACAGCAAGCCCAGGCACAGCTCCTCACGCTTCGTCCGCCAGGCTCAGGCGGTGCAGCAGCAGGCCGCTGCGCACGCCGCGCGCGACCTCCCAGCGCCCCAGGCGCGGCTCCGCGCCCAGGCCCGCCAGCGCAAAGCGCCCGCTGCGCGCCAGCGCTAGCCCGTTGACAAAGCCCGGCGCGCGCAGGCCGCCCAGCGCGCGCAGCGCCCGCTTCCCCGGCGCGCCCTCCACCGCCCACAGGCGCACGGCGCCGTCGCCCGCGCCGCTGGCCTGCGCGGGGGCGGGCGCCTGTCGGGCGGAGCGGGGCCCTGCATGGGTGGCGGCCGCCCCGTGCAGCAGGCGCTGCTCGCTCGGGCAGCCCGCGCTCTGCCCCGCACACAGGTGGCCACAGAGCGGCGCTTGCGGGCAGTGCCCTGCGCACCCTGTGTAAGGTAACGGAGAGGCCACACTGGGGCGGTGAGCATGGTTGCCACGTGCGTACAAACAGCAGCTGCCTCAGCATGCACGCATGCACGCTGCCGGCCCGGTGCCCAGTGCTTCCGAGCACGGGAGCGGGCGGGGCTGGGGCGCACCACGAGGTCGGAGCCGCGGCACACGGCCACCGACTGCACCCACGCGCTCGCCTCGGCACCCGCCGCAGGGTCGCCGCCCTCGGCCGCCGCGCCCGCGCCGCCCGCGTGCGCGCCGCGCACCACGCAGACCGGGCGCTTCTTCATTTGGCTGCGGCGCGCCCCCAGGCAGCCCGTTATCGGCGACGGCTGCTACTAAGCCGGACCCGTCGATGCCTGTGAGACAGGCCAAGCAAGCCCGGCATGGCTCGCTGCTGCGCCGCCACCCGCGCCTCAGGACACATATGGATCGCCTGCAACAGAAATGTGCTACCAGATGCCGAGGCAGGGGCCGACAACATCGCATGCGAGCCAGCGCTACCATGACCAGCACTGCACGCCGCTCTTGACAACACGCTGCAGCCCCGACGTGCCAGCCAGCATGCCCGCAGGGCGAGCGGGCTGCCAGCCCGCACTGTGGCAGCCGGCGGGCTCGAGGCTCCAGCCAGCAAGTTTCAGGCTCCAGCCTGCGTCAAGCACCCACGGCGCGCACTGCAAGCCGGCCAGCGGACGCATCCCCAGGCGCCCCTGGCGCCGTGTGCAGCAGCCGCGCGCGGCGGGCGAGCGGGCGGGCGCGCCTCCACAGCGCGAGCGCGCCGTCGGCGCCGCCGGACAGCCACTCGGTGCCGGTGACGTAGCGCACGGCGTCGAGCGCGGGCGCGCGCGCGCGGAAGATCAGCTGGCTCTCCTCCGGCACCTTCCAGACGCGGCAAGTGTGGTCGTGGCCGGCCGTCACTGCGCGCTCCTGCGCGCCGCGGCCGCGCGGCGCTCGCGGGGCCTGTACCTCTGCACGACCAGGGTGCGCTCCGTCAAGGGCTGCGGCGGGGGTGGCACCCTTGCACACGCCTATTCGGCGGGGTACAGAGACACGGGGTGCCCCGGCTCGCGCAGCCCTGCCGGCTTGCACTCGACTGCGCGACGACGGCGGCGCTCGCGGGCGCCGCGCGCCGCCGCCCAGCACGGGCAGCGGTGTGCGCCGCGCCGCGCCGAGGCTCCCCCGTGGGGGCCAGCAGGGGGCGGCAGGCCGCCGGCAGGCTGGCTGCGCTTGCGCCGCGCCGCTGCCTGCAGCGGGAACACCTCATGCACGAGCGCGCGGGAGCCTAGAGCGCGCGGGGGCCCCGCGCGCCTGGCGCAGGAGGTCCACGGCCAGCACGCCGGCCTGGTGCCCGTACAGCGTGTCCACGTACGCGCGCTCCGCGAGCGACCAGAGCTTGACCGTCCGGTCCAGCGACGCGCTGAACAGCTCCTGCGTGCCCTCCCGGAACGCCAGCCCCGTGACCGCGTCCTTGTGCCCCGGGAAGCCCTGCCGCGCGCATGGACGAAACGCTCATGGCCTGAGCGCGGCGCAGACCCGCCTCGGGCGCTGCCGCCAGACACCCGCCATCCGGGAAGCAACACCCCGCCACCAGAACATACAGCCTCACAGGACGGGGCGAGCGCCCAGGCGGGCCGGCACCCGGTCCGCGCCCGCACGCGCACGGAGACCCGCGTCGCGCGCCGCGCGCGCTGCATGTCACGGCAGGGCACGCCCGCCGCCAGTCGGGGCGCCCGACCCGGGCGCGCACAGGCCGGCAGGCGAGGCCGCCGCGCGCAGCGCAGACCGGAGCGCCGCGCGGCAGCCGGCGGTGCCGAGCTGCAACAGCCTCATCAAGATGTGCCCGCCAGCCGCCCGCCAGGGTACTTCAGGCAACCAAGGTAACCCTTCCCTACCCTAACCCGCCCGGGGGCGCAACATACCCCGGGGCCCCGCACCTGGATGTACTCGCGGCTGCGCGCGTCCCACACGTGCACGACGCGGTCGCCGCCGCCCACGGCCAGCAGCCGCGCGTCGTCGCTGACGGCCACCGCCAGCAGCGCACCGCGGGCCTTGCGCGCGCACAGAAGCGCTCACAGCCTGGCGGAGGCAGCGGCCGGCGCGGCGCCTGTGTCGCTGCGTCGGCCGACGCCGCGCCGCCCAGGCAGAGAACTGTCAGGCCATACGGGCTGCATGGGTGTCCGGCACTCTTACATACACTTGAACGCTCCATCCCCGACTTATACATGCAATGAAAACTCGGCCAAGGCGGGTGCAGGTCCTGGCTAGTTGACGAGCATCGGCCCCGCACGCCGCTAGCAGGCAGCCTACCAAGCCCTCAGTGTCGGCCCTTGAATAGAGCGCGTGCACGGCCATACATATTGAAACGTAGGACGGCCTCCAGGCTGCGCCCACTGGCGTGAAGAGGTTGGAACCTCCCATGAGAGGCTGTTGCGCTGCGGGCCCCGGGCGCACGTGCCCGCGCGGCAGGCGGCGCACCCAGTCGGCGGCCGCTGCGGGCTCAGGCGCGTCCGCGGGCGCGCCGCCGCTGCCCCGCGCGCTGAACGGCGTCCTGCGCGCCGCGGCCGGGCATGGGCAGGCGCCCGGCGCCGCAGGCGCGTAGCGCGCCTGCTGTGCCAGGGATGCAGGGCGCCTGCTGGCGCAGGGGTGCGGGGCGCCCGCTCGCGCAGGGCTACAGGGCGCCTGCTGCCGCAGGGGTGCCGGGCGCCCGCGGCCGCAGCGCACCGCTTGCACGTCTCCAGGTCCGGGCTGTGACAACGGCGCCTGCTGGCGCAAGGATGTAGGACGCCTGCTGCCATAGGGATGCAGGGCGCCTGCTGCTCGGGGGGGTTGCAGAGGCGCGGGCGCGGCGCACCGCTTGCACGTTTCGATGTCCAGCTGGCAGATGGAGCCGTCCTTGGCGACGGAGAAGGCGGCGCGGTCGTCCGCGGACAGCGCCAGCGCCGTCACCGAGCGCCTGCGCCCCCGCGCGCGCGCCCTGTCTTACTCGCAGGGCGCTGCCTCGCCGCCGGCCAGCCGCCTCGCCGTCGGCCAGCCGCACACCAGAGCTCGCGGGATGCCACACGCTGCTGAGCGGCATGCTTGGCGCAGCGGCGCGGTGTCGATGCACCATCGTTGGCAAGGTACCAGCGCGCCGAACGACGTGCATTGAAGCAGGAGCGTGGTGCAGCCTGTGTGTGGCAGCACGCAGGCTGCGCAGAGGCTGGGGCAGGGCCGGCGCCCCCTCCCGCACGGGCGCGGGCGGCAGGCAGGAGGCTGCTATGCTCGGTGCGGCCTGACACGGGTGGCGGCACCTGTGACAGCGCATGAAGTGGCCAGCGGAGGTCGAGGCTGCCGCGCCGCCGGCGGCGGCTCCAGGCAGGCGGACTCGCGCTGCCAGCTGCCGGTGAAGCCGGCCGGCAGCCTGCGACAGTGGGGCACCGCGGCGTGTTCAAACGATTCACTGTGCCAACACCCTCCTCCAGACAAGCATGGCACACCAGGCTGTGCCCAACAGCGCCTGTCGCTAGTGGTTTCCCAAACGAAGGTTGCTATCTTTCCAGCTGTGTCCTGCTCCTTGAGACGAGGGCTTACAGTCCAGGAAAGCAGCTCCAAAAGGGGGCAGAACCCCATGCGCGACGCACCTCCGCCGCCTGCTCGCGCAAGTGCTCAGCCAGGGCCTCATCCGCTTCGTCATCGTCGCCTGCGCGCCCGCCGGCAGCCGTGTGCGCCTGCAACACCTTGGCCGCTTGCGTCTGAAGACCAAGGCATATACAAGCCAGGCGAGCGGAGGCTGTGACGGTGCGGCGCACGCACCGCTGGCGTCGCCGCGGTCCTCCGCCCTCGCCTGCCGCAGCTGCTGCAGGTATGCCTTGGCTGCGCACCGGGCATTGCTCTCAGTCAGTGCCACAGCAGTAACCACCGTCTTGTAATGCAGTAGCGCGTTCCTTGCCTGCAGACACTCCAGCAGGGAAAACGAACCCACGGAGCTGCGCACTTCTTGCCCGCCTGCAAACATGTTGGCAAAATACCAGGCAGGCCGCCGCACCAAGCCGCAAGCGCTTGGCCTCAGCAGTCTCGGCCTCTTCAGCGTCGGCATCAGGCTCGCTGTCGGTGCCGCCAGGCTGCGCTGCCTCGTCGACAAAGAACTCATCCTTGCTGCCGTCCTCTGGCAGATCGTCATTGGCTTTCCTGCGCTTGGGCTTACCACTGGCGACTGCTGCCGCGCCGCGCTTTGGCCTGCGTCGGTCAGCGGCTTTCGCCATGGTGGCCGGTGCAGCCGCCGCCTGGTACTTTACTCTGGGGCCTGCTGCGACTGCAAACCGGGCCTGGAGTGTAAAGCAAAGGGAGAAAAGGAAGAGGAGAGCCTTAGCTGCCTGGGTTGCAAGTGTGACACTAGTAAGTCCAAGCCTCCAACAGGCGCACTCGGTAGGCAGCACAGGCTCTACAGCACAATGCATTGCGCGTCCTGTCAAAAGCCCACCCCGCGCCAGTCTGCCACACAACACCGGACGTACAGCTGACAGCGTGCTACGCATAGACAGGTGAGGTGCTACACACCAGCAGCCCCTCTCTGCTCAGGTTCCCAAAGGTTCCCTCCAGTTTGTGGCAGTTCAAGGACGCCACCAGCAGGCTGCCTTTGCACAAGCCCACTCCGATCGGGCCTGCCAGCAGGAGGCAGGGAGGCAGCGCCAAAAATGCGCGCGCGCATGGCCGCGTTGCAAATAGCGTGTAGCGCAGAGCTGTCAAACACAAGCCATGACAACCAGGGTGACAACGCACAACAGCACGGAAGCTCATCGGCCGGCTGGGCGCTGACGCGGGCGACCGTCCAAAGCGCTTGCAGGCTGCAGCCGGAGCCCTGCGGTGCGCAGCAGGGCAGCTGCCGGCGCAGGTGTGCCCGGCAGCGTGCAGCGGTGCGCCAGCGCCGCTCGGCAAGCAGCGCTTCACAACTGCTAGTGCACTCCGCGGCCACCCCGGCCCCCTGCGCCGCCAATGTTCGGACTCATCCCGGGTCAGCGTGGGTGTCACCGCTCTGCAGCTCTTGCACGGCCTCCCTTCTGTTGGCACGTCTGCTGGCATTGCCGAGGCAGTTCTCTGGGCTTGTAGCACGTTACTTGGCACAAACACGCCCGCCAACACATGTCCTCACTGACACTGGGTTCAGCGCATATACTTCGTGCTCGAGAGTCGCCCCTCACCTCGGCCGCCGCCGCCGCGTCCGCCCTCGCCACGCCCGCCGCCGTCCCCTCGACCCTCCCCACGACCGCCGCGTCCGCGCATGCCACGCCCGCGGTTGAACACGTTTGGTCGCTTCTCTGCACGACAACCATGCGTCTCAGGGCAGCGCTACTTTGGACAGAAGCACTACCGGACGTGCGCGAGCGCACTCCAGACAGCCCTCTTGCTGCCAGTCACTTGTGACAGCAGGGCGCACCATCGCGTTTGTACGCCTCCTCTTTTACCTTGTCAATCACCTGCCGCCAAATTGCCCCACAGCTCAGCATGCAGGAGGAGACCGCGGGTGTCTGAAGCGCAGCAATGCACAGCATGGTAGGTGCAGCTTCAGCCAGCGCGCGCACTTCGTCGGGCACCCGCAGGTACTTTATAGTGTTTCCGCGAATGTACGTCTCAGGGATGCGCCAGAAGCGGTCGCCGTCCTGACGCCCGTCAAGGCCGCAGCTCAGTCCGTGCAGACGCACGCAGCGGCAGGGCGACCTGCAGCTAAGCTGCGGCGCGCGCACCTTTGACGTGCAGATCACCTCGCGCAGGTGCACGTTCATCCAGCTGTCGCACTGCACCATGTGGCCATTGTATGTCTCGCCGTTCTTCAGTTCCACAAGCTGCGGACAGACGCCGCACTCAGCAGCCACGCTACAGCCAGGCCTGCGCAGGTGAAGCCCGGGGAGGCAGCACACCACGGGGTGCTTCTGCGCGGTCTTCAGCAGCAGCAGAGGCAGCATCGGAGCGCAGAGTGGCCCAGCCTAGCCAAGCAGTGTGCCACAGATGTCTCGCGCGCACACGCGTACAAAGAGGTCCGAAGCCAGCCTAGGTGCTCTGTTGTTCCTGGGCCTGCCCCCTGCTCTTGCCGCTGCTCCTGCCTCTACAAGAAACAAACTCCTGAAGCAACCCTGTGTCTCTGTGCTGCAGGGTTATTTTCGCTCTGGCTGCGCTCACTCGAGCGATGCCTGGGGCCAAGTGCAGGCTAGCAGGTACAGTGCTCGGGGCCAGGCGGGGAGTCTCAGCGTTTTCTGGGTCTGCGCAGCGAGCTCGCGCACATGGCGGACGACAGCGCGCCTGCCGCGGCTGCGACCAAGCCCAGGAGGAGGGGGGACAAGGCCAAGAAGGCTGAGGCTGGACCGGGGAAGGAGGGGCTCATCATGGAGAAGGCCGAGTCGAGGGACATTGAGGAGGCGAGGGAGGGGAGCGTGCTGACAGTGATCAGCAAGCGGCTGCGAGCCGCGAACAAGAAGATAAAGCGTTGCGAGGAGATCGAGCAGGCCCGGGCGGAGGGCAAAGAGATCAACGACCAGCAGGTGGGCCGGGCAGCAGCTCAGACGGCTGGGTGGCTGGGCATGGGATAGTCTGTGTGGGAAGTGCCTGGCCCTCCAGCTCTCTCCGTGCCTAGGGCTGCAGGGAGCACGCTGGCCCTACGCAGCCTCAAGTTGACAGACGGCGCCGCAGTGTGTCGCGATGCGCATTGCGCATTGCATTCCTTGCCTGAGCACTAGAGGGTAAGGGCCGTTCAGGATAGCGGGACCTTGCAAAGTTGCCGTATTGTGGCTTGCGGCAAGACGCGTGACAGCGCGTGAGGCAAGCACGCAGCAGCACCACGCTGGTGCGGCCCTATGGGAAGGCACAGTCGTGATCCGCACGTCTGCTTTCCCAGCCTGGAGTGGCAGTGAGGACTTTCACGCTGTGAAGGGGCACGGTCCGCGCGACGGCTTGCCAGGCGGTGTCGGGTATGCGCCGCCTCGTTTGCGCTGAGGGTCTGTTTTTTCACACTGTGTCCTGTGAGCCTCGGCAGCACGTTCATGTCCGAACAAGGGCCAGGTGCAATAGCCGCAACGCCGGCGAGCGCACGCCGCTGTGGGTTGCCAGGTCAGCAGCCAGTCCTCCCCAACCGCCACAGCCCGGGGTAGTCTGGTCAGGGCGTACTCGGCCCTTGTATGCAGGGTGGCCGCCGCTGGCTGCTCAAGCGGCAGCAAGTAAGTCTTGATACGTTGTGCTGCGGCCCCTTCCTTGGCTTCCCGTGGAGGCTGCTCAGGGAGGTTGGACTGCACGGGGCTGTGGCGCTGAGCCAGCGCACCGTCCTGTCGTGCCGGCTGCTGCAGTGACCAGAGCGGCAAGTGACGCGGGGACCTGTGGAGGCGCAGGAGGACGCACTTATTTAGCCAGAGCGCCTGGCGTCAGCGGTGAGTGGCCCAAGCGTTGCCTGACTTGGGGGGAATCGCTGGCGCGCAGGAGGAGACGCTGCAGGGCAAGGCCAAGGCGCTGGCCAATGTGGAGGAGCTGGAGCGCCTGACGCCGCTGCTGAAGGAGGCGCGCGCCCCGGCCCGGCCTGCCCGCCAGCAGGAAGGCGCGGTCGCGGCCAGGCGTCCGCCTCTCCAGTGGTGCACAGGCGGACGCTGGCCGGCGAGCGCGCCGTCAAGAGCGCAGGCGCACGCTGCCCCGGGCTGCCCGTCAGCCCGCCCGCCGGCCTGTCTGCTGCAGCGTGTGCCTGCGCTCTCGGCGGTGCATTCGCCGGCCAGCGTCCGCCACTGTGCACCACTGGAAAGTTGAATGCCCTGGCCGCGACGGCGCCTTCCCGCCCGCGGCCTGCTGTCGTGAGCATGCAGCCCAGATGCAGGGCTGTCCGACTGGTCACAGCCCGTCACCCAACAGCACAATGTAATTTGAGCAGGTAAGCTAGGGTTACTCAGGTTTTCAAGCAGGCGCATGCACGCGGCGCGCAGGCGCTGGAGGAGGACCAGAAGGCGGCCGCCCAGAGCACTGCTGGCTGAGCAGATACTCTAGGGTTTTCCAGGGTTCCCGAGCGGGCGCACGCGCGCGGCGCGCAGGCGCTGGAGGAGGACCAGAAGGCGGCGGCCGAGCGCGCCGCCAAGGCCGCCGCGGCGGACGCCGGCAAGCTGGTCGACGCGGCCGTGGCGGCCAAGGAGGCCGAGCTGCGCGAGCTGCGCGAGGCGCGCGGCCCGCGCGGCTGCCGCCCTGCGCCCCCTCAGGCCACATATGCCCCGGCCGAGCGCGCCGCTGCCCGCTCCCTGTTCCTGCGCTGCGTCTGCCGGCCCTGCGGCAGGCGAGCGTGTCGGGTGGCCGGCAGGGCCGATAGTGACGCCGCAGGGACCCTGGGAGGCGCTCGCACGCACACGCGCTTCGGTTGAGACCGGCCGCTGCACCGCAGGCAAAGGAGGCCGCGGAGGAGGCGGCCGCCGCGGCTGCGGCTAAGGCGGAGGCCGAGGCGGCCGAGGCGGCGGACGCGCTGGTTGCCGCGTGCGACGCGCAGGCCGCCGCGGAGGCCGCGCCACCACGCGAGGAGCGCGTGGCGCCGCTGCTGGCGCGCCTGGTGCAGCTGGTCTACTTCGGGCAGGCGCGCGGCGCGGGCGGCGCGGGCGCCTGCGTTGCTGTGGGCCGGCGCGGGGCAGGCTGCGGCGAGCGCATGCGCGGCCGGCGCGCCTGGCGCGGCCGCCCTGCTGCCGCCGGGCGCGCGGCGCGGGCGCTGCGGGCGCCGGCACACTGTGCGGAGCTGCGGGGTAGAGTGCTTTGACTGAATGTGCACCCGGATGGCGCGCCTGGAGCTGCGGCGTCACATGGCCCGGCCCGCATGGCGCAGTGACATGCTTGTTTGCCATGAGCAGGTGCGAGGCTGAGTGCTAGTAGCTGCCGGCATGCACCCTGCATGTCATCAGAACCTTCTGTCACTGTGCATTCCTTCCCCAAGGCGGCGCAAAGGCACCGGTGTCGCCTGAGGATGGCCAGCATGCGCCAGTGTGTTGTCGCCCTTGTAACAGGCTGAGCATGCATGGTGCCACGGCGCGGCCGAGCGGGGGGTGTAGTGCTCCTGAGCCGGGCCAGCGGGCGCCGCGCAGATGTTCATGGACAACGGCACGGAGATCCCGGGCCTGGAGCGCACCGCCTGCGTGACCTACGACCAGCGCAGCGCAGAGTCGCAGGGCGGGCAGGTGACACCCTGCAAAGCCCCGGCGGCTGTTGCTGCGGGTCGCGCCGCCGGCGCGGGCATGCGCTCCTGCCGCGTGCCTGGGCCTCTGCTCCTCTCCGAACCCTACCATAATCGTACCCCACCCCACAGGCCCAACGCCCCCCTGTGTGACCCTGCACAGGGCGAGGCGCTGACGGAGGCGGACCTGCTGGACATCTCTGAGTACGGCAGGTCCGTGATGCAGCGGCCCGAGGGGCAGGCCATTGCGCACAAGGTGCGACCGGCACAGCGCCTCGGCGCTCGTGCTCATGGGCATGTGAGCAGGGGCTGCTGCAGCTGAGTGGCCGCTCGCCTGAACGACTGCGAGGCATGTCCCGGATCGGGCAGATGCAAGATCGTGTCCGCACCGGCGATCAGGGTCACTATCTGAAAGGGCAGCGGGGTTGCCACACACAGTCATCATACAAGCAGCGGTGCTTTTGCATACTTGTGCTTTTGTAGGCAATTTGAAGCAAGAAACTGTCCAAGAGTGGTGCTGATGCTGCGCTGTGCTACCCGGTCGTCCCCATCACGGACTGAAGGGTAGGGTTGCTGTGCCGCGCCCTACGCAGAACGCACTCGGCAAGTGCCAGGAGCTGGCGCTCAAGTTCGTCTTCGCGCGCGACGAGGTCGTGCCGCCGCTCAGCGCCTCCGGTGCGCGCGGCGCCCGCTCGCGCCTGCTGACGCGCTTGGGCCAGGGCGCGCGCGCGAGCGCAGCGCGCGTGGTGGAGCGCCTGGAGCGCGTGCTGGTGCTGACCCCTGACACTAATCCTAACCACCATATAGCTTGGGGCCGAGTTGAGGAGGGGCGCCGCGCGCAGCGGCGCACGTGCTGGAGCGTCTGGAGCGCGTGCTGGCGCTGGACGAGTACCAGGAGGCCGTGCCGCAGATCGTCGCACGGCCGCCCGCGCAGGTCCCTTCCCTGCTGCCTGCTGAGCATGGCCGGGACGCCGCAGTGGGGCGTGCATCTCCGCAGCCGTGCAGCTGGATTGCTCTTGCTGCACTGCACTGCGCCCTGGGGCCCCCCGTGCCTGTCTTTGAGGCACGGAGCGCTGCCAGCGGGCGGTCAGCCTGGGGCCGCGTGCACGCCGCTCCTGCTGTCGGGCTGCTGCGGAGCGCTGGCGCGGCATGCGCAGGAGGACGCGGGCGCGGCGGCGCTCGAGGCCGCCAAGCGCGCGCTGGACGCGCGCAACCCGGGCGCCTACCCGCTGCAGGGCCTGCCCGGCAGCGGCCACCTGGGCGCGCCCGCGGTGCGCGCGCCCCGCCCGCGCGCGCCTGCCCCTGGCCGCTGAAGCCGCTGTCGCAGCTATGTTACGGCACACGCAGTCGATGGCCCACCGAGCCGACCTGGGACTGCACAGGCGTGTCACCGTGCGCCACAGCCCAGCTGTCAGGCCCAGCGCAGGCGGCACCAGTGCGCTGTGCGGTCGCGGCGGAAATGCTGCGCGCACGCGCAGGCGGGCGTGCTGGGCGCCGACGCGCCGTTCTCGAGCGGCTACGCGGCGGGCGCGCTGATGCCGCCGACGCCGCAGCCGGGCGCGGGCGCGCCCGGCGCGCTGCCGCGCGACTACCCGCTGTTCCAGCACCCGGGCGCGGCGGGCGATTACCACGCGGGCGGCGCCGGGCTGGGCAACCCTGACCCTAACGCCGGCATGGCGCACGCCGCCGCCATGCCCTCCGGCCTCGCCGGGCTGCCAAACGGCGGCATGGCCGCGCCGTACTATGGCAGCGGCGGCGGCGGCGGCGGCGGCGCGGCGGCCGGGCTGCACTTTGGCGCCAGCCTGCAGTTTGGCTCGCTCGCGCCGGGCGACGCGGCGGCGGGCGAGCCGGCGGCCGGCACGGGCGACCTGGGGCCCCCCGCCGCCAGCGCCGGGCCGTCAGCGCTGGGCCTGGGCGGCCTGGACGCGGCGGCGCATGCGCACGCCGCGCTCGGCGCGCACACGCACATGCCGCCGCACAGCGAGCCTGCGTCGCAGCCGCAGGCGCCCGCGCCGCCTGCGGCGCCCGCGCAGGCGCGCCCGGGCGGCCGCGGCCCTGCCCCGCTGGGCGCCTGGGCGGGCGCCCTGCAGACGGCCACGCCTTTTGCAGTGCTGTTTGCGAGGTCTGGCCGCGCAGAGGCAGCTGCCTGTGGACGCATGGAGGTGAATCCGCTGTGCCCCTGAGCCACAGTGATTGCTATTGCTGCATCACCCGCTGCGCCGCCAGCGCGCCTGCGTGCGCAGCTGCATGGCTCCGGGGCGCCCCAGACCATGCGCCTCCGGCACACAGCGCCGCGCATCGCAGGCGCGTACCAAGGCTGTGCTGGGCGCAGGCGCCGGCGGCCGCGCGCCCGCAGGAGGCGCCGCTGGAGGCTGCGCATGGAAACTTTGGGCCGATAGGCGAAGCGGCGGGCGGCGGCGGCGGCCGCGGCGGCGGCGCGATGGACGGCCCGGGCGCCGCGCCGCGCGCGCCCGGGGGCGGCTATGGCGGCTGGGGTTCCTACGACAACCCGCGCTCGCGCGCGCCGCGCGAGGGCGAAGGCCGCGGCGGCGGGCGGCCGCGCGGGCGGGGCGGGCCCCCGCAGGCCCCCGTGGGCGGCCCGCGCGGCGCCCCGGTGCAGCCGATCGGGCCGATGGGCGCGCAGGCGCCCGGGCCCATGGGCGGCACATACCCTAACAGCACGTCGAACCCTGCCATGCCGAACGGCCCGGACGCACCCCCCGCGGGCGGCAGCGAACCGAGCGCCCGGGCCGGCAGCGGCGGCCCGCCAAACAGCGCCGGCCACTACGGCGGCGGCGGCGGCGGCGGCGGCGGCGGCGGCGGGCCATACGGGCCGCGGGGCGGCGGGCGAAGGGGCGGGCGGAGCGGGCGCGGGCGGGGCGGCCAGGGTGGCGGCGGGCCCGGCGGCCCGGGCATGCCTGGCGGCGGCTACCCCACCGCGGCGCCGCAGCCGTACTATGCGCAGCCCGGCATGGCGGCAGCGCCGGCTGTGGGCTGACTCACCTGAAGACCTGCTCCTACACGGTGCCTGGGAGCTGCTGCGGGCAGCCAGGCGGCACGTGCAGCGCAGCTCCGGTACACCTGGCTGCGTTGTATCGCGGCGCTGCCAAGCCGGGCGCTAAGTGACGTGCGGACCGTGCTTGCGACCGGCGTGTCGCAGTGAGGGC
>JAABUV010000957.1_pt1 | contig 43147 bp, 29 predicted proteins | sample 5559971 | NCBI WGS metagenome assembly JAABUV01 (sample SAMN10711881, study PRJNA513362) | rock metagenome | isolation source: Antarctica rocks | place: Antarctica: Victoria Land, Knobhead nord | collected 2015-12-19 | reverse complement strand
CACCTCTTGACGCTGCTTGTTCCAAGATTTTTGCCATAAGCTTGAACCCAAGCACTACCTCATCAATGTCACCATTGTTCGAAGTCAATCGAATTGTACAGCTGCGACGATCACGAGCTTCCTCAAGACAGACCGCCGTGACCCTAGCCGAGTCATGTGTAGTAGCTGACAAGAACGCCAAATTCTCCACAATCTGTTTTTCACACTGGAAGGGTAGTTGGTATATGCTTGTGAGAACTGAAAGTGTTTTTGACGGCTGATTGTCTTTTGGACTTTCGGGACATTCGTTCAGCATGTATAGAAGAGTGACCGCCTCCATCAGACTCTTGTGAGATGTGCCTCTGGACATTATATTGTTCATGATGGCATTGTAGTCCTGCGTATTCGAGATTTCGTTTACGAAAGCTCGTCTGGCTCGGTAGAGCTATGGTGTTTGGATTGTCTGGAGCATTCTTTGTCAGCTCCTACCAAGGTATGAAAATCTGGTGTGGCTTTACCTATAGTTGGTTGCTTCGGCGGTCAACTCAACCCCAACATGACTGCGAACTCTGGTTGCACTTGTAGCTGTTGCCATCTACGTCCGGTACGCTTCTGCGGTGCATATTATGTCGCAAGCAGATCTTGCCTATTCGTAGCCGAGATCGAGCTAAGGAATTTACTTAGATGCTTAGGAATGGAATCATGAACAGTATTAGTAGTATCTGTATCGCTGCCAAATCGACGTGGGAACTTTTGCCAAGAATTCCACAGCTTTCTGCATAAGCTAAAAACTTTGGTGAGGGGCTATAGGTGTTAGTCCACCTCGGCCTGGGTGCGTGCTGCAATGTGAAAGCAAGTATGAAGACTTGATAATAGTCCCTATTTAGAATAATAATAGAAATTTTCTTCCTGTGATCGTATGATCTTAAAAATCATACGATTTTCCTTCTTCCTGTTTTCGTATGATCTAAAAAATCATACGACTTTCCTACTTCTGTTATCGTATGATCTGAGAAATCGTGCGATTTTCCTTCCTCCCTTTTATCGTACGATCTAAGAAATCATACGATCTGAGAAATCACACGATTTTCCTTGTTCCTGTTATCCTATGAGCTGAGAAATCATACGATCTAAGAAATCATACGATTTTCCCTCTTCCTATTATCCTATGATCTTGAAAATCATAAGATTTTCCTTCCTCCTGTTTTCGTAGGATCTAAAAAATCATACGACTTTCCTACTTTTGTTATCGTATGATCTAAGAAATCATACGATTTTCCTTCTCCCTATTATCCTATGAACTAAGAAATCATACGACTTTCCTTCTTCCTGTTATCGTATGATCTATGAAATCATACGATTTTCCTTTAAGCTTAGGGGCCGTCTTGGTTGTTTTTAGGAGCCAATTCAATTGATTATAAGATGGGTTCTATCCTCTGTAGAAGGCGAACAGTGATATTTTTGCCCCTTCAACACCTCTCCCGATTAGTCTACGATATACATATTTCGCACAGTCGCTAGCGTTTTATCCCAGTTCGTCTCCTATGCTAAGGAACCAGACAGCATGCCATACGCAACAAAAGCGAAATCTCAACAATTTACCAGAAGGAAATTAAATCTCGTGAAGAAAGCAGATTAGCTGGCACGATTGTGTCACGCGGACCTTGCACTAATCATCCGCAAGAATGGCAGGTATTACATATATCGATCAACCGACCACGATTAATGGCCTCCTACGATATCAGATATTATATATATTAGACTTAATAGATATATCTACCTTGCGCTGACTCGAGCTTAGAAAGAATCGTACCCTTTACCAGTGAATCTGCTCCCTTAGGACTTTGACAACCGCAATCGTGAAAGCCCGCAAAGGTCGGAGGAGCCGTCGACAACAACGTTGGAAGTGGCGGGGCTCGAGTCTTTGCAGGACCCGTAGGCGGTGTGAGATTTTGCACTCCGTAGTATATCCAAGTCGGAGGAAGGCAATCGCATGAGAGATGCATCACGCCCTTATCCCGAAGAACAAGCCAGCCTGGACCGCTGCCTATTGTACAAGATATTTTTGCCATGGTGATTGATTACGTATGCGCATGTCAATGTTAGAAGGCGTCTGGAGTATATATAAACTAGCAAAGAGGAACTCGCGGATGTGAAATACGCATACTTATACCTATCAGTAATCATCTCCTCATTCGTTTCCAAACTTCTCAACCGTCAGTCGCGGCTAAGCTCCTTGCATCCTGGTCTGTTTGCCTCGTTGTCCTCTCCGCCCCCACTAATGCTGGCTCATCGAGGTGCTGACAGGACCGAACTAAAAGGCGGCACTGTAGGGACAGTACCAGTAGAGCAATGTGGGATCTATTCAACTTCGGAGTTTCAACACGATTTCCGATCTCCGCTGGAAGATTTAAGCTAGCAGGGCCTGAGTAAGAATGCAATGTGAGCCAGTCTAGGATCATGTTTACAGGCCTTATCCCTAACCCGCTTGCCATCGTGTGGAACGGGTGAGGAGACAGGAAAATAGAAGGATATTTGGGTTATCCCTTTCCTTGTCACCGGAATGGCCGCGCTAAGTTTTAGCTTCCGAGCAAGGTCTTGGCATCGAAAATCAATATTATTGAAACGTCATGCGGTGATTATGGGTATTTACGATATCTACAGCAACGTTGCAAAACCACAACACCATGTTATTTTATATATAAACTGCACTCGGTGCGTCGCATAGGCTATAGCTAGCTCCGAGCAAGAGGAATTAATCATACATGTTGTGGTGGTTAACCAATAGGGGTCGTTCCTGGCCGTGCCATGCCCACCAACACTCATACTTTCGACCACATAGGTGAACATCGCATATATCACATCCATAAGACACTCGCCTAGGGTGTATATCCTGTACATTCGGATAGATCTCATCACCAAAACATCGTTTTTTCGGACTGGGTGTTCGTGTACGAGCTCGCCTTATATGACCCTCATGGCTGCACCATACGCATTGGGCCCTCACCGCCATCTTCACATATGTATGCTTTTCTGGTCGTTCGAGTCGCTGTATAGGGAGCATATCCTGTTGTTTCTTTACTGCAGCCTCCTCCGAGAACTCCAATAACTCCTGCCATAGTCGTTCCCTGAAGGCCCTATGTTGACGACGATTCCAGTACTTGCCGGGTACAAAAACACCTATCTTAAAGGCATTCACCACTGCACTATCCACCATCCAGTACCATGTCGGTATCCAGTTACGTAAGGCCTTGCGTTGTGAGCTGTAGGCCGCGCGGTGCTGGTCAGCGATATCTACCCCGCCCATATTATAGTTGTAGTCATCGATGTAGCGGGGTATAGCCAGTTCCACTCGTGCTCCCATACCCTCAAACGGCTTGCGTGACTCCCTAGCAAATGTTGATGTAGCGAGTGGCCTTTTCCTCCATCTCTCTACCACATCAGCTACCCGATTGACAGTATGCACAGTTGAGAGGGAAAGCACGGTATTGTTGTCGATCCATCCTAGGCATAATACCTGATCCACGGGCACCGCAACTAGACTACCCCAGGGTAGTTTCTCCCCATAGAGCTCCTTCAACTCCTTCAACACTTGTGGAAAATCTAGGCTGAGATGCGGCCTTGTAGTCCCACATGCACCGATTCCCTCAGCTCGTAGCTCTCGAAATAGCACGGTATTGGTGAAGAGGTTATCCAGGAAAAGCGTATATGTTTGGCCTTCAGGGAGACGAGGGAGGGTTCTCGCTAGGGTAAATACCACGTTCTGCATATCAGTTAATGATAGATGTTCAGGTAGTTCAACCGTCTTCCATAATCGTGAGTAATGCATGAAGTTATATAGATAACCTTGCTCGCATAGCGCCCAAATTTTGTAGCCTTTTGAAATCGGCTTGTTAGGCATTTTGGTAGTGTGCTTACTACGTCCGTGAAACCTAACCATTATCTCATCCACGGCCACGTTGCTACCAGGTATGATATGACTCTTGCAGTTCTCTCGAAACATCGATACCAGAGGCTCCATCTTCCCCCACCATACCTTGTCGACCTCACGCCTCTGTGCCGGTGTCATTTGCTCAATTTCATCGGCCGTGTATTCCTGAGGAGGTACGTCATCGCCGGTAACGGGAGCGATATGAAGGAATCGCTGTAGCTGAGTAAATCGGACGAGCGACATGTAGAGAGCAGGGGTATGATTCGGCCCAGTTAGGATATCACGATGCCAGTATGTCGCTACCTCTCCCTCAGGGTGGAGGCTCATGTAGAGGAGTATACCGATATATACCCTCAGCTCATTCGCGTTTGTTGTATACCATATCCTCTGGTTCATCGTATCTTCACAACACCGTCTCACCCCATTACCGCCTATATCTCGTGCGACAGCTCCCTCCTTCAGAGCATACGCATTCGTGTTTGTAGCCAAAACCTCAAACATCTCAGGGGTCCAGAACAGTGAGAACAGGGCGTATGGGCTATCCAGTTCGGTTTCTGCAGGGTAGATAGGCTGAGGGGCCCGCCTAGGACCTTCCTCCAATGGCTGGAAATCGACTGATTGTATGTCTTGCAGATTCTGTATAAAATCCACAGTTTCTGACCTTTTCTGGGCGACTGTTTTCCTCTGAGAAGTTGTGTTTTTCAGTATAGCCTTCCTCTTGGTTTTCTTTACTGGGTTTCCATCACTATCCTCCGATTTATAGACCTCCAGAGTTGTAGATTCCACAGTAGTAGTAGCCGTATCCAGAACCCTAGTAATTGAATCTCCCTGTACTACCGCACTCCTAGCTGATTCCGGTGGACCGGCCTCCGGGATGATCACGGTGACGACTGTTCTAGGCGTTGAAGGTCTCCCTCGTCGTTTCGGAGGTAATAGAGGAGGAAGAGGAGGAGGAGGAGGAGATATATGCGCTGTATCAGGAATACCGCAATAACTGGATATCTCAGTAACGGTTAAACCCTCTTGATATCGGGCTGGAAGCTTCCTTTTCCTGACCGCTCTGGAGGTTTTAGGAGCTTCCATAGCATAAATAATCAAAAGGTAGTGGTATTACTAGATCATAATATTTGTTTACTAAATGGAGAGCATAGCGTATTTGGTATTCTGATGCCAAGACCTTGCTCGGCAGCTAGTACTAGCGCGGCCATTCCGGTGACAAGGAAAGGGATACTATAGATTTATCTCCTTAGTTTTATTCTCTTAGTCACCAAATCACCATTGACTCGTTCTGGTTGCATCCTGACATTAGAATAAAACTCTTCACTATATCGCTCGTACGTATCGAACGAGCTTAAAGAAATTGATTAAGGAAATAGGAGTACTGACGCGTCCTTAAGTCCTTGGTGTTGGAACCCCAGTGTCGGTTCCCCACCCATAACATCGGTCGACCACGAGTGTACGACGACACAGGCTACTAAAGGAAGTAGGCTTGTTACCCTGTAAGAAAGCAGAAGGACTACCCAAGTATAGAGTTAGTGCCTGGAGTACACGGAGCCATTGCTCACCTAACACCACCTAATACACAAACGTTCATTAAACATACTTCTTGGTCAGACGCAGTCAATTCACCTCGTTTGAGCTCTGTACCTATCTGACCAATTAAAATGGTTAATTAACAAACTAACCCTCATCCTCCTAACAATCCAGAAACTATATCGACCGGAGACGCAGAATACCCGGATCTAAAAGATCGTCTTAAGCGGTTAGGACGCGACACGAGATACTCTCGACTATCTGTCCTGGGCAATGACCTACCTAGTGGTGATACCGATGCTAGGGACGCCTGGCAAATTAAGACTATCGGTCAACTATAACACTGGGCGGAACAAGACCCTGTAGACGTACTTAATATGCTTGAGACGCTTAGGGAACAGCGAGACTTAGGCCTTCAGGCAAATAAGCTCTTCCACCAAACCATAGAAGACAATATTGACCTACAGGCCCAAATCGATCAAACCCGTCACAGCCCTCGTCCACCTACCTCACCTCCAGCGGCCCCTTCAAACCCTACTGCGAACGAACAGCTTCTACCATAACAGATTTCAGAACTGCAGGCTTCTGAAGCAGCAAGAGATCGGGTAATACGGAACCTACGCGAAACGTCGCAGTCCTCGAGTCAGGACACTTTCGGCAAACTGGAAAAGATCTCAACACCACCTATGCTGACAGACGGTAAAGAGCCTACATGGGAAACTTGGAAGCTTCATGTCAGTGATAAATTAGCTACTGGGAACTTCCGAGACGAACTGTACAAAGTCACCTACGTTTGTAATAGGACGGGCGGTAAAGCCGCTATGATCCTTGAGCCTAGACGTGATATTCTGGGAGGACACCCCTTCTCTACAGTTCTCGAGGTCCTGAGGGAGTTAGAACCACACTTCTCCGACCCTAACAAGAAGAAGAAGGTCGAACGACAATATGACGACCTACAGCAAGGTAACTAGCGTGCCGCAGACCTCATTACAACGGCCTAACTCTATGCCGTCACCCTAGGTCTCGATCACTCTCGACTACTCAAGGAGTTACCTAAGAAATTCAACTACCACATTAAGGACTCGCTGGATTATCTCGGTTCTGAATTCCAGTCTTTCGAGGATATGAAAGCGTACGTCATTCGAATCGACGACGCTCGTCGTCATTCTCGTGAAGAGAGGGACCGTGGAAAAGAGACCGATCGTCCTAGACGTTCGCTGTTTAGGAAAACTTCACCAGTTCCCGTCGTCCCCGTGAAGTACTCCGCTCCATTCCGCCGCGTGGAACGTTCGCCTAGGGGCACACCGTCTGGTACGGCCGAAGGCCTTACCTGTTACACCTGTGGTGTAAAGGGCCATACCTCCCGTGCCTGTCCTCAAAAGCCCTCGCGTGATGGGAAGATCAACGCCTTCCAAACTACATGTGAATCTGAAGGAGAAGAAGGCCATATCCTCCATGAATCTAGCGCCTCTGGAGGCGACTCAGAGTCGGAAAACGAGAGACCCCTTCCAAAGTCACGGTAGGGGGTGAGATCTTGTTACTGTGCAATATAGACTCTTTTCATGAAGAAGCTATCTTCACGAATCGTCCATTCCTGGTCCCCGGTACCCTTAGCTGTCAGGAAGACAAATACCAGCTCGATTTCTTAGTGGATACTGGAGTAACAGGTTATGCTTTTATTAATAAAGCCCTCGTGCCCGTCATTTGTAATACACTTAGTCTCGACCCTTTACCGTTAGCAAAACCTAAGCGGATTCGAGGATTCGATGGGGTAGTCAGGAAGAGGCCTATAATACACGCCATCTACCCGACCCTTTAGCTGGACGGTTACAGCGAATTGACTTTGCTAATGCTTATAACCGACTTAGGTTCCTACTCAGCTATCCTAGGGAAGCCTTAGATGAAAAAGGCTGGCTGCCTATTAGACATGAGAAACGATTCTATTATCTGGCCCGATAAGCTCGCTTCCATGCCAAAATTGGAGGTTAGAAGACGCCTAACGGAACTGGCTGTACCTACCATTCCGGCTAAAACTGCCGGGCGGTATTGGAACCCCAGTGTCGGTTCCTATCGACAACCCCTATCGACTACGAGTCCTATCGAAACGGTACCTTCCAGCAACCAATATCTAAAGCCCTCCCTAATACATACCCCGAAAGGGCCGCCGAAGCTACTTCGTCGTCCTACGCCGGAAAAAGAGGATGCTCCTTTCGATATATATAGTATTGGAGCACAGGCTTTTAGACTTTTAGCTAAGAGAGCGAAGCAGGATAGTACCCACGTTTTTGCTGCGTCCATAGAAGAGATAGACCATGAGCTGGCTCTCCACCGGAACTTACAGGTGGAATCACTAGAACTATTATCCGTGGAAGCGTCTACAGCCAACCTTGAGGACGTGAAGAAGACGTTACCAAAGGAATACTACGACTTCCTAGACGTGTTCAACCGATCGGAAGCTAATAAGCTACCCCCGCACCGTCCTTCCGACCACAAGATCGAGATCGTCGGTGACTAATCCCCTCCGCAGAGTCGAGCCTATAAGATGTCGCCATTCAAGTTGACTAAGGTCAAGGAATACCTAACTGAAAACTTGTCTAAGGGTTTCATCACTCCCAGCAAAGCTCCATACTCGTCCCCCGTCCTGTTCGCTCTGAAAGCAAATGGAGACTTACGTTTCTGTGTTGACTACCGCAAGCTGAACGCCTTGACCAAGCGGAATCGCTACCCCCTACCCTTGATCGACGAAGTCATCGGTAAGATTAGGGGATGCTCGTACCTTACACGATTAGATATCATCTCGGCCTTCAATAAAATCAGAATGGACCCCGATAGTAAGGACTATACGACGTTTACTACGGCTTTAGGCTAGTACAAGTACCGAGTCCTCCCTTTCGGACTGACTAATAGTCCTAGTACTTTCCAGCAATACATTAACGATGTATTATGGGAGTTTCTGAACGAATTCTGCTAGGCCTACCTGGATGACATCCTCATCTATAGCAAATCCCGTTCTGCGCACCGAAAGCACGTTAGACAAGTGCTGGAATGCCTACGCAAAGCCGGATTACAGGTGGATATTAAAAAGTACGAATTCGATGTCAAAGAGACGGTTTTTCTCGGTGTCATAGTCTCAGGTGAAGGTCTTCGCATGGACCCTAAGAAAATAGAAGCCATCGTCAAATAGGCTATCCCCACCAACCTCACTGAAACTCAGGCTTTTGTGGGGTTCGCGAACTTCTATCGACGTTTCATTCGGGAATTCTCCAAGCTGGCTAAACCTCTCGTTCATTTAACGAAAAGGGATATGCCGTTCGTCTGGAGCGAGGCTTGTCAAGCTGCCTTCCAAGCCCTCAAAGACCATGTGGTATCGGCCCCAGTCCTTCGCCATTTCGACCCGAACCGCCAGTCGATCCTAGAGACGGACGCATCTGACTGGGTAACCGGCGGGATCCTATCCCAGTATGACGACGAAGGTGTGTTATATCCAGTGGCCTTCTATAGCAAAAACATGGTCCCAGCCGAATATAACTATCACATCTACGATAAGGAACTTCTAGCGATCATTCGATGCTTTAAACACTGGCGCCCTGAGCTAGAACATACGGATCTCCCTATTCAAATCTTCACGGATCATCAAGCCCTAAAGACCTTCATGGAGAACAAGCAGTTGACTCGCCGCCAGGCTCGATATCTAGATCTGCTTACTAAATTCAACTTCCAGATCATCTTTCGATCAGGCAAGCAGAATACTAAAGCAGATGCCTTGACTAGGAGGGCTGATTCCCGCCCCGTGGACGATTAGGATGAACGTCACAAGTACTAATACCAGATAATCCTTACTCCCGACCGTGTCGAAATCCGCCTAGGCGACGCCGAGGAAATGTTATTCGACCGGGTATTGACCGCTAATGAAGCTAATGATGACTTTCAAGAATTCGTCCAAGCTATCTCTAAGGGCGAGAGGCGTCATAGGGGCGTAGGTTTAGAAGATTATCGGGTAGTTGACGGGGCCCTGTTCAAGAAGGGACTCCTCTGGGTTCCAGGAGATCAACGTACGGAAGTGATTCAGGAAGTACATGATCAACCATCTACCGGTCACGTATGCTTAGCCCGAACCCTAGACATGCTCAAAAGACACTTCTACTGGCCGGGATGCTCGAGCGACGTCCGCCGCTACATTCGCAATTATCACCCTTGTCAACGAAGCAAAGCACCTCGTGATAAAGCTAATGGTCTCCTACAGCCGTTGCCTATCCCTGATTAACGCTGGCAAGATATCGCCATGGATTTTATTACAAGCTTGCCGGACTCAGAAGGCTACAATGCTATCTGTACCGTCATCGATCGTTTGATAAAGGAACGCCACTACATTCCCTGCCACTGGGGCGACGGACAACTGTCAGTAGAGGAGCTTGTGTGGATCATGATCTAGAACGTCTTCCGCCTTCATGGGCTTCCTAGCTCTATCGTGTTAGATCAAGACCCTAGGTTCATTTCCGACATGTGGCAATCACTGTGTCGACGTCTCCGCATTAAAACTAACATCTCCACCGCTTACCACCCGGAAACAGACGGTCAAACCGAAAGAGCTAACCAAGACGTCAAGTAAGGGCTTCGGAAATACGTTGCATACATGCAAGACGACTGGGCGAAGTGGTTACCTATTATTGAATTTAGCGATAATAACAACACCTCTTCTGCCAGTTCAATGACACCGTTCTACATGAACAAGGGATTCCACCCCCGCATGTCTTTCGGCCCAGATACCTCTAGTTACTCGTCAACAAGGGCTCGTCTAGAGGCGTCTAAGGCCGAAGACATAAGCCAGCGTATGCAAGAGCTACTGGATTACGGCAAGTCCAACCTTAAGGTCACTCAAGAGCAAATGAAGGATCAAGTAGACAAACATCGGCGGGATATATCTTATAATGTCGGCGACATGGTGTGGGTTTCGTCGAAAGACATGAAAACAAGCCGTCTATCCAAGTCGCTTGAAGACCGAATGCTAGGCCCCTACAAAATCATCAAGAAGATTGGGACGTCCTACCGGTTAGAGCTTCCCCTGAGCATGAAACGAAGCAAAGGTTTCCACGTTTCGAAGCTACGGCCTTCAGCTAACGATCCTTTACCTGGCCAAAAGCTCCCTCCACCAAACCCAGTGACCGTCGACGACGGGAACGAATTTATCGTCGACGACATCCTATCCTTACGGCGTAAGCCCCGTACTCGACGCCTACAATTCAAGGTTAAATGGCAGGGCTACGACCGCGACGATGAATGGTACTACGTAGACGCTGGTAAGTTCGATAACGTAAAGGATGTGGTGGAGGAATTCTATAAGCGGTACCCGCGAATGATCAGGTAATCGGTTGCATAGGGGTTTAATAAACGTTTATGGAGGTTTAATAAACTAAGTACTTTCTAATCGGCTCGGGACGAGCCTTTTCCAGAGGGGGGGGGTAATATTACGAGTCGAACCTGACATAACATTAGTGTTACCTCCTAACAGGGTTAGCGTCTTGGTAGCGGGCTATATCTTCTTTTACTTATACTATAGATTTGTCTCCTTAGTTTTATTCTCTTAGTCACCAAATTACTATTAACTCGTTCTGGTTGCATCCTGACAATTATAGCTTATATATCTCCCTTTACCTTTAAGTAAGTATTAAAATAGTATAAAAAGATTATTAAGAATATATTATAAGAGAGATTTTACTTAGCTTTATAAAAGGAGTAGAGTCTCTTATTTAATTTTATAGAAGTTTTAAAATAATAAAAAAGCCCTTATAAAGCCTCTTAAAAAAACTCTACCTTTATATAAATAGAAATAAGTAAGATTAATATTACGAACTAACTAAGACGACTAATAGTTACGTAGGTGCGGCGCACCTAGCATCACGGGTCTTAGCGGAACGACGATTACTTGGCGTTCATATATTGAACTGAACGTGTAAATATCAGAGGCTTGGCACAAATTCCTTCTTCTATATAGATAGCGTGCTTTCCTAGTAGATAGGAGCTTCGTGCTTAACTCATGTTATGATCCTAGTATATCTCCTAAGTACTGAATACAAACACTTGTACTAGACCTGTTTAGTGAAAGCCTGCCTCACCTTCCTTGACACTCCTCTCTACGAGAACAAATTATAGGTCTACCCTCTTCGGAGTAAGTGAACCGTAATAATTAAATTAATTATCTTTTTATAATAATATAAATTTCTAGAGATAATGTTTTTATAAGGTATAATTATAATAAATATAAATAAATATAAAGTATATCCTAATTTATATTTTAAAATATTAAAAGAGTAGAAGGATACTAGTTAATAGAATAAAAATAGATAACTTATATAGAATAAAAATGCAAATAAGAGTAATAATATTAATAATATAATATTAAATTTATATAAAGACTTTTTATTTATTTATTATCTATATTAGGAAAATTCTATTAATAGTAAGGATTTAATATACTCTCCTTATCTTTATTAATAATATTATATATCTCTTAATTAGTAAATAATATATTAGTTTAATTTAGGCTTAGGCTTTTAGTATTTGAGTGATATTTATTCTTATATTATTATATAAGCTGATTCCAATACTTACAGATGGCGTCGATTTAGATATTCCATCCTCGGCCAGACAACAGACGATTCTATCTTCGATCCTCCTCTACCTTCTAATAACCGCTTCTCGCCGATATACGATATACAAACCTGCGGATCAAGCGGCGGTGCTCACAAAGGTACTAAGCCTCACCATACGGCCGGTAGGGGGGAAAAGAAAGGGCACAAAGGAGAGGAGTGGGAGGATGAAGAGGCTAGGTGCCCTGACGGATTTGTAACGGCCAGAGGCGCCACAGGCATTCGAGATTCCTCCAAGCGCACAGCGAACAATGCAGGTTTGAACGAGGGTGGCGAAAGTGCGCATAGATCGGAAAAGGTCCGAAGTGCAGGTGAGTACGTAGGTCTCCATCGGCGTGGGCGCGTTTGACGCTTCTGGGAAGACCCGATCGTGATCGACGAGGCAGATGATACCGACGACGATGACGTGAATGACCCGGTCGGGCATCGCCGGTCTTTCTCGGTGGTCAAGTCGTCTCCTCGGCCTGACTTCAGAAACCCCTTTACGCGATTCTACCAGCAACGCAAGAATACAAGTTCAAGTCAATCTAGTGAACTTGGCGATAGTCAAGGTGAGCGCTGACAGCGCGTTTCTGATAAACTTTCGGGCTTTCCTGACATACTCCAGACAACCCTCTCGTGATTGAGGATGACGGCGAAACGACCGGCGAAACCGGCGCTTCCATGAGGGCCACGAGCGTTGAGTCTGAGACTGGTACCGCACACCGCTCAAGCTCCCACCCAAGGGAACAACCGAAGACGCACGGTTGCTTGGATTCTCATACTGCCACCGCACCCACCACCTCATTCCTTGATTGCTCGACCACTCCCGGTATTGTTCTACCCCAGGATCGTGGTAAGCGGACTGTGCGCGGAGGCGATTACAGAGCAGCAGCGACTGTCAACCCCTCGAGCGTTACCGCCGCCACTTCACCATCTCCTGAGCGGGAGGGCCAGCGAGATCTAGTACAGGATGAAAAGAAGGACTGGGAGATCGTGAAGATTGTTGACAAGAGATGGACGAGTAGGGGTTGCGAGTACATGGTGCGCTGGAAGAATACGTGGATGTCCGATAGCGAACTGCGAAACGCGGCGCGGCTAGTGCGGGAGTTCGATGCACAAGTCAAAGGGCAGCGTGGAGGTAAAAGGAACAGACCGGCTCGCGTAAGAAAGAATGGGCGACCGGTGGCTGTTCCAAAGTGCAGCTGACACCATATAGTATCGTTACTACAGGTTCCATGACAGCCTTCACGAAGAATTGCGAGGGTCCAGAATACTTTTGAGCTTGCGCAACGCCTTTGCAGCAATGTGTTTTTTTAGAGATACGTGACACTACTTTATGTGGTTCTAAGCTTTAAGTACTTCGGTAAGGGTGTCTCGTAAGAACCGATGTTATCGGTAAAGTGAGTCAAAGCTTCGCTATGCTGTGTGGAGGTTTTTGTTATTAACTTGAGAGTCCAGGATGTAGCAAGGAAAATAAATCGAGCGAGCTCTCTTTCGCTAATTGCCATCCTATGAAGGCCTATTAGGGGACGAGACTAGCCCAGATATCGGCGAGAGGAAATTCTCCGAAGTTGCACGGTCTGGTACCAAGTCTTTGTAGAATGTCATTGCTTTTTTCATCTTCATAGAGCTTGTCTTTTGGAAACAACGTTTTCACTCCTGAACTATATCATGTTCTGGAAATTGCCTTTCTCCTATATATCATGCATGCAGTACTTCGACTGGACCAATGGTGCACCCCTGGACTGGTCTTTGCTAGCCAGTAACATCACTCGTGGCGGCCCGGGGGCCAGCTTGACTGGTCCTCCAGCCAGACTGGTCTATGCACATTTCGTGGTACTTCGAAAGGACCAGTCATGGTGCAGCCCCTTCCCTAGTAGTGAGACTGGTCTCTGCTAGATGCCCGGAGACACGACCTATATGCGTGGTGACCAGTCTCGCCCGGCCCAGCTTGACTGGTCCTCCAGCCAGACTGGTCTATGCGCATTGAAAGTAGTTGGCACCAAAAGTGGGGCTGGCGTCACGTGGCCTATGATGGTATTCCTCCATGAGCGGTTTTACATCGCTTGCTTTATTACTCAGGCACGCAGGGACAAAGAGTACGCTTGGCATAGGGGTCGATGCCTCACAGTCATAACGCGAAACAGCTTCATCTTTACGGGCGATGCAGTAAGGCTGATGAATGAGCTTCCACAAGTAACCCACCAACGACAGCAGCAGGGCATTTCAATGATATCCAGCGCAGAACATATGGAAGAAGATGCACTGAAGGTCCTTGCGCCCGAGCTTCTACAGAATGTTATCAAATATCTACGGAAACAAGATCTGAAACATCTGCGTTCCACGTGTAGTCGACTTGTCGGGTTTGTGAATCACTCTCTCTTCGACTCCATCTTCCTCTCCGTCGACCCACGGCATTTAGTCATCGCCACCATGATGCTGCAGAGATTTGGGCCAGCCTTACGTACCGTGATCATATCACCTCTGGAATACCGAGGATTGGAACAATTTAATCATCATAGGAACTTGCGCAGAACGCCGGACACGCACATAAAGCTTTCATCGAATCACTCGATTTATAAGGAGCATCGAGACCGCGCTTATAAATGGCATCGTGCTTTAGTCGCTCGACAGAATCGAACCAAATATCAAGATTGCCTTCAACAAGTGCTTCGACACGCACCCAATCTTCGAAAAGTAATCTTCACCCATCGCAACTGCTCCATCACGGATCAGGAGTTGAAGGAGATCTGTTGCTAGGAGAGTAACTGGAAGAGCGGTCCATTGGACAGAGAGACGCATAACACATTTCGACTAAGTCCATGGTATGGTCGTGTTACGACCCGACCTTCGCGACCGAAGGTGTCCTTTGGAGCGGCTTTCGTTGGCTCCATGATGGTTCTCTTGAGCAGCAGTAATCTCAGAGCGCAGGAGTTGATAATAGAAGCTTGCGACAGGACACGCGACACTTGGTCCGTGGGATTACCTGAATTCGACGAACTGGCTCCCACTATTTCTACGACGCCTATCTTCCTGGCTCATTTACGCAAATTGCGCCTGGCTACTTGTGGCTGGCATCGCGAGAATCAGCAAGCGAGAGCGGTGGCCAATTTCTTTTCTCAAGCCGAGTGTCTAGAATGTCTGTATCTCACATGTGGCCATCCTGGCACCCCTTAGAGCCAGGTCGATCACCTTCTGTCATAATGTCGCTTCCCCAACCTGCTTACATTGATAATTGAGGGCGGTACCATAACAGACAAAGGCCTTCTTCCAACCTTCTGCGGCATCCCAAAACTTCGGCATCTGGTTCTGGAAGATGTGCGAATGAAAAGACCTCATTAGAGAACCTTTATTGATGGGGTTAAATCAAGGCTGGACTTGACATCACTTCATATGAATCTTCTCTTTGATTATAATAATATTTATCGATTGGAAGATGGCGCGAAGATCTATATAGAGGGTGAGAATAGTGTTGACAATTTTCTTCACTCGAAGGAACCACATCCTTTCCCTGACACTACATTCGCAATACATGACCGCCCCTCGATCCAAAGCTTTCGACATATGAATGAAGCCCCCGCAGCCACCGTCGAATTCACGCAGCATCGGCGTCACTAGTCCGTATACACTGCGAACCAGTGGTCGTGGTTATACTACACCATGTACCAAACCTACAGATCGCGACCTGTATACGTTTTCATTGCCATCAGACCGACCGTATTCACGAGATGAACTTCGTGCACAATCATTCGCCAATTCGCCTGCTTCGCCTGCTGCAAACGTGGACATCAAGGTTAAAGGAATGCCCTATATGATAAGGGACCTGATGCCAGAAGTGAGAGAGATTAACGGGATAGTGCCACCCCCCTACTGCCTATACGCCTCGCTCGACAACATATATATGTATATACATATTTCAGGCGCTTGGCCCATCAGGCCAGCTCGCTTGACTCCAATTGCTATTGGCCACCGGAGACTGGTACAACTAGCTGGTCATGTAGCAGCGTATCAGGTCCTGGACTTGAAAGGATTCCGCTGTGGCTGTGGAATGTACGATCGTCCTTTACAAAGTACGGGTCTATATGCAGAGAAGCCAGACTGTCGGCCGAGTGGTGGTCGCTGCGTCAACGCTAAGCGAATCACGTATATTTTCAATCGTCGACCAGCTCTGCAACCTGTCTACCCGCAGGCGAGGTGTCAGAATTTGCACCACCATAGCGCATGCTAGCGGCTGCGATTAGGTGGTCGCGGAGTAGTAAAAGATACTCTATGTCCACCTGCCTTGCTGTTACGGGATAAGAAGCTGAACGTCGAAACGGGGTGCTGGTCCCATTCGGAAATGAAAAGTTTACTAATGTTGGTGGCGCTTGACTTGCTTTCTCGTCGTTGGACTTGCAAATTGACGCTGCTAACTAGATATTGTTGGACCGAGCTGTATCTGTTCTATAGAAGAGTGCAATTGAACCCCATCCCGGCGTGGTGAAACACCCTGCGTAATGGAACTTGGTCCAGGTACTTCGGTTTCTAAGCCTCCACGTTCTCTAACAACAGTATCGATCGGCTAGCGAAGCACGATTCCATAGTCTTGGGCCATTTCTCCGGACACAGATGCCATCATGTTGAAAAATTACAACGGGCATTAGTGATTTTACGCTTCGTCAAATGCAGTCTACCTATGTGTGTCCTTAAGAAAATACTCCTATTGATGACCAGATATAATCCTACATGTAATTTGAGACCTGACCCATGTAACAGAAGCACATACCTCTTGCCCCTATATTTGAGAGATAGTCTATAAGAATTAATATAAAGGTGAAGTTAATTTAATAATTTCGGGAATCATGCAAATGTACTTTCATGAGAAGTTCGAAAGTCCGAGTACTCTATTCACCGAGATTTCTTGGCGTAAGGCTGTAAATGTATTTTACGTTACAGTCTTGTCATGTTCTTTCGCATTCCTTGCTGTTCCATTCATAACTTGACGAGAATCTAATTCATAGTCTTGTCCCTACGCAATTGCTCCAGCCAATGATCCGCTAACAGTTATCGTTGCCCTTCACTCTTGCTTTCCTCCCAACCAACTCGCTCTTCGCCGTATTATAGAATGGCCAGTTTCTTCTCCGGTGTTTTTCGCAAGTTCCAACCCTTCCTTCTTGCGCCCAAAACCTTGAGACATGACTTCAGCGACCTCCTGGCGTCTATTGTTCACCGATGTTTTCTTCTCCGAGACCACACACGGTTTTGCGACTGAAAAACTGAGAGCCGCTCCTGATCAGTTAGCAAGTGCACCTGGATATCTGGTTATGAACCTCTTATCCATACCCATGGCGATGCTTTCTTCCACCTCGTAGCTTCGCTTGTTGATGTGTTGCAATTGCTGCCGGGTCTGTGAGTCCTTAGCAGCCAAAATGTAGTGGAAGAACCTTGGATGCTAAACATACCTAGCACTTCCGGCTTTCGATCTTGCTTCTCTGATATCGGGATACACTTCACACGAATCTACAGCCGAGCGAGTCTGGTACTTCGCCACCTTTGTTATGAGCAAAGAATCGTAAGTAGTGTCCGTGAGGATCAGGTGTATGGGCGAGCGTATGACGGAAGGACTCTCCGGAACGTCAAATGCTAAAATCAACACGCAATCAGTCTCATGTAAGAAGGCAACTTGCATACATTTCTGAAATACCTTAGAACAGCCCTGAACGCAAGGAGAGCTGGCGCCCATGCTGCACCCTTGTGAATATCTCCTTCATTACCCATTGCATTCTCGTTCCAGCACAAGCCTCTTTTAACGATTGAACCGTTTCCGTTCCCTGAGATCGAATGATCTGCGGAATGCCTCAAGGAAATCGAGAACTCTGAAATACCTTGCGCAATCATCTCACCGTACGGCACCGGTGATATAATATATGTGAGGAAGAGTCTTCGCAGATGGATAGAATATCTAGTGAATGTAGAGATTCATTGTGAGGCCGCAGACTATGTGTATGTTGGAGATCTTTACTCTCCACTGGACATCACCTGATGTAGCTACCCGCGATGGCTTACAGGAGCTCAATCTTGATTAAAAGATATGCAAGTCTTCGGTATATATGTTCGAAACGGGACCGTTCAGGTCTCCCGCAGAGGAACGAGAGGACTGTGGCTGTCGGAAGGAATTATACCTGGAGGGCATATTTTAGATTCAACAACGCAAAGAGCAACCTTGGCATTTCCGGGCAAGTCACTTGATGGTCCGGTAATTGGAAATGCCAGCCAAATAACGTTAACCCTCCGCACTCCAGAAAGCAAGTATCTTTCATTAACAGCCGATCGTAGTTCACACGAATGGTTGAAGTAATTTACCTCAGAAAATTAATGGAGATACAGCGCATCTCCGTACAGCCTTAGGCTAGCCTGTTCCGAGTGAATGCTTTCGTCCCCATCACCCGCCTGATCCTATCATTATGTCTTTAGATCCTCGTCTCCTCCATTTTAAGCTCTCGGGCGTTCCTTTTATTACCGAGTTCTACTAGCTTTAGCGTCCCTAATCCGACATTCGAGCCCCATCTTGCGCGTGGGCCATACGGAGCCAATCTAAGTGACAGTAAAGCCTTAAAACGCCAATGCTAATGGCAAGTTAACCTGTTATAAACAAAATTCTTGCTTAAACGAAGCAAAAAGCCCTTTCTTTCTTTCTTTCTTTCTGTCTTTCATCCAGTCTGCCTAGCTCTTCTTTTAAGTTGCCAGATCACTTGCTACAGAGGAACTAATCTTATGTTCTTATATCTGCCATTCAGTAAATGCCGCGGAAGAAGACAACGTTTGGGGATGATTGGAGCCTAAAATTCGGGTTCGCAGATGTACACATTCGCCCATTAAACCGATAGCCTTTGCATTTTAGCCTTGCCCTTTCCAGGTGAAGGCAAGGTTGGCCATGATGGTCAGCGTGTCGGGATGCTCCTTGCCCAGCACTCTCTTCGTTGTCTCCATTACTCCCACCTCGAGCTCTTCGGCCTCCTTCCAGCGTCCTTGATTCCTGTATGTCGAGGCAAGGTTGGCCATAATGATTAGCGTGGAGGGATGTTCCTCACCTAACACCCTCTTCCTTATCTCCATCACTCCAACCTCGAGCTCTTCGGCCTCCTTCCAGCGTCCTTGATTCCAGTATGTCGAGGCAAGGTTGGCCATGCTGCCCAGCGTGGAGGGATGTTCCTCACCTAACACCCTCTTCCTTATCTCCATCACTCCAACCTCGAGCTCTTCGGCCTCCTTCCAGCGTCTTTAATACCAGTATGTCGAGGCAAGGTTGGCTATGATGATCAGCGTGTCTGGATGCTCCTCACCTAACACCCTCTTCCTTGTCTCCATCACTCCCATATTCAACTCTTCGGCCTCCTTCCAGCGTCCTTAATTCGAATATGTCAAGGCAAGATTATTCATGCTGCCCAGCGTGGAGGGATGCTCCTTGCCCAGTACCCTCTTCATTGTCTCCATCACTCCCACCTCGAGCTCTTCGGCCTCCTTCCAGCGTCCTTGATTCCTGTATGTCGAGGCAAGGTTGGCCATGATGATCAGCGTGTCTGGATGCTCCTCACCCAACACCCTCTTTATTATCTCTATCACTCCCACCTGGAGCTCTTCGGCCTCCTTCCAGCGTCCTTGATCCCTGTATGTCGAGGCTAGGTTGGCCATGCTGCCCAGCGTGGAGGGATGCTCCTTGCCCAGCACCCTCTTCCTTGTCTCTATCACTCCCACCTGGAGCTCTTCGGCCTCCTTCCAGCGTCCTTGATTCCAGTATGTCGAGGCAAGGTTGGCCATGATGATCAGCGTGTCTGGATGCTCCTCACCCAGTACCCTCTTCCTTGTCTCCATCACTCCCACATTCAACTCTTCGGCCTCCTTCCAGCGTCCTTGATTCGAATATGTCGAGGCAAGATTATTTATGCTGGTCAGCGTATCGGGATGCTCCTCACCTAGTACCCTCTTCCTTATCTCCATCACTCCCACATTTAACTCTTCGGCCTCCTTCCAGCGTCCTTGATTCGAATATGTCAAGGCAAGATTATTCATGCTGGTCAGCGTGTCGGGATGCTCCTTGCCCAGCACCCTCTTCCTTGTCTCCATCAATCCCACCTCGAGCTCTTCGGCCTCCTTCCATCGACCCCCTAAGCTATATGCTAAGCCTACCATTCCCATACTTGTCAGGGTCTCCTCGTGCTCTTGACCGAGTATCTTCTTCCTCACTTCGAGCGCCGTTTTTGACAGCTGTACCGCCTCCACCGCATTGCCTTTTCTCCACGCATACGATGCAGCATTGTATATCAACGAAGCCCATTCGCTTAATGAGCCTTTTGCTTTCGGTCGCTGTGCGATCGCCGATTTTGCATGTGGGAAAAGCGCTTGGCAGCTCACCCAATTCTCGTGCTCTCCTGAGGGGAATGCGGCGGAAAGGCTCTTGACGTATTGCTGCTTCCATGGTTCAAGTTACTCGTTGGCTTCCAACCACTTTCGCATAGCCAGCTGCACAAGCGCATGCATCTCGAAAGTTCGATCCGTATCGATTGAAATAAACGAGTAGTTTCTGAGTACTTGTACATCGTCCTCGAATCCATCGTCTTCACTCGAGTCTGACATGCTATTTTCATCGCTCTCTTCTCCATTTTCTCTTTCCTTATCCTGGTCGAGTTGGCTTTGGCTTCCACAGCCGCCTCCGGTTTGAGCTCGATTTCGGACGAGGGACTCAGGGATCCCTTGTCGGTCGAAGAAGCTCATCAGCGACAGCAGGTCAGCTACTGATGGCCAGCTCCGCCGTACGTACTCGAATGATATTTGCCAGGCAATGATGATCGAGTTCTTCGCCTCCCAGTCCCTCCGAATACCTTGTCCAGTGCTGAAGATTGGCCCTGAACTGGTCGTATACTTTCGTGCAGGTGCTGATCGTTATCTTCGACTCCTCAGCTACAGTAGTACCAAGTGATTGCTATTCTCGATCTTCCACAGTTTGGAGTGTAGTGAGTGTCACTTCGACAGAATGCACATCCTCCTCTAGGCGCCTAATACTTTTTGGTGCATCTTTGAGCTTCTGCAGGTCATCTAGAAGAAGCCTTGTCCCGTGTAAGGCTGGAACGGCGACACCAACCACACTTGCGGCAATGCTGAGGGGATCAGCCATTTGCAGTTTGTTCCTATCGATGGAGAAATTCAGATGCAGTGGACAATCGATATGCTTAGATAAGGCGTTGCCTTTGGGAGGACGTCTGAGGTGTATCCGTCCTACCGCATTCTACTGATCCCGTGGGGTGAGACGAATAAGGATCCCCGCTAGAAGAGATCACCCCCGCAGTAGTTATACCCCTGGAGTGGACAGCCCTATAAGGCTGTAGGGCTGAGAAAAAAACTTTTTGTTTGTTTTGAGCCCAAATGCATTCCAAACAGACTATAAATCAGCTATAACTCGAGTAACACTAATAGCTATGTGTGATATCGATTCCTTATCCTCCGTCTCCTCCAGTCCCCCTACCTCACCGTCCCTACCGATTGCCATAGCTTCTATAGCTCCGCCTTCCTCATTATCGCCCTCCTTGCCAAGCATAGTACTCGACGACGTTAAGCTTCCATATGCTAAACGCATCGACCTAGCCCTAAAAGGCTGGAAGGAGGCTCGGGGAGCTCTTTCGCAGAGACAAGCTACTCGGATATATAGTGTCTAGCCTTCTACCCTAAATAAACGTATTAAGGGTTCGACGTTAACTACATAGAGCCGACAGGATCGACAGCGTCTTCTTCCTAAGGAAGAGGAGGTTCTTATAAAATGGTTCACTCAGCTACAGATATAGGGATGGCCAGCTCGTGTAGAGCAAGCTCGTTTTATAGCTGAAGACCTTCTTCGAGCTAAAGGTAACGTATTACCGTTAGGGGTTAATTAGCTACAGAAGTTCCTAGGGAGACATTCGGAGCTGAAAACCAAGTATATTCCAGCCCTAGACAAGGAGCGTGCTATAGCTCAGGATCCTGAGATCCTTTCTGGTTAGTTCGAGCTGTATAGCCGTATCAAAAATCAGTATAATATACGTAACAGGGACATCTACAATATAAACGAAAAAGGCTTTCTCCAGGGTAGGATTAGCAAGCTTAAAGTTGTTATATCGAAACACCTAGCGAAACAGCACATAACTCAAGACGGTAGTAGGGAATAGACTACCCTAATTAAGTGTATCTCTCTAGATGGACGAACTATTCGGCCATGGATTATCTTCAAAGCGAAGCGAGCACAGCTTTCTTGGGCTGATGCATACCCTGAGGCCTTTGTGACCTATTCTGATAATGGTTAGACTGATAACGAAATCGGATTATCCTACTTCATAGACTGTTTCGAGCCTCAGACGGCTATTGGCCAGGAAGGTGAATACCGGATGCTCCTGTTAGACGGCCATGCTTCCCATATCAGCACAAGAACTATTCAGTACTGCGTCGATCAGAAAATCATCCTTTTATGTCTTCCCCCTCATACTACTCATATCCTACAGCCTCTCGATGTTGGAATCTTTGCTGCTTTGGCTACGAAGTACAAAAACAACGTCCATAGGATTACTAGGCAAGCTGCTGGCTATTTAATCGATAAATCCGATTTTCTTAAGCAATTACGAAGAGCTCGCAACGACGTAATGATACGTTCAAATATCGAGAAAGCATGGGCAGCTTCAGGCCTAGAACCGTTCGATCCGTACGTTATTCTGAAGGACTTTCCAACTAATCAGACGATGGAGAAAGCGACACCAAACGAGATCTTACCAGATGAGGAGTACTACATCTCGATTTCTCGTAATCGTCCTCATACCCCACCTGAAGCAATTATCACGTGCGCTGGCCCTCACGGCTCTAAGAAGAAGGTTCTTACACCAGGTAATACGCTTCAGGTTCACCAATTAATAAAGCAGATGATGAAAGATAGAGAAGATCCGAAGGTCGTCGCTCAAAAAGTAAGCAAATCCTGTGTCTTTACGATAGCAAATGAGGTTATGCTACGGCATACTAACGCTCAGCTCATGGATATAGCTCAACGGAAGGACAGCAAGAAAAAGAGAAGAAAAGGCCACTTCACCGGCGGCCGAGTTATGAACCAGGAGGTCCTCGATGAGCGACGAGAAATCTGGGACTGGGATACCATCTGGAAGAGCCTCGCTGAGATATCAAGAGATGTATTCGGGAGACAGAAGATCAAGAAGACACGAGTATAACGATTAGCTAAACGAGTCAAGTCACCAGCGAAGCGAGTACTGAAACCATCATATTCTATACCACGAAAGGAGGCTACATCACGTGCGCAAGCTCAGGACCGTCCTGCAACACCTATTCTACCTACCCTACCAAAGCGATATGTACAGGCTACGCCAGAAAGAGATGGAGCTGCTATTGCAACAGGGAGGCGAGCGCACAAGCTTCTGGTTAGGCTAGCTGTCAGGGTGACTACTCAGGAGCTTAAGCAAGGTCGCTGGCGACAGCAATACGAGGCTAGGGATCAATCAGACGATGCAATCGGCTCGGAGCAATTAGGCCGAGGCCTCCGTACACGTAGGCCTCGTAGAGTAGCATAGAAATGAGCCAAATGCTCGATTGCAGCAATAAAAAATAAAAAAGTTCTTTTTCTCAGCCTTACAGCCTTATAGGGCTGTCCACTTCAGGGGTATGACCACTTCGGGGGTGATCTCTTCTAGCTGGATCGGCTGAGCTCGTGCACATTCGCCAGCTCTTCTTCAAGCTCTGCCGCTGAAAACCGTTGGCTCGCTTACAGCCCGTCATAATATCCTTTGGCGACACGAACTCCGGCTTCCAAGCCGGTACCATCTACGGCCCGGTTAATGCTAAGTTCTATCATTATCTCCCTCCTAGTAAGAGGTAAGGGCTCTACGTAATCGGCGCTAACGACGGGCCTACCCTAGAACGACCCGAAACTCCACTAAATCTATTAGCCGTTATACCCTTCACTCGCGATCGAGATTTTATTAAGTAAGGGGGATTACTTAATTAAATCTATTAGAAATATATTATACTAGGTTCTTAGATTATATTTATTAGCCTAGGTAGTATTAAGTAAGTATAAATACTTTAATTAATATAGATAGCTAATTATTAAGAAATAAATTATAACTTATTATTAAGTATAATTACTAGGTTTAAGGGTAATTATTAAGGATATAAGTATTTTAGATTTATATTAATAGTATAATATAATATATTTTAAATAGAGCTATTAAGATATTATTAATTAAGTTAAAATCTTTAAATAAAAGGATTTTAAAGCTAATATCTTAAAACTTATATATAATTAATTATATAATAAAAGGAATAGATTATAACTATTTATCTTTAATAATATTAATTATATTTATCTCCTTTTTAAGGTTAGAGGTATTAATTAAAGAGGGTAAGGGATTAATATAAATAATAGAGTTTTATAACTAATATTAATATTTCTCCCTTAAAGTTAGAATAAGTTAATATTTATTATAAGTTAGAGTAAAGGTATTATATTAAAGTTAATAAAAGAGAAAGATATTATTATTATAGAACTAATAGCCTAGTTATATATATTAATACTATTTAAGAAGAAGCTAGGGTTATTAAGTAATAATAATAATATTATAGAATTAATAATAGTACTTAAATATACTACTTATAATTATTTAATTAATAGTATATATTTATTAGAGAGGACCGCGATATCTTATATAATAATATTTAAAAGACTTTTAAAAGAGTAATTATAAAAAGACTAGTCTTTTAAATTATAAGGGAGGTTAACTTTAAAGGGATTAAGAGGTAAAGAACTTAATTATTATTACCTAATAAATATTATTTAAGTATATATAATAGAGTTAGCTATTAATAGCTAACCTACTATTATTAATAAGCTTCTTTAATTAATAAGGGATCCCTAAGTCCCTTATTTAAAATTAAGCTTAAATTAAAGGTAATTATAAAAGTTAAAGTTAACTTAATTAAAATAAGGAAAGAGAAAATAGAGAAGAGAGTAATAAAAATAGTATATTAGACTTAAATAAAGATAATAGATGGCCAGTAACGAGATCAACCTGTACGTAGTGCTGGCTACGAACCTTCTATCTTGATATGGGAGAGCCAATCGATCTCAAACTAACGCGACTGGAAAAGCTCTATTACGGACGCGTTAGTAACGCACACACAGGGTTGAATGTGTGGCGTTAATCCAGGTCCAAACGCGCTCTCACGACAAACACAGCCTACAGCCTACGAATAGGCATACACGACATCTACCCATAATCTACATCGACACAACTGCGGCATCGAGTGACAGTCGGCACAACGCCCCGCCAGTGAGGAGCATCGCCATCACCTATATGGCCCCGCCGGTACACCCGAAAAAATCCAATATTCCAGACGGCAGCCGTGTCCTCATGCCGTTCTATGCCGCCAACCTACACCTAGGTCCAGTCGATTATCTACCCTCCGACAAGACACTTAATTTTCCAACCGGTCCCACCAAATTAGCGTCGATTCATTGTCAGTTGAATCACAACATTACAGAAGGCCTCGGCTGATGGCTCCGGCCACTCACAAGAGAAAGAGAAGGGGACACGGGGAACACACGTACAGCACACATTGTTAATGACAGCCAGTAGTAGCACATACATGAGAAGAAAGACGTGGAGGAAGATGGGTTCAAGAGAGATGTCAGTCAATCTACCGTATCGAACAAACAGTCACAGGCATACAAACATTGATTGAAGAGCAACGTTATAGATGAGAGATCCTGGTAGTATCGAACAACCTGAGCACTCAAAAAGGGCCAGGTGAAGAACATGAAGATAAAATAGTATTGGTAAGCGGGAGTTTTCGTCCAGGAGTCAGTAGCTCCAAGGTTTCTTCTGCGACGATGGCGACGTAGTATGGCCAGCCATACTCGCTGTTATGTAAAGTATAGACCTCCCTAATTAGCACGAATAGATGCTAGAATAGGTGTATAAATCAATCAATCAATCAATTAATCAAAGATAATAGATTTAAAGATAATATATAAATACTTAAAAACTATTTATTTACTTTAATTAATATAAATTAAACTTTTAAAATATATATACTTATATAACTAGTTATATAAAAGTAGTTAGAAGCTAATAAATAATTATAAAAGTAATTATATATTAAGAGCCTTTCTATTATATTCCCCTTAAGAGAGTATAAGAATTAAGTAAGCTACTAAGCGCTTTTCCTATATATAAAATCAGTAATTATATAGTAATTAAAAGTAAAAGGCTTATTAAGTAAATAGGCTTTATTAATATATAATACTATATAATATATATAGAGAAAATGTAATATAATAGAGGTGGTATAACTATTAAAAATAGCGCTTAAAGTAAGGAAAAAGATACTTAATTAAGAGTATAAAGAGATCCTAATAAATATAGGAATAGTAGGCTTAGTATATAGCTTAAGGGGTTAATAAAAGGAGGCCGAAGAGCTTAAAGTAGGAGTAATAGAGATAATAAAGAGGGTATTAAATAAAGAGTATCCCTTTATAATAAATAGTATAAATAATCTTACCTTAATATATTAAAATTAAAGATATTAAAAGGAGGTTAAAGAGTTTAAAGTAGGAGTAATAGATATAAGGAAAAGGATATTAAATAAAGAGTATCCCTTTATATTAAATAATATAACTAATCTTACCTTAATATACTAGAATTAAAGATATTAAAAGGAGGTTAAAGAGCTTAAAGTAGGAGTAATAGAAATAATAAAGAGAGTATTAAGTAAAGAGTATCCCTTTATATTAAGTAGTATAATTAACCTTATCTTAATATATAGGAATTAAAGATGTTAAAAGGAGGCCGAAGAGCTTAAGTATTACGACCTAGGATCTAATAGGAGTAGTACCCTAGTAGAGGCGAAATATTACGACCTAGGATCTAACAGGATTAGTACCCCAGTAGAGGCGAGCCTAGTGAGAACGGCGCACCCAGCTTACGACGAGTATTACGAGCAAGGAAATTTCCTATGTCTATATAGATGGCGTTGACTCCTATAGATAGGAGCTTCGTGCTTAACTTCTTCCCTTACCTTACTATAATACACTTATGCTTATTGAATACTAAAAACAGTTTAACCCTGTACCAGTCCTCGTTTATTAAATATTGCCCCTCGCCCTTAACACTCCTCTCTACGAGAACCAACCCAGGTTCTACGCCTTATAAATACTCTTTGAAGTCTATAAAGTAGTAGCCGTAACATTAAGATAGGAGTAATAGAGATAATAAAGAGAGTACTAGGTAAAGAGTATCCTAATACGCTAAGTAGTATAGTTAATCTTACTTTCACTTAAAAAGAGTATAGTCGAGATATAGAAGTTATTAAACTAATAAAGAATTATATATATCTATACAGTCGAATCTTAGGTATTAATCATCCTTACACGTTATCTCCTTCTAAAGCACTTATCGAGTAATAAAAGTAGACTTTTAATACTATAACTGCACTTCGTCACTCTTAGAAAATGTCTGTAAACCACGAAAAGGCTTTATGCACGACACATATAAGTAGTCAAAAGAAGGCGTATTTCCCAGTTAACGAAGGCTACGACAGAGCGCCTCTAGGGAACCTTACGAGTAAAGCCCTAATACTATGCAGAGTATGGCTGAGACGTGAGATTAGTATGGTGGCGTAGGTACAGCTTAGCCTCAAGTCGCTGAGTCTTGTTCTATACCTTCGTAGACCTTCAATGTATACGTAGAAAGTAAAATCTACCTAGTAATATTTCTATAACTTATTCGAAGATTGCATTAAGCATTAAACCTCTTAAAACTGTTAGGCGATTGCAATTAGCCAAGTTTATATGATTATTCCCTATTAAATACCTGTAAAGTACTTAATCCCTTAGGTCTCATAATAGTAACACTGAATAATACTCCTCCATTCCATGTACCTTAATCTCAAGCATGCCATGTTCTAACTCTTCGTCTCGTGGTTTCCTGCTGCTACCTATAGTAACACTTTAACCTTTACGTCCTCTTCTCTTCGTACCTATTGTAGTGGCTTCTTTAATGTCGCGCTTTCTCTATACCTTAATAATATCGTCGTAGGTTATAACTTTAGCGTTACCTGTCATAGTTGATCTTATTAACTGTCGTGTTATCTTCTCGTTGTTTTGCTTAAACAGTAAGTTATTCTCATGGAGAAGAAGCGCACGGTCAGTAAACGCCATTTCGGCTGTATTAGCCAGTTTGTATAAGCGATATCTACCGGAATAATTAAGAGCGGTATCTTGTTTAATTTTCGTACGCAGCAGTACTAAGCCCTCGAAGGTTACTAAGGTAGGTAATATATTATCATATATAGTTCCTTTAATATTATTACTTATACCGCTAATAATACTACGCTTTAACGCGCCTTTACTAGCGGCCTTTAATTTACCCGCTACCTCTCTTATATTACCTAGGGTACTACCCCGGGGGTTATTAATATTATAATTCTAGTATTTAATACTACTATTTTTAAGAGGATTATAGTAGGAGTTAAAGGCCTCCTAGATATTATATATTTTACAATATATTTTATCTTTTCTTCCCCCTTTAAAGCTCTATTAATAATATATAAGAACGCCTACCTATTAACAAGTAGATAATATAATAAGTAACTACGCCTTTTATAGCTACCTCTAAGTAGTAATAATATATTTTTCTAGATTATCTTTTTTCTTAACTTTATATAAAATCCTTAAATATATTTAAAGTATATATTAAGTTATACCTATAAAGCTATTAGTTATAATTATTAGATTAACCTTTTTACTTAGTTAAGTATTCTAAAGTTAATTACAAATTTTAAATAAGAAGTTAGGACTAGTTAAGTACTATAAAAATATAATTATATTATAATTACCTCTTAATTAAGTTTTAAATAAGATTTAAAAATATTATACCTTGATAGTAGTTACTCTATTTCCTTATTTAATAGGGGATATACTAAATACCTATTCTTAAATATTAAGAATTATTATATAACTAGCCCTATTATTATTCTATTATACTTCCTAAGGAAATATTAAGAGGATAATAAAGACGCTATTATAATAATTACGCCTTATAAATTCTATCTTATTAATAAGTTAAATGCTAAAATATTAATTAATATAAATATTATTGCCTTTAAACTTACTACTCTTATATTAAGTAATAAGGTCGAGGTTAATATTAAATAGTATTACGACTAGCCAAGTCAAGCGGTATATGTTATACTGTGGTAGGTATCCTGTGTCACGGTTACGTGCAGGATAGTTTCCTTGGTAGACGAGCGATGCTCGCTCTGCTCGGCAACGAGCATGGCGAGCTTACTGCTAGTGGAAGCGAGCAGTAATTACTGTGCTCGACAGCGAGCATGACGAGCAAGGGATTTCCTATGTCTATATAGATCGCGATGTTTTAGTAGATAGGAGCTTCGTACTTAACTCATGTTATGATCCTAGATATCTCCTAAGCACTGAATACAATACTTTGTACCAGACCTGTTTAGACGAAGCCTGCCTATCTACACCCTTGATACTCCTCTCCAAGAGAACTAATCATAGGTCTACCCTCCTCGGAGTAAGTAGAACCGTAACAAATAGCCTCTTTATATAAAGTATATTATAACTATTCCGCCTTATTTAAAAGTTTAAATGTGATACTGGAAATGCAAGTGGCTAATCGACTAGGTAATGAGGCTGAATCTAACTATAAGGAGAGAAAGTGTTATATACATGATCGCTGAAGGTAAATAAATATATGGCGCCAAGGCGCTTACGATTTATGTCCGCTATCCCCGGATGGCGCGTATGACATTAAATTACTAGATATTACACCTTCTTACTTAATAAGGATTTTATATTTAAGCTTAAGAATAGCCTACTTTCCCTTTATATATATCTTTTTAGCTATCTTTATAAAGAATAAATTTAATACAATTATTAAAATTTAATATAATTTAATACAATTTAAGATCTAATATAATTTATAATATTAACTTTAATAATTAACCTTTAAATTATAATAAGTATTAGAGATATAATTAAGCTTATAACTCGCCGGCCTACTATTAAGTATAACGCCTCTGAAATTAAACGCGTTTATAGTAAAATTATTAAGTTAATTATTATAACTTTACTAGATATCTTAATTCTCTTAATTAATACTTAATACTACTCTAATAGAAGAATTTAAAACTAAAGTTATACCTACCTTATTAATTTTATTATACCTAGTAGTATTAAATTATAATAAGTTATAAATAATAAATTTCCCGCCTTGTAAAAAGATAGTAGATTTATAAAAGTACTTGAGGAAGATTAAATACGTATCCCTTTATATTTTAATTAGGAAATTAAGATTCTTTAAAATACCCGCATATACCCTCTTAATAATACTTTAAAAAATATTATTAATAAAATATTAAGTAATAAAACATATACCTAGGGATATATATATATATATATATATAAAACTTAGAAATATACCCTATTTAAAATCCTAGTTTTTATAATCTAGAAAATAATACCTTATAGGTTAATATATATATTTATTACCTTTATAAGCTAAGCTTATTACTTATATAAAAGGATATAATTAGATTAATACTATTAATTATATAAGCTTTCTCTATTAATAAGTATTAATATATATATAAAGGTAGATTAATTAAACTATTAATCCTAATTAAAGTTTCTTAAGGGATTATATTAATAGTAATATTATCTTCTTAAAGACTTTAAAAGAGTATATTAAAAGCTTATAAAAGGTTTTTTTAAACTTTTTATAAATAATAGTATATATATAAACCCTATTAAGGTATTTTTAGGATTTTCATTAGTATAAATTTTAATTAAAGGGTTAATTTACTAAGCTTATCTACTATTAAGGATAATTTAAAGACTATACTTAAACTTTTCTTCCCTTCTACTATATTATTATTAGAAACTTACCTAGGTATAATAGGTTAGCTAAGCGCTAAAATATATCTAAAGACTTTAAAACTTAAAAGTTTAATATAAATTAGGTAGGTAGAAATATATTCCTAATACTTTATCTTAATTATATTTTACTATTAAAGCGCCTTATAATATTAGGGTAAACTTAATAACTTATATAATTATATATATTATATAACTTTACTAGTTAAGTTAAGTCTAGATTTATAAGGTAAATTTATAAGAGGTATTAAATAGAGTATTAGATAATTACTAAAGTTCTTAGTAATAATAAGGTAGTAAGTAATAATATAGCCTACTTACTTTTTAAAAGGGATATATTTAGTCTAATCTAGCGTATTAATAATTCTACTAGTAACTAGGCCTTTATATATTAATATTAATATATACTAGAATCTTATATAAAGATAATATAAGGTATTTTAATACTTATATTAGATTTTCAAGGTAATATATTGTCACGGGCGGTCATGGCAGGCTGGGCAGGCTGGTCGTATTTGCTAGACAAGAGGTCGCTCGACCTTACAGCAAGGTGCGAACGTGCGAATATATACAGAATGTTCAGCCCTACAGGCTTAGCAGGCTTGGCAGGCTTGGTACGAAAGGAGCCGTGACATATATAAAGTAGATATTATTATAAAATAAGTAAAATCTAATTAAAGATTAATACTTTAATCTTAATTATTATAATTATATTATTATAAAAACTCTTAATTAATATTAAAAAAGTAAAGCTAGAGTAATATCTTACTACCTTCTACTCTTATAAATTATATCTAATAAAAATAAAATCTAAGATTTATAATTAAGAATTACTTGTAGTAATTAAAATATTTCTAGATAATACTATTATTTAAGTATATTAAGTAGTAAAGCTTATAATATATAATTTTTAAATATATTATTATATAAATATTAAGAACCTAGCTAATATTTTATTAAAAATAGTTAAATTATATATTAGTTATAAATAAAAAAATACTTATTTATTAATATTATAAATAAATTTAAGAGTATTAGATTTATCTTATTTAATAAATATTATATATATAATATAAATAAAAGTTTATAAGATAATAAGGCTTATAATTATAAGTAATATAAAAGGTTAATAATAGAGTTTAATAACCCTTATATTTTAATTTTAAAATAGAGTAATATACTCTTAAAGATATAAAGTAATATAAATAAAAGCGTTACTATTATTATAAGTTAATTTAATTATATATAAATAATATCTAGAAGGCTTATTATAATTATATTAATAAAGAAGTATATAAAAATAATATTTGAAATTTATTAATATCTTTTAAAGAGAGATAAAGATATCTATAATAAAAAAGAAATTTTAAATTTTAAATAATTCTAAAAAGTTATAAATATATAGAAATATCTTATAAAAGTAATATAATTCTAATACTTAATAATAAAGTAATTAAATAAGAAATCTTAAAGCTTTATTATAATTATTATAAGCTGATATAAAGCGAGTTATATAGGTTTAATCTAACTAGGAGTTTAAAGCTAAAGAAGGAAGATATTAAGAATACATCGTGGGTTTTATTATCCACGAGGTACGCTAGGCCGCTAGCGTGTTAATATCAGCCTTATCCTAGTCTATAATAGCCTAATATAACCTATATTAGGCTAACTTAAAGTACGCTCGCAATAATTATATTATTTATCCCTATTTAATATATTATAATAATATAATTTATAACTCTTTTAATAATATACTATATTTATTTCTCTTTAATATTATTAATTATTTATCTACTCCTTCTAATATTTTCCTTATATTTTTAATTATATTATAACTTTCTTTTTAATCTTTATTATATTTAAGTAACTTTTAATATTATAAAATATATAAAAATATAATAGGTAATATTAATATCTGTTATAATAAATAATATTAAAATTAAGGTTATTAAAATTAATAATATAATTGATAATATTAATCTTAAAGCCGTTAAATTATATAATATTAAGTTTAAAGTTAAAAAGTAGGTAATATTAACTTTAATACTATTATAATAGGTAATAGTAATATTAAAGCTCTTAGAATTTATAATTCAACTAATAATATTAATTAAAAGGCTATTTATTACGATCCTAGCTACGTTAATAGCTACCGCCGGCCGCTAGGGCTATAAGATTATTCCGAGGCTAACCCTATTTAAGGTTAGTTTACATTCCCCTGAGCTATATATATAGCCAGCCCTACCCTCCTAGATACTTTCCTTCCTTAGCATTTATCTACTAGTTAAATAACACCCATATGACTCGCTCTATACTGGCTCCTAACAATTTCTTTAGTAATATATATAATAATAGGCTTTTTATTAATTAAATTATAAAGATAGAAAGTTATAATAATAATCTTTAATATTAGAGGCTTTAATAAGGATATTAGTAGTTAAATTTTTTAACCTTTATATTAATACGAATAAAGATATATTTGTAACTAATATTATATACTCTAGATTAGAATAAACTTTAATATTAATATTATTTATAATTTATTCAATAGTTATAATAATACAATAATAGTTTTTTAATCCGAATATGTACGTCCAAAGGCCCCTCGACCTGATCCGATCTAGCAAGTGAGTTCGCCGCTTTTTGGGTGAGTCGGGTCACGTGCGCTCACCCCAGCTCACCTCGGCTCACCCGGGCTGGGTGAGCCGGGGTGAGCGCAGCTCAAAAAGGTCCTCCGGGGACCCAAACCGAATCCCACATTTCCTCTATCCCTACCATCGATGTAGATCTCGTCAAGTTTTAACGACCACAAGATTCTAGGCAGTGCTACGATGCCGCAGTACCTGATGGCGCCAGGCCAGTCAGTTCAGCTCTTATATAGGGGCAGCGCGCCCTCCTTTGCGCGACAAGAATCACTTCTTCCTCATCTTACGGCTCGATTTATTTTACCAAAGGCAGCCTTCAGACAGAATCTCCTCTGTCTCCCTTTGCTCTTTGCTGCGAGCAATGGGCCGTAAGCGCAGGACGCCAGCTGATAGAGCTAAACACGCTCGCGAGAATGGTTACGACGACGACGAGACCTTCGCTGATAACGCTGAGATCCTTAAACCTATGACAGATGGTAGCGAAGACGCATACAGAGAAGCGTTGGAGATCTGGGCTCAGTAAGTGCTATTTCATGTAAACCAGGAGTACCGCGCTGACGTTTCGCTCTCTCCTAATAGGTTCTCTAAGTCTGATGAAACTGTCTACCCTTACGACATGCGGACGGCGAAGCGCTTTGTCGAATACTATACTTGTGGAACTGAAGGGAAGAACGGTGGCAAACCAACAACACACTCAACCGACGGCTTCTGGCGAAGGTTTTCCGCGGCATGGGCACGCGAGACCCGCAACCCTATCTCTTATAAGATCAAGAAATCGGTTAAGAATGTATATGCCCTTCTTTCTCTTTTTCTTAGCCTCATGACTTTTCAGGATGCTGATCTTGATAGTTCATTCATGGGCCACTCCAGAAGAAGCACAACCTTCCAACCGAGAGACGAGAGAAGCACTTCCTTACATTGTCAGATACAAGGATCCGACAAGAACAGCTATGGCGCAAGGATTGGTACCATTACAAGCACGAGAGATACAGAGTCCAGAATGGTGGGGCGAACGTGCTCTTCGTCTGTACTTCTGGTCGAGTCGGCGAGTTTTTTGAGTCCAGTGCCTACGCTGGAACTGGTAGAGGCCTCTGCTACAAAGTGAGTCAGTGCCTTCTGTTGCGGAGGAGGATCAGGATATCACTCCGTGCACCGCGCTGATCTCTCATGCAGGATCTGACTTTCACAATCCGTCGAAAGAAGGATGGCACTACAGAGATTGTTATAGGCATCTTCAGACAACATGCGAAGGGCACAGCGCTTAAACCCGAGTTCAAGTTCGTTCTCTTTCTACAATCAAACCGGAGACGAATAATTGTTGACAATTTGAAACAGGCCCAAGCATACGATCTACGAGAAATCAGACATGCTTTGGTGCAGTCCTGTGCTCTACATACTAGCCTTAGCTCTCGCCGACGATGCATTCAAGGAGTATAGCACATTGGAAGAGATTCTCGAACTTGAACCGCCATTGGACCAGAACATATGGCATCTCGAATGGAAAGACGGGGTGCTTGACCTGCCTGTCTTCCGCAAAATGTCACTTCATGGCCCGACTAGTACAATTCAAAGTTCCAGCTCGTATGACCGCCAGCTATCGGATTTGGGCCATCGCGCGGGATTCGAGGTGAACATTTCTGTACATGATGCGCGGCGAGAGGCTCTTGTCAAAGCCGACGGTAAGCTCCCCCTCCAATTAAGTCCCTCTTATTACTTTGGGAGCTCATACTGTGAGAAGATAACGGCTACTCCATTTCCGAGAGAATGAGGTTTGGTGGACATTCAAATCCCAATACCTTTTTCAGATCCTATATGAGCCAACTTAGCACTGTTGATGGCCAAGGCAGTTTCTTTGAACAGGGGCTCCGTAAAGATCACCTCGAAGACTTCCGTGGCCTCAGCTTACATCGTCATCCCCAACTCTGGCAGTCCTTACCTGCTAAGCAGCAGTTCGAATTCGATTGCCGTCCGGACATCCTCGCTCTCGATGAAGAAATTGAGACTAACCCGGGAGATCCAAGCATGCGGCTATGCAAATGACACACAGTCTCATCGAGCCCGTCGACGAGACTTGTATGAACGGCGACGTCAACTTACGGTTGATGAGCTCAAGGAATGTCGGAAGATTCAGCCTAGGAGACTCACGTCCCAGGACGCTCACGAGACTTGCTTGGAAGATCATCGCCGCACATTTTTTAGTCACATTCGGGGTCTCCTGCCAGAGCGCGATGGTTTAGCGAGTTCTCTGTTCCAGTCGGTGGCGCTCCGCAGTGTCGAAGGCCGGAGCGCCCTTCGTGACTTGGTGGCACTGTGCAAACACGATTGTCAGACAATCTATCGCCCGAGTTTACGGCCAAAGGAAGGCCGTTGTCCTATCCCAGATTGCTCGGTGGAAATGAAAAGGTTAGTAGCGCTTTCGATCCTCAGTCTGTACGTGTAGAGAATTAGCTGACTTTCCATCTTTCCTCCACACAGTATCTCAGCGTCCACAGCCTGGCTACACTTGTATCGGTGTCATCAGCGGCACCTCATGGGCGAACACGGCTTCGCTCAGTTGTGCTTGCAATGCGATCTGTGGGTCACCAGCTCTACCCAATGGGAGCAGCATTGCCAAAGCCACCTCGACGTACCTGAAACCCTCCCCCTCCGATGCGACCTTCTCATCTTCCGCCAGGCGCCCGTGTACGCGGGATGCTGCCCATTTTGTCTCGGCCAGTCAAAGTTGCCTGCATCTCAGCGACTCTATCAATTTTTCAATCGATTTCGCTGGCAGGAGCACGTCCAGAGCCATATTCAAGCCCTCGGCGATGTCAAGACGACAAATTGTCCGCATCCACAGTGCATCATACCTTTTGACTCCGTTCAAGATCTCCAACACCATCTCCAGGACATTCACTGCGTCACCTTGGCCAAAGCATTGAAAAGAAGTCACTCAGAGCTGACGCCTGAAATGGATCGTGTCCGAGCGAAAAGACCTCGTCGCGCAGGTTTGCTCGAACCTCACGCTGACAACAAACCTCGATCCCAAACGTCACCTCCTGGATTCAAGCTAACAGAGGATTTTCCCACTTTGGATGAAGACAATAAATACACATTCATCGACTGTACTGCAGAGACCCTCCAGTCGAGCGGCAGCACTCGTATCGTCTCACAACGACCACGTGGACACAGCGAAAAGCGTCTGATGAATAGACAGCGTTCTTACTCTCCAGCAGGAGAAGATATCTCATTTATGGATCCATTCACCTGCCTCCCTCAAGGCAGTGAGTATGAGAAACCGTACGCGTCCGGACCAGCTTCGGTCAAGTCGGAAAGCACCTCTTCGACGCCCTGTTTCACTCCAGATGAAAGGACGGCTGTAATTGAAACCCCGGAGACGTCTGTGAGCGCCAGTCCTCCGCCTTGTATTGATCCCTGCCTTCTCGGGATATTGGATGCCAGGCAGCCGTGTCCTCTGCCTAGTGACATCCCTCCACTATCTGTCGGTCTGACCGATGCCGTCCCTCGAACAGCGCTCTGCCCGGTCTGTCACACAGAGGTGGACGCAGGCTTCCTCGAGCAATACACGAATGGCGAAGTGCGCATCAAGCTGCGGATACAAATGAAATTCTGCTTGGCCCACAAGAAGAAATCCGCTGAACAGGAGTGGGCGATGCGCAACTATCCATCCATCACCTGGGAAATCCTCAATGAGCGCCTTCTCCAATTGCACCCCATACTATGTGGCATCTTGGACGGCCATACACCCTCTTTCTATCGGGATGCCTTGATATCCACATTCAATCTCAACAACAGACGGGGCTTACGCAGAGGACGCCTCCACAGCATGGGATATTATGGACCCAGAGGTTCGGAGATCTTGTGAGTCCGCCCTTTGATGCTCTTTCTTGGCACTCCCCCATTCTGATGATTCGATCAAGCATATCTCATATTATGGACCATTTCAGTTCGCATATCCGAAGCATTGCGTGTGCTGACAGTCTCATCGCTGCGTGTGGTGTCGCTTTGTACGTGCAAGAGGTTCTTGTGCCCGAGATGGCGATGCTACTCGTTAAAGAAGACATGAGCGTCAATGACGCGGAGGCACGGTCTATCTTGGAAGAAAGCACGGAGATCGGAGAGATCTTGAATGAAGGAGAAGATGATCGGATAGACTGCTAAGGGAGGTGCAGCAGCCTGTAAGCGTTGAACATCTATTGTCCACCAGAGATTTCTTTTGAAAGTAATACGTCTAGTACAGAGGCGGAGCATAAGATCGTTATTTCACCTTCGATACCGACAAATACCATGCACGAATCATCTCCTGCTGCCCTTATTGCGTCGATGACCCTCTCATATTCTATTTGCCCTTTACAACCACATGCGCCTTGCAAAGCAAACCCTACAGCCTTCATTATCTGTAATAAGGAAATTAACGTAGTTCGGATTCCAGATGTCCTAAGGCGCCATTCACTGTTTGGTGTCCTTCGCTTAAGGAATTCGAGGTTATAATTTGTAGGGGACCACTCTTGGAAAGAAGCTATCCCTCTCAAGGCCATAATCATTCTCAGGCTTTCCGGCTCAGACTCAGCGCTTGGCTAATGGGACCGATTGAAATTCCCAAAAGCCGCCAATATGGGTTCCGGCAAGCGGGAAAGCCCTTGCCAGTCTTGGTTGCTTGATTCAGTTGGGGCTTGGGCCCTACTATTGGCGGATACGGAGCCAGGTGTGGCCGCTTGTGACTTACCATAATACTGTAGAGCTTCGAAAACCAAGCCTTGTGCTCTCGAGCTTTGACTCAAACCCCTGATTGAAAGGCGCTCCGTAAGTGGGATTGTACAGTGGGCCACACTGGACTTGTTCAATCATCGAGGCGGGTCAGAAGCTTAGGCAACGATCAACTGCGAGGCTGCCGCTTTGTCCGGAAATACCGCATACCCCATCTCTCTAGCCGCAAGAATGCCTCAAAGCGGTAGTACCAAGTCCTCACGAAGTTGTTGATTATATTCCATATTCGATAGTAAAAGATGCTTTGCGTTGGCCAATGGACGATGCTCATACGGTAGGATTAACCCTCCGAACATAGCCGTCAAAATGAAGGTCAATTTGACACCTCGGAAATGCGATCAGAGAATGTCACATTCTCGTGAAGGGGCAATTAATATCCATTGCAAAGGCTTCCCGCTACATGATGTGGTACATAAAAACAGCGCTATTCCTATGTCACCTAATTACAAACCAGCATCCACTTACCCTTCCATGGTTCTCCCTTCCTGGCCTTGCTCTCTAACATCAGCACAGATTAATGCCTCGCCACTCGGGAATGCATTCGCGTAGAAATCATTTGACAAGTCGGCGTATTCAATGGAGAGCTGGGTATTGATAGCCTTTGTGAACGTTTCGACTTCGGTTCGTGACATTGTTGGTAAGTCTGTCACCACCCTCAAGGCCGTCTTGTAATCCCCTGCGCGCTTGCCAAATCTTTTTGCTTCCTCCAGGTAGGCCAGAGTTTGAGCTGACTTGTCGTCAGGTGTAGTCGTTCCTGATTGTGCATCCTCATCGGCCACAGTAATCCACTCTTGAAATTCATCAACTCTTTTGTGAGGTGGGCGGATACCTTGATCCTCGCTATTGTCCTTCAAGAGCTGGCTTCCGTCCATGAGCTGATCAGTCTTGCGCACCTTGGACGATGTCGTTGACACGCTTTCGTCTTGACGGCCTTGCTCTTGTTTATTCTGTTCATTTCGACTACCATCGGGATAATCTCCGGGGTCGCCTGCCAGGTGCGGAGGAGTCTCTGGGCACTCCTTCATGACAAAAGGCCAGATGCCACGTACTAGTTGACTGCGACTATCATGATTCTCAGCCTGATCCAAGGAAGGTTGTTATACGTTTCTACCGTGTGGTAGGGATTGAAAATGCATTGTCAGGGCTCCAGACCCTCGAGTGACCTCTAAAGCAGGAGCTGACCTTGAAGCAGCACTCTGGAGGAGACTCATGTGCACCGAGGTCTTATTGACAAGGTTCCGTGGGGACGCCATTCGGTCTAGCTTCACGTACTGTCCTCTGACCTTTTCTATAATTATCAGCTAACGAATCAAGTCCAGGCTCTCATATAATCTATCCTAACGCGCTCTTCCGAACCTAGCCTAACAGCTCTTAATGTTGGCGATCATTCGAGGACAAGAAATTGTCTCTGACACTCTTCGCACGACTCATGTTCCGATGCAGCACAAGGGGTGAATGACCTGTGAAACCGGCCACCCACCTTCCTTCCGAGCAGTCATTGGGCTCAGCAGATCACACAGGCTAAAGAGCAGAAACTGGAAACACGAGGATCATTGGCAAGAGACGAACTGCAGAACGTAAAGAATACCAGATATCAGGGGACAAATATACGGCTTCGGAGAGGCGAATTGGGAAAAAAGCCATTAGTTGCAATTTCCATAGGAGAGAGAATCAATGGGCAATCCTTTCAAAGCCTCTAGACATCAACACTGCCGGGGAATATGAATTCATATGCTATCTAAGTGATTCCTAATACTACTAGAGATGTTTTGGAGATCATGCTCGGCACTAAAGAAAAAATGCAACGGCCAATTGCGACAACCCCGAAATCAATACAACGGTAGGATCGAACAGACCTTGGCTTAACGGTACTCCTGAGCCCGTGAAAATACTCACATTCGCTGATGTGGCCGACGTCGGTAGCGGTGAATGCAGCGCACTGGTATTGAAGGACTGGGAAGAGTTCGCTATTGATGCAGGGATCGCTGGCTGTGTAGGGAACGTGGATACGTTGTACCCAGTGCTGGGGATGACAATTGAAGAGGGATTGACCGAACTGAAAATCCCCTGACTTGTCAATGCGACTGGTTTCGTGGGAGAGGGACTGAAGCCTCCAGAGGTTAGGGAATCGCTGGTCAAACCGGCAACGTCAGAACCTGCCCCGCGGGTCATATTGATAACAGCAGAACCATCGAGTCCATCAACTTGAATCTCCACAGTTGCCTGCGCCTGAAAAGGGGAGTTAATCGTTCCATGCGAGAGGTTTTCAAGGGATGGACTTGGCGATAGAGGCATATTCGTATCAGCTCGTTTTGTGTCAGGTTGGGAAAAGCTATGCTCAACAAGAAGATTGAGAATAAGAACTGAGAGAAGCATCACCTTTGAAGAAAGAGAGTAAGGTGAAGTAATAATGGCACCACCTGACAGTGCGCTTTCTTGATCGATGCAATCTTTGGCAAGTTGAGATGAAAGCAAGATAGCAACACAAACGTGTTTTCGACAACTTAGAGAGACAGGCAAAGGTCCTTCAAACTCACCTAATGGCATCTGCGTAATTTGAGGCGGTGTTTGGGGGACCAAATCGGGTTCCATTTCGACGGAGGCAGATTCGGTACTATTACGCAACGGGGGGCCCGGAAAGAACCCTCTCTGACATATTAAGTCAAGCGAAGGGTGCCCGAACGGGTCACCTGGAAGTATTTGCGGCTTCAGAGCCCGGATCGATTCAATTGAGCCAGAATCGAGTCCCAGGCATAAGGCGTCAACAAGATATAAAACCGCCGGTAATGTCTCTCGTCAAGGGGCCTCAATGTAGACCCCCAAAGACCGAAAAGAAAACAACCTGAGATCCAGTTGACCTGGCCCTCGAAATCATCTCTCTATCAAAAACTTGTTGCACGAGAAAGATATCTTAAATTTTCCAACTCCTCTGGCCAACAAAATGGCGTCTCCTCAAGCAACTACGCGAACGAATCATGGTCAAATGACTCCGGAGAGCACCCCTGGACCGGACACAGATCGACTTGCGGCGGACAAGGCGAGACAAAAAGCGGAAGCTGCACCGACCTCCCATGGCCTTGCAACTCCAGACGCCACTCCGGAACCTGAAGAGTCGCGTATCCAGGCGGATAAGGCTAGACAGCAGCAAGCGGAACACAACGACCCCAAAGAAGCTCCTTCAACCCAGTCAAAGCCCCCCTTTGACGCCGAATCTGCATCAGGATCCCAACAAGGTTCACAAAGCCAGGCCCAAGCCAAGAGAAAACGATCCGGTAGCGATAACAGCGAGCAAGACTCGGATCACCCGGATTCAGGTCCTCTGGTGCGCAGGCTACGAAAGGAAGCTAAGACGCAAAAGCCGCAAAAGCCGCACACGCCGGCCGAAAATCAAGAAGCGAACGCGGTTGCCTCACAGAATGAAAAAGGGGAAAGCCAACCAGGTGACAATGCCGGCCAGCAAACCGGTGATACAATGGATACGGGCGAGCCACAGACACACGACGAAGCCGGAGCATCCCCAACTACCGCAAGCAAGTCCTGGGAGCCAGGTTTGACCAGAAAGGGCGAACCGATCTTGGGATATAGAACAATTGGAGGCGACGGCAAAGGAAATCCTAGAGGCTATCAATTCGTTGTCCAAACCGGGACCAAGGAAAAGCCGCAATATGATCTCCAATCGGGGACTGAAATAGGACGTAGGGCCGTTGACGGATATCTTGGGATGGACAAGAGCAAGATGACTCGTCTCAGCGAGGCTGATAAGAAGTATTCAAGGAAGGATGCAAAGGATTACAGAGGTATCAAATTCGTCGCTTCTAAACCCCTTCAAACCAAGCTGGCGGGCAGCAACTTTCGATTTCCAGCAGCTGTTTGCATGGCATCTTTTGCGAATCCGGAGAGGGAGGACCTAATATGGAGGTCGACTTTGAGAAGCGTCCTTGGCAAAACCGATGCAGATGCAGACATCGAAGACTATTATGACGAAAATGGTCTTACAAAACCTTGGGAAGTTTCTCCGACCAGACTCCGGCTGAAAGATGATGAAGATGACGATGATAGTGAAGGGGTGAAAACGAGGTCTCGTCCAGACAAAAGAAGCACCCGGAAAGAAGCCGTAACGGCCGAGTCGTCTAATGAAGACAGCGGAGGTGAAAAGACTCAGAGCAAAGAAGACTTGCAAGCGAAAGTTGTCGACCTCGAAAGTAAGCTGGACCGTCTCCTGAAGTTGATGGAGCAGCAAAACTCTGCCAAAAATTGACGATAGGAAGGTAGAACACTAACTCTGCTTCATTGACGCAAGACGGCTCGATGTGAGAGCTTTGGGCTCTAGGACCGGATGGGGATGGAGGTGTGCATGTTGAGTGGCTTTTTTCATTTGTCAGCGTGCTGGTTTCAAACATCTCGTCACTCCTTTCTGTCGTATTCTGGTTGATGCTGTCTGCTTATGTTCAACCCTAGTCACTCCTTTCTACCATTTCCTTACTTTCAATCGTTTCACTCACGCTCCTTTGGTTATAGGCTTCTCGTCACACGTTTTGAGAGGTTCCAAATTATCGCTCATTATGGCGCGCATGTTAAATTGTATGAGGATCTGATGAGTCATCTGCACGTGTCTTGGGTGATGTGCATGTATGTGATGATAACTAATGACTATGATGATAGCTATGAGAATGGAACGCAGACAAGAAAATCTCTTCTAGTCTGC
>JAABUV010000956.1_pt1 | contig 43191 bp, 39 predicted proteins | sample 5559971 | NCBI WGS metagenome assembly JAABUV01 (sample SAMN10711881, study PRJNA513362) | rock metagenome | isolation source: Antarctica rocks | place: Antarctica: Victoria Land, Knobhead nord | collected 2015-12-19 | reverse complement strand
GGACCTGTTTGAGCCAAGACCGTCGCAACGACGGAGAGAAGAGTAAAGATTGACAATCGCGAGCTCATGGCTGCGCAGGACTCGAACTTTTGAGAAATGGTCCTCTCCAGTGGGGCGTGAGAGGCCTTTTGCTCTTCATCTTCTCAGCTTTATATTTTGAGATCTGCAAGATCTGGAAAGCAGATCCTATCGACGGCGTCATCGAATGAAAGACTTTCAAGCATATCTTCACGAATGGTGTGGGAGCTCGGTACATTTGCGCCACTTACGAGACATCTCTCCAGCTGACACCTTATTCCTCGGCACAGGAATCAATGACGGCGATACTGAAGGACTTTCTTGTGAAGAAGTTTCTTTGAGAGGGTGGGTGGTAGACTTTAGAGGGTAGTAGATCTTGGTTGATGAGGAGTGTCACACCTTAGGATTAGAGGAGCAGCGATCAATTAGCGGTTGCAGCATTGTTGATAATTCTTGGCAACGTCGATTCTAATAACATTTTACCAGCAAATTATATAGAATTATATGAAAAATAGATATTAAAGAGTAAACGTAGATCATAATTTAAAATTCTTTTAATATTAAATAACAAGTAATTTTAAATTTATTAAATGAATTAGAAACATTGGCAAAATGAGTTTGACAGTTAACTTTTTGATCGATGGCAAAACCTGGAAAAGTCGGCTCGATTCAGCTAAAAACCAGCTAAAACTCAGCTAACCAGCTAAATTTCAGCCTTACCAGGCTGAAAATATAGATTTAATAAAGTTATAACACATTATTTTTTTGCTGACTAAGTGCTTAATAATAAAAGAAAGATTCGTTTACTTTTTCTTATCTTCGAATAGAATACTTCAACTGAATAGGGTTCAGATGTGATCATCAAAATTCGTAAGACGGTTTCAATACTTCGATTCGAAGGTGACAAGAACACAATTTCGGACTTCGATGAATTTCAACGTCATGATTCGCGGCAGAGAGGTTCAGCCCGATGCTAGCGCGTCATGGCATTGCATGGGATTTCTCGGCCAACTCGAAGAAGGCCGCTCGTGATTCACAAATCCTCGATTCGGCACACGTTCACAAGAGTGAAACTAGCCTGTGTCAGATAGTCATATGCATGTTTGCATGTCATTGCAGCGACGACTGCAGCCGAATGCCGAAAGAGCAATTCTGTTTCGAAGTTGACTTGCTGCGCTCAAGAAAAAGAAAGACGAAGAGAAAGAGAAAGAGAAAGATTGGTCGAAAGAGATTGTTAACGCTGTCTATCATCGTTTTCCATCATATTGATTCGTATGTAGATGAATGTATCTGGCTTGCTTCCGAAGCGAGCAAGGTGCTTGCATCAAGTTAATCTCGCAGATGATGAAATACGTCCGAGAAAGTGTGTGTGTTATTTGTCGAGCATATGTACCTATCCCTTTAACCGCTGTCGAGAGGCCACTTTTAGCGTATTCGCTTAGTTCATCAATAGAAACCATAGAATATCACCCTGAACTGATTTTATTGATGCTATTCAGATGCTATTGTGATATGCAGCTCAACAAGGACCGTTTATACATAGGGAAATATCACAGATATCACAGTCAAAGGTAGAACGCTTTCCCCGCTTGCTATCACCTAAATTTGATGTAATTTCACCGAGAACTTGTCGTTTTCTAGACCTGACTGTCAAGCCTATCTTCTTGCACCCACGACAGTTCTCAGAGCTCTTTCTTCTGCAGATTTGAATCATTTGATGATCTTCTAAACTTATCATTGAACGTTCAATTGCTGATTCAATTGACGTTCTTTTTCGCTTCAGAAACTGTCTTTGAAAGACCTGAATAAGATCTGTAGCCAGAGTCGTTCTGAACTCGCTATGAACAGTGTATTTAGCCTTCTTTGAAACATCTGAATGCAAAGAGAGTTTGTAGACATTGATAGTGTTGATTTCAATCAAGAACTCGTACGAGGCTTTGTGTTCTTCTGATCTACATCGACGATTGTATGCGTAGGTATATTGACTCAACTGACGTTTGAAGGCATCTGAATAGGTTCAAATCGATCGTCTATAACAGTGATAGAACGCAGGTTAAGACGATCAGTTTCTAAATCAGTTGAATCAGGTACTACGTCGCAGAAAGGCATTATCGAGGTGAGTCAGAACAATAGAGAACTTTGTTGACATTGTTTCTATTTACACAATGTATCTACCTTTTGATGTTCTGACGTTCAGATTTGGTAGATGTTAAAGTCGCTTTATGCTGCCAGAACATCGAGGGCTGAGGAAGCAGAAGGGGTCAAGCGATCGCAGCGACGAAACAAGAATCTGAAAGTTCGAGGTTCACTGTTCAGAATTGTGCTTCATCTCTGACTCAACCCATCCGAAGGATTTCAGTGTGGGCAGTCAACATAAATATTGACATGACACTCTTCGATGATGCCCTTCTTGCTCTTTACCTCGCTTCACTGATAAAGCAGAACTGTATTTCCGTCATATGCCTCGAGTACTGTCATCGTTCCTTATACCGTCAAGCTTTCACAGCTCAGAGCCTCTTTTATTCTCTAATCTCGATTGCAACGCTGTGCTCGCCCTTCATAACAGCAGCTAAGAATCATGCCCGTTGGCAAAGCTACGCGCGCACGTCGAAACGCTGGCAAGCAGTCGTCGAGTTACTATCAGAATCTTCGTCAAGAGCTGGCAGCAAAAGGTCGGACAGAATCGAAGCACGCTGATAATACAAAGAAGAGCAAGAAATCACTCTCAAAGAAATGAAACAGGTCAGTTGTTTACTGTACTCTCGATCGAAGTAAAGTTCTGAATCTAATTGATTTGCGATCAGATTTTGTCAGAAGATTGAACAGAATCCCGAAAGCTTTTCCTTAAACGCACAAGTCGAGAATCTGAAGACATTCTTGCGATGAACATTAGATCGCTACTCGAGAGTGAGAGTCAGCGAGAGTCTCAATAACTACTGACGAATGTTGAACATGCACATCTTCTATCAAATCGATCGTTCGCTGAATGACAGCATCAGAAGAGACGTGATCAACGTAAGTGACAACATTTCAGCTCGAGATATAAAGCAGGTCTAAGCTGACCTTGAGTCGTTAACAGTACAAGAAAACGCTCGTGAACGAATACAAGCTTCGCAGACTCTCAAAGAGAAAGACGATCATGAGCGTTGATGACTTATATTATGTACTCTTTTATCATTGAATTCATGACGATTCGATCTTTTCAGACGAGCAGCAACGGAATCAAGTTCTCACGAGTCTGCTCATGACTGCGTACTTTGACTGCAGATCGATCTCAATGTTCGACACAAGACTAAAACTCGAAGACGATGAGAACGCGATCAAGCTCGATGAACGCGTCAAGGTTCATAGCGGCCTCAGTGCTAGCAACGATAAACAAGAAACTAGCGGTTCGAACGTAGATGTTGCGATGAACAGTGACTGAAACGAAGAGCAAGCAATCCTCGTCAATTCGGATTCGGACGCTGATAGCGATGACGATGACGATGGCAGCACAGACTATGATAGCGAAAGCGATGATGACATCGACGATGGTTTCGATGCGAGCCTTGAGAAAACTAGATCTTTGCTTTGAAGACATATCACTTTTATTATTGTTCCCAATTCAATCTCAGAGAAGCTCAACATTCTTTTCGCCAAGGTCACGCTCATTCATATCAAGGAAGAAGACAATCGTCCTCGAGAGTAAGCAGTGCAGTTATCTACGTTCAATATATTATAATAATCTCTTATCTACTAGAAAAACATTTGTCGTCGAAAGAGAGGAAAATTCGCTCCTCTGTCTCGTCGATCATTTACTTTTCATGACACTTCATGACGACGTCTTTGTGACCGAGTCGACGAGAGATGTCAGCTACATATTTCGAGCCAAGTCATCAGCTGTCAAGAAGTCTCTCACGCTGAAAATTAAAGTCGATGCTCTGAATCAATCAGTCTTCCGTGAGTCTGAGCGCGTCGCGAATGAGTATCGCACATCGAAGACGAAACCTTTGCGTTCTAGTACATGGCTTCGTTACTTAAAACGACTTGGCTTAAAATCGAGTCTGAAGCATTCCTTTACTCAGTATGTTGCTCGACGTGACTTAGTCAATGCCGTCAATAGTAAGTCGTCTTCTTCTCATCTGCCTCTTCCTTCTGTTCTCATATGCAGACGTCAATGCTGATGTCAAATCATTGACACAGATAAGACGTCTTCTTCCGTAAGAGATCAGATCTTCGATCATCAATCGAACGCAGTTCGTTACTATCTCGATCGAGAGATTCGATTCAACACGCAGGCTGTCTTCTTAGATCGCTCTTTCGACGAGGTTGTACAAAAGCTAGTCAGGCTGATGACATTAACTGTTGATTCTAGCGTCTCGACCGAATTGTTCGACAAGCTTTCGAAAAAGCTTGCTAATAGCAAGCGAGTGGTTCGCCTTAGCAGCAAGAGCAAGAGACTCATCGTCAAAATCAGAGCCAAGTATGAGCTCGTGAAACATGCTTCACGAGAGAATTCATGAGTAAAGAAGAAGAAAGATGTCGATGCTGTCTTGCATCGTGAAAAAACGAATCGTCGAAGTAGAATGATCGACAAAGCTCGAAAGCGACATTTTAGAAACGTCGATACAGATACGCTCGAAGCTCAGTTTGCTGACATCGCTATCTCAGCGTCTGTCAAAGACGTCGAACTGACGAGATCTCTCAAATACAATATTCCGAAGCGAGATGTCGTGATTCGATTGACCTGCGAACCTGTGACCGACCTGACAGATCGTGAGAAGCACGTTCGAAGCATCGAGATCATCAAAGTCAGAACAGCATTGTGCCGTCGACAAGAAAGTCAGCGTCGAGGTAGATCAAGATCTACTTTCAAATCAAAGGAACTGATGAATTCTTCAGAAGGTCTCGCAGAGAATTCTGAAGAGAACACGACAGATTACTTTCCCTTGATCTGCAGACCAATTCAATGCTCGTTCTGCCTTGGCGAGAAACGCAAATTCTATGAGGATCGAACATTCGAGTACTGCAGACTCAATAAGATGATGAAACATGTTCAGAAGGCGCATCTACGAAAGTATGCATCTAATGATGAGATCAATTGCGAACATTCGACGTGTAAGGCAAACAGTCTAACTCTGCCAAGTGTGATGACTTTCAAGCGTCATATCGTCAAGATGCATCAGATTAACCTTCATGCCTAGTTTCTCGATGTGTTTCTTTCACTACGAAATGTTGTTGAGTCTTTCAGCCGAGAATCGTCTGAGTAAAATCTTCGCAGCGGCCGTTCTGTCATCAAAAAGAAAAGAAAGAGGCTTGATAGAAAATTACTTTTGCCTTCTAAAATTCTCTCTTTCTACACTCTACTTGTCGTCGACGTTGATTTTATGTCAAGTTAGTTACTTTAGCTTTGCACGAGAGTTTTGCGTCTAACGTCAAACAATAGAATTGCTTTTTATAAATAATCTGTTGTCTTATTTCGTCTCTACTTTTTAGTACCTGTCTTCGATGCTCAAACATATTTCATTTGTATATGTACACAAAAGAATTCATTCTAAAGTCAAAGAACAATCTCATCACAATCTTCGTGACCGAAATATCAGAATGCGTCAGTTGCGAAGTTATAAAGACTGCAGCTAATTCTAACGTCTGATCGTCGATTCACTGAATTGTGCCTTCAAGTCCGTCGCTCGTGTGACTTTCTCAACAGTCTGATGATTGTGATCGTCGACAGAAGAATCACACTGCGAGCATTAAGATGTCTGCATCGGCATGCCGCAATCTTCAATCGTGAAAGAATGCTCGTTTGCGCAGTAATATCAATGTTCTGTACCACGGAAATCATGCGACATCGCTGCGTACACGGCTGCCTTTTCTTCGTTACTCATCGGTGCGTAGAAGGTCGAATCACGCAGCATCTTCTTCACATTCCCAACTTCAGCCAACATGTCAGCGGTTTGACCAGAATAAGCTGTGCAAACACTTTTGACTCTTTGAAGATGTGCTCTCGCCTGAATGAGAAGTTCAGGAATGACTGATTTCGCTTCCGAGCGATCACGTTCGAGAGCAACGAAACGAGCTCAATACAGTAGTTCTTCAATCGCGTTCGCTGACTGCTGTCTTGCCTGAAATTCTTCGACTAGAGCCTCGCAATCTTTTCTGTTACTGATTAAGTTGACGTGAAGGTTTCCTCGACCTGTGGTTAGAAATTCGAGAAGAATGGCGTAATCGCATCGAAGTAGCAAGACTGTTGTCAAGAGGCGATTTCGTACTTGAAGAACATTTGATTCGCAGAAAATCTTAGTATTCACTTCGCGATGTCTGCGTGCATTCTGCACAAGGTCGTGAATGCGACTGAGAGGTTGTTTCGCTTCGTCGACTTTTTTGAGAAACTGCTTTACCTCTTTTCGAAGCTTCAAGATGCTTTTGAATCTTGCATCTGATCTAGTGAAATTGGTGATATTCTTAATCTGCTGATCGCGAAATTCTTTCAGCTGAATAGACTTCAGAGAGAGAAGTTCTAACGTGAAAGATAATTGCTGCGTAGAATCTTGATCCTTCGCCTCGTCTTCTCGAAGCTCTATCTCTTTCCGTTTCATTCTAGCAATCAAAGAAACAAATTGCATATTTGCTCATACAATAAACTTTTTTGTTGTCTCGTCAATTCACGCTCGTCGAACTATGCGATCATATCTATTGATGTTTCGAAGAGAGCAGCGACACATCGGACAGTTTTTTAATTCGACGATAGAGAATGATTTCGAGCTAGACTTTAGCCTCACAATCGAGCCTGCGTCATCTGGTTCGTCAGAGAGAGTATAATAATTCAAGATACTCATGTGATCGTTCATGCTTTTCAGAGTGAGAATGTGATCACATGATGGTATAATGCAAGAGCTTTCGTCGAGATCAATCTCAGCATAGCTGAATCTCATGATGTAATAATCATCATCTTCTTGATCGACGTATCGACGCACTTCTGGCAGTGCTGAACATCTGAACAAACCTTCTCACAGACAGACGAACATCGATGATCACAGCTTAAAATCTTCGAGCAACGTTTCGAGCAAGGCAGAAGGTTGCAAGGCATCGCGCATGACATCTGACATTTTCCACGATGTGAACAAGATCAAGAGCAGTCTTCAACACATGGCATGCAATGCTCTTGATACTTTTTACTGCAGCGTGAGTGACTGCAGCGAACCTCACATGATTCATTGCAAAGTGAACATGAATCGTCGTCGTGACAGGTACTCAAACATGCGTGACTACATGTCGTGTACGATCTACTGCATTGCGTCTTACAAACATCGTGAACTCTCTGAAAGATCTGATCATCGACCTTTGAATTGCAGTCTTTACAAGCGTGCTTGCAGTCATGTTCACAGACGAGAGCGACTTCACACATGACAGAACATGAGTAATCATTCTGAAGCGAAAGATCACAGCAACGAATCTTTACTCGATGCTTGCAATTTGGCATGACAATTTCAACTTTGATTCGACATGATACAGTTTTCGAAGCTTGCGCTTTGTGACACTTCAACCATTTCCGTATGTGTTCACAAGGCAAGACGATGTTTGAAATCTGAACTGAACATTTCGCCTTGCATGAATCTTCGCACGATCTGAGACACGAATGCTCACAGCCTCTCTTGATTCTCTGGCAGCGCTCAAGACATCGAACGACGTTGTGTAGCGAATCGGCATGACACTTATTGATGCAAGCGTGTTCGCAACGTAGCCTCGAAGTACACTTCTTGTCGCAGTCACCCTTCGACGAGAGAAGAGAGAAATCATCGGCTTTTGATACCTCGATTGAGATCTCCTTGTGCCGAGAACAGCAGAGCGTCAGAGTTTGACCTATGTTTTTGTCTCTCTCTAGAATGAAGATGACGTTGGTTCACATGGAAACAGAACTCGCGATCTGAGCATTGCCGATGATATACATATCGTGGCGAGCGCGACTCAACAAGACGTTGATGCGATTCGAGGTTTTCAAAAATTCACATTTTCTCTCGTCGTTGCTTCGTACCAGTGAGATGACAATCACTTTCGCTTCTTTTCTCTGAAAATTATCAACAGTCGCGACTCTTAATGCATTGAGTAAGATTGTCTTCTGCATATTGACTTCGCTCTCTGTTGTAGCCTTCGAGCTGTCATCTTTCAGGCCCAAGGTCTTCAAATCCTGAAGATCTCGATCGTCGACCACAATCTCGAAAGAAGATCTTAGCCGCTGCTTGATCTTCTGCAACTGTTTCAAATATGAAGTCAAAACTGCAATATCATCTTTTTCATAAGTTTCTTGACGTACAAGGTGAGAAATCAAAGCGACGATCATCTCTACTTCAAAAGAGTTAGTCTTCGAGAATGAGATCATTTGAGCTGATGACGATGAGTCTTTCTTCTCTTGATGGTTGAGCCAGAAGAGGCGCTTTCGCAATTCATCAACCTCGAAATAATCTAATATCGAAGCGTAATCTTGTAGCTCGGAATACAGCGTGGTTCTAACAAGCTCTGCAATCGATGAATGCATTCGACGCTGCATCTTCAGTGAACTGAATGAGATCTTCGAGTAGCCGAGCTGAGGTTTAACGAGTCGCTCAAAAAGCGAGATGTTCAAAGAGAATTTTCCGCCCCTGAGATGATCATGTTGAAGCTCGTAGTTGTTGATCTGAGGTTGAAGCTGCTCGTGATTTTCAATAAGAATAGCATGTTCGACTGAAGGCAAAAGCGCGATGAGCGTGTGTGTCTCTAAGATCTCATCTGTCTCTTCACACATCATGACTTTTGCTCGCACACGTCTAAGAATCTCTAGATTCCTTGCCAAGCCTGTGATTGTGACGTCGATGACGTGCGCTCGTAGAAGACATCGAAGATTCAATTCCTGATAGCACTTCTCGAGTTCATCTTTGATATCGCGATAGAATTCAAGAACGTGAAGTAGAAGGTCGTTCAGCTGAGCTGCGCGTTGCTGAACTTAATATTTATGAATTGATTCTCGCTCAGAGGCAGACATCTTCAGAAGAGAGACGTTTGAAAGCTTCGTAACGAGACGGTTCGAGCAAAGACGCTGAGCTGCTTCTCTAAGTCAGCTTTTCACAACACTGTACTTTCTATCGCGCACTGTTCGAAATTCATCTTCGTCAAACCTCATCTCAAACAGTTGTTCGAAGTGCCTGAACGAGTCTTGTCTTTTCAGATAAGCTTTGATGTTTCTTCACAAGGTCGAATTCTTCAGTCCTTGTAAAATTTCCTCGATATGTGCTAGCTCGCTGTTCAATTTCGTATGAAGTTGTCACTTCTCGTAATCTTCGGTTTTCGTCTGCTCGACTTGCTGAAAAACATGGCGAAGATTCAAGTCTTGAAGAAGTTCGGATTTAGATCGCGAACCTAAACGAATCAGCTGCTCAACTTCGTTCTTTACTAGATGCTCGAGAAGTTGATCGAGTGCGTGATTCGTATAGCATACGCAAACAATAGAATCAAGATTAGCTGTCTTACGGTTTTTCAATAAAGTTTTGATGATTGCTACGCCTGTATAGCTTTTCCCGGTACCTGACGATTCTTGAATGAGCGCAAGGCAGCGACTCAGAGCATTAACAGTGAAGATCTGCTGCGCGTCGTCGAGTGTGAATTTGCTACGTAGCATCTGATAGTTGAACTGCTTTCCAGGCTTAAGTTTCAGAGATTCTCCTTCAGTCAAAGGGTTCAGACTGAAGGCGAAGCCGCGTTCTCGTGAGTAAGCGAGGGGTGAGATATTCGCAACTTCCGAATCTTGCGTCACTGAAGCGATGAATTCGGAAAAAGAAAGATCGAGAGTGCGGCTCATCTGCTGAAGCGCCTGCAGCGTTGGTCGAAAAGAAGGCAACAGAATTTCGGGAAACTCAACAAGAGATTGTCTTAGATTGTCAGTCTTTTCGAGATGATTGTTGATTCAGATGACGTCTTTCATATTGTCTTTCAGCATGCTAAGCATCACAGTTGCTCGATCTGCGTGCTTAAAAAGACTTGAATGTTCGATCGCTCTTTCAGAATCTGTATTGAGGTCGGTCGAAGAAGTTGCAAGTTCTTCTTCTGTATTATTTCGCTTCTTGAGCGAAGACGTTGAAACTGAGTCGCATATGAATGCGATAGCTGCGACCGCGAGTTCGATAGTCAACTGACCTTAAATCAACATCTCAGTTCTTTCGTTCACGCTTTATCGTACGACTGCGATGATTGTGATCGTTCTTTCGATAGTCAAGAGATTCTTGAACAACATTTCAACTCTTCTCTTCACGTTTCAGTGTTTGAGTGCGACGACTGCGATCGCGAGTTTGAAAGTCAACAGGCTCTGAATCAGCATCTCAACTCTCTCGCTCACTCTTCATCGTATGAGTGCGACGACTGCGATCGCGAGTTTGAAAGTCAACAGGCTCTGAATCAGCACATCAACTCTTCCGCTCACTCTTCATCGTATGAGTGCGACGACTGCGACCGCGAGTTTGAAAGTCAACAGGCTTTGAATCAGCATCTCAACTCTCTCGCTCACTCTTCATCATACGAGTGCAATAACTGTGATCGCACGTTTGAAAGTCAGCAGGCATTGCGACAGCATCGCGCCTCGTCTGTTCACAATAGACGATATGTTTCGAGCATGCTGTGAGGGGAATAACGTTACATTGCAATGAAAACCAAGTGCTAGATAGGCGGACGTTATCATTGCGAGCGAAAAGTTGTAGAATACAGCTCATGACTCGTTGCTGTTTGTCTCGCTTTCTAATTGGTTTAAAATCACAGACAAGTTGATGAGATTCATCAAGTATATGAATGATGTGTTATGTTATTTAATATCACTTCGTATTCAATTTCGAACTGAATTTACAAGATGTATTACATAATCTTTGACAGCAAAGAAACTATTCACTTTCAGATCTATCTTCGCTTGTTGAAGGAAAAGCCTGCGCTATCGACTGTAGCTTCAGAAGGTTTTCTTTCAAAAAGTTTATGACTCGCTTGAGATAATGCAGACCGATTGCTCTGGCACGATTGCGAGCGTGAGAGATGAAGATGTCAATGTCGACTTCATGCTGAGCGATGAAGAATTGTATATAGAATTGCTAGAGAAGGCGAGCGCCTTGAGCTTGAGGTAAGACGAGGTAGAAGAGCAGAAAGAGACGAAGATAGACGTAGAAGAGAAATCTGGGTAGTGATGCAAGGTTAGAGAGGGCTTTGATAAAGTTTGGGGTTGAGGTTGAGAAAGAAGATGAGCGAAGAGTGATTATCAGAAGAAAATGAATCATGTTCAAAATTCAATGAGGTTGAAACAGAAGATGACGACTCAGTACATGAATCATGATGTTAGCTGAGTCGAGTCGAAAGTACGAAGCGCTTTGTAGAAGATGAAGATTGAAAGAAGAATGATGACGAATAAGCTGAGAATTTGTCAGTGAGACTCTACGTGTTCATGTAGATAACATGTGACTACGATGAAGATATCGCTGAGGTTTTGACTTACGAGAGTAGATTCGAAAGAATGTCGAACATCGTCAATCGCATCAAGTTCGATAAGAATGATTGATTCGCTTCTTCTTCTTCTTCTCGCTGACAAACGTCGACAGAGCACAAATGTTATAAAACAACTCTTTGAATGCTGATAGATCTACGAAGTTTTGACTTTGATGAGTGATAAGCTTTGTTACTACGAATACTATGAAATAGCTGAAAGTATCTACTGAGACACATCAAGTCACGAAGCCGACGGCTTTAAAGCCAGCGCAAGAAGTTATATCTGAAGAGATGTGTCATAATTTAAGAGATTGAGAAAGAGCATGTTTGAAAGAGAGAGCCGTCATATCTAGAGTGAGATGCCTCATTTTGAAAAGGCGAGAGCCGTCATATTTGAAGAAGATAAAGAATCATAAAGATACAGCAAAATCATTCATTTTCTTTCTCGTTAACTTTGTACCGCAGAAAGTCTCAGAAAATTGACTTACAGCATCAATGAATCAGCTAAACATCGATCGCGCGAATGCTATGTCATATGAATTCTTTCATACTTCACCTTTTCCCCTTCAACAAGGTCTCAATGATAACGATCGATTCATAAAAGCTTATTCGCTCACTTCTTATTCTACGCTTTACAACACAAACAAGCGATCATTTTCCGCGTTTGAAACAGATGACAACATAATACTCACGACGAAATATGAAATCAAGCGAAGGGAAAGAAACTTCGGCTCATGTCATCACATCTTCAACATCTCTTCATCTACTAGTCTATGCCATTCTTCGTCGACTTCATCTTTGAATGTCTCATCGACGGAACTTGAAAGGATGTTAGAGTCAATATTTAATCAAGTTGATTGATTAAAGATGACATTAGCGATAGCCAAGAATCGAGCGTCGTCAATTTACTGCGAAGTCATCGAGAAGATATTGCAGGCACAAATACATCAGCTTGTAAAGGTCGAGATCAAGGATAAGTATGAAGGGAATGAGAATACGAATAAGCACGAGAATGAGAATGAGGATGAGGAATATGTGTATGTGTACGAGAACGATGATGACAACAATGACGACGACGAGAATGAGAATGAAGATGAAGATGAAGATGAGAATGAGTATGAGAATGAAGACGAGAATGAGACTGATGACGGCGATGAGTACAACCGGGTGTAAAGAGAAGTAAAATAGGCAAAAAGAAACAAGGGAATTAAAGCGAAGATTGGCAGTAAATGTGCAAGCTACTATGATCGTATCTATTTTAGCCTTTGACGTTTGCTTTTGCAGAACTTGTAATCGATTTGCATAATCGAGGCTTTCAATGTATTTATTGCCGAACATCACAAGCGTAATATTGATACTGCAGGATTGATCTACTCATCTACTGCAATTCAGAGCTTAATGCTTAACAGAAGTTTAGTTCATTCTTTGAATCAAAGAGGCTTGAGAGTCAGCACAAAGTGTGTAGAAACTTCTAGTGAGTAAGCAATTCTAGTAAGTAAGTAATAAAATTACGTATAGAACTGCGTCACGATCTCAAAAAAACAAGGCACTAGCATTCAGAAATTGCTCATAACTGCACTCGAAGAGATACTTTCTTGACGAGTACTTCTCTGATGAGTATCTTTCTTCATTTTTGAGCTCTACCTTTGAAGAGTACTTCCTTTGATAGTACTTTCTCGACGAGTACTTCCTTCAGATTCTGTGAGATTTACCTCTGAAGAGTACTTTCTTTGATAGTACTCTCTCGACGAGTACTTTCTTCAGATTTTGTGAAATTTACCTCTGAAGTACTTTCTTTGATAGTACTCTCCCGACGAGTACTCTCTTCAGATTTTGTGGAATTTACCTCTGAAGTACTCCCTTTGATAGTACTTCTTCGACGAGTACTTTCTTCAGATTTTGTGAGATTTACCTCTGAAGTACTCTCTTTGATAGTACTTCTTCGACGAGTACTTTCTTCAGATTTTGTGAAATTTACCTCTGAAGTACTCTCTTTGATAGTACTTCTTCGACGAGTACTTTCTTCAGATTTTGTGAGATTTACCTCTGAAGTACTTTCTTTGATAGTACTTTCTCGACGAGTACTCTCTTTGATAGTACTCTTTCGACGAGTACTTTCTTCAGATTTTGTGAAATTTACCTCTGAAGTACTTCCTTTGATAGTACTTTCCCGACGAGTACTTTCTTCAGATTTTGTGAAATTTAATCTTGAAGAGTACTTTCTTTGAATAGTACTTCTCTGTCGAGTACTTTCCTCAATTTCTTGAGATTCTTCTTCAGAGAGTACTTTCTTGAATAATATTATTTTCTTGGTAAGTACTTCTCTCAATGCGTCAATTCAAGAGTAAGTTTTCGAACTGTACTTCTCTCACGTTTCTCTTCAAAGCTTACTCTATCACTACAGCTCAGTTTACATCATTTCGAATAGCATCAGCGTCGAAGAACATTTATTTCAAGACACGAAGGTTTGAGAGATTGAAAAGTATGTCAATAACTTGATTCTGCTCCTAAACTCTCTTTTCACTTAATGGTTAAAACGAGAATCGACCTTCAACTTATTTTCTCGTCACAGAACTGAACTCTGTTTCAGCAATCTACGAAAGAGATAAAAGATCTCAGCCAATCTTGGCTGCTATCACCGCACATAAGACGTGAGATCGAAGACACTTCGAAATAGACTTCTTGAAAAGAAAATCGTTCTTTGTCTTGTCAGTCAGATATACTGAGTTAGCTAGACTAGAACGAAAACCTGCATTTTTCAATTTCTTCAAAGAGCTGTTCTGTGTAGCGGTCAGAAAATCTTTGATATCGAAGTTATTCTTTCACTTATTCGCGTTCTTTAGCGCGATAGAATGAGAATTCAGGATGAATGTTTCAGACTTCATTAACTTCATCATGACGAACTCGAGGCTACAGACGTCATTGCGTTCGCTTTTCGAAGTGAGTCTTCTGTCATTGATAAAAGACTCGTCGATGTTGACTGAAGAATATTAGCAACGATCGAGTCAGTTTCAACAAACTTATCAATCTTCATCCTTTCTTCGAGATTGAGAAGTATCGTACCGCAGCTGAGAACGTCATGATAATGAGAAAGCTTCTTGTGTAGGTAAGAGAGATCGTTCAGCATCTTTTTCTCGACAGTGAGCAAATTTGAAGTGAAGCGATCAAAGCTAACTCTTACCTTCTTGCAAATTGCTGCTATCTGAAAGGCTTTCAACGAGCCTTGCAGTAGGTCGATGATGTGTCGTAGGGAAACGTTCATTTGTTCATAAATGATTACGACATCATCATTGTCTTGATACATGTCTCTGATTTCGACAAGCTGATCACTGTTGAAACTTGGTATTCGATGTACGAGACTGTTATCAACTTTCTTGACTCGTTTGATTGCGACGAAATTACATTCCTCGCTGTTGTCTGAACCAATAATGGTCGGTTTCGCTTGGTCACGAGTCATAAGTTCGTTGTATGATACTTGCGAAAAAGTCTCAATAGGTCGTTCGATTTTCTCTTTTTCAAGTTTTGCAATTTTACTCTCATCTTTACTCTGAGAGACTGAGTCTGATGAAAAGAAGCTGAACTGATCTTCTAGAGCGCGCTTTCTTGAAACCTGAATATCAGACGAGATACTCGAGCTGTATTGCACAGAATTCTCAGCAACAGTCAGCAAGAAGTTGTTGACCTGAGTTAGAGATCTGTGTTCTTCAGACATGGTTTGAAGGTTCGAGATCGAGGTCAGAAGAAATTATATAGCGCTGAGAATTTTCTTGACTTCATTTCTGAAGTCACTCTGAGCCAAAGCTGAATCAACGTGCAGCCGAAAGTGAATCAAAAAGCAGTCAAAAGCAGATGTCAGTTGTCTCTGAGATCGGCTGACTTATGTTATCAGACACTGCTCATTTCTGCGTCAGATCGTCTGAAATAGAACATATCGTTCAGTCAGAAACGTTTAGTTGCGTGTTTCGCTGATGATTTGTAAGGCGACAAAATCAAGCATCAATAAATGCATCTTCAGTATAATTTTAACGCAACATCATCGATTTAGTCAAACTTTCTTCAATTAATTTAAATGACCCACTATATAATGCTATCGAGAGCTATGATTTCCTTCTACGTGTTCATGTGAACGATCAGAGACGTCTTTTTCATTCAGCTGATTGATAGTCAAGTTTCAACAATCTTACTCTCTGATTCAAGCGCGATCGAACGAGATCTTGTAATTCATCTCGAACTTGTTCATTTGCGAAAACTAGAGTGATCGTCAGCTCAAGACGTTTTTCAAAAGCTTCATAACCTTGCCTGTAACTAAAATCTTCTCTCTGTTCTTTTCTGATCTCGATCTCACTTGATCTTGCAATAAAACCTGAAGATCTATTACATCGTTGTGATAAGCGACGCGTCGATGCTTCTCAACGTACTGAGGGCTGAAAGCAAGTCGTCCGTTCTTAAAAAATAGCGACACGTGAAGCATCTGACATCACTAGTTTAGTCAACCTCTTACAAGACACTTCTCGTAAGCATTTGACTTACATAATCATGATTCAAGATATTCTCTCTCAGAGTTCTGTTAAGCAGCTCATTCGTCGATTTCTCATCGTCTGCCAACGTCAAACACTTTCAGCAATCAAGAAGTCTGAGATGCTCACCTAGATTCTGTAGTTGTCACATCATATGAATGTTGCGTGTGCGAATCTCTGAAAGATTGAATTCTTGTATCAGTTCTTTGAGGAAAGGCAACTGTGTCGCGATCTCAAATTCGATGATCATCATCAAGACTTTTCCGTAGTTCTCAATAGACACATTCGAGTCGTGTGACTCACTGAAGAAAGCTATGCGGAGATCAGAAGGCTTCGAGCTAACCCGAAAATTCTCGACGTCATCAAAATGACTCTGATCGATTTCATTTGCTGCGTCTATTCGCGATTCATTGACCTCTTTCACTTCTCTTAAAGATACATTTCTTTCTTGATATTCATCGACGCGATTGAAGAGCTTTCGCGTGAAGTCGTCTCTCGATTCTATCAAGAAATTCAGACTAGGGTTTTTGCCCTCGCTTCAGAAGGCAATGATGAAAGAATGACTCTGCAAGAATGATCACAGACTGACGAATGAAATTCAAACGTTAACGTATTGTTCGGCCTTGACTTTTCACGGTCGAGGAGTAAAGATTGTCATTCTCACGACGTCGTTTTGTCTTGCAATCAAAGCTCGAAAGCAGTCACGATGAAGGACGACGTTTCTATATAGAAGGGTCAAGCACTGCATCACAAACGTGGTCAGAAAAGTGCAATCGGAAACGAGTAGATATAGGTCTGAAAGTTTCATGCTCGACGAAAGATGTCTTCAAAGAGCGTAAGCTGCGACAAAAGTCAATGCCTGATGACAGCGAAGGAAGAGTTCATAGGAAATTCGACGAAACAAGTGCGAGAATAGAAGAAGTAGCGAGATCATGAATATGATTGCCTGTATTAGAGATTAGCAGGATTTAAATTTCTGAGAAGCACAATGATCAACTATCAGTTCAAACAACGGCTCGAAACCGCTTCTGCTAAGACTTGACTTACCAGTCGTGTGAATGATGACGTGAAGCAGATCAAGAAGATCGGACATGATTTCTGTTGATGCATGGAAAAGACGGTACAGAGGCAGCGAAACATCGAGCAAGTCGCAAATAAAGCTCAAGTGAAATTCAAAATACGTCGACATCATGTTAATTAGCGATAAGTTTCTCGCGCGAGTAGTCGCTTCACTCGCAGTAGATACCTTGAAGCAAGTACAAAAGACGTTGCCTTCGAGATAAATCAGTTGAAAGGTCATCTGAGCACGAGTTCAAGGCCTCAAAAGACGATGCCATCGTAGAAGCAGAGAATATACAAGGTGCTTTCGCAGCAGTGTGTCGCAGAGTTTAACAAATCGACTCAGACGGATTAGAGAGTGAATGATAAATAAAAGAATAATGCAGCCGCTCGCGGCAATAGCATAGAACTGCGTCACGTTCATCTTCTTTCAAATAGGTTGAAGATGTCAACGAAATGCTATAAAACGTAGTGACTTAAATCGTCTTGTTGTAAAAGCATCTACTCTGAAAGAAAGAAAACAGAATGTGAACATTTCTCGACAGCATCGAGAGTTGTTATACCCTTGTTCCTTAAAGAGAGTCATTAAACATGACAGAGAAGCCGTTTTTGACTTCATCGAGCTCTCGATACAAAACCAAGAATAAACATGACTATCACTAGTAGAATTTGAGAACAATCTTAAGGGGGAAAGTGGAAAAGAGTGAGAGAGACAGCGATATAGAGAAAGAGCAGACTGAAAGCATAGATCTGAAACACAAGCATAAAAGAAGAGTGAGAAGAGTACAAGAGAGTATCGCGGCTGATCTTTCACGCATTCAATACTTGATGCCTTCGTGTTCAATGTTGATCTGCTTTACATATAAGAATCTCTGACAGAGAGAAGTCATGAAGAGTGTTTTCGCGTCACGATGAAAAGTCTATCGACTAAAGACTTGCAGGTATTTCGAGAGAAAAGCAGAACGTTCTGCGAATCGTTTCAAATATCACTTGACAAGCTTCAAGCTGAGAAGCTTCTCGATAACTTAAGACAGCGCAACGACAAGAATATCGCTAGATTGCTGAACGAGTTTAGTGCGGAAGATCAGCGCCTTGAACCAGAAAATCACGTGCTCGCGCTAGTATCTCGGTTCGCTCTGCCTCAACTCAGTCGCTCAAGTGACAACATTTTTGAAGAGTCACAATGATTTATCTCGAAGTCTACTCTACAAGTTCTACGCGAAGAACATCTTCTGAAAGCGGCACGCAAATTCTTTAAAGGAAGCAACAGATGATGAGTGGCGAATCTATATTCTGAAGGTAGGAAAGTTCGCTTTTGACTTCGAGACGAGTTCACTGACAAATTCAGACATTAGCTTTCAGGTGAAGAACGATCTACGAGAACAGAACCTCAACTTTTCAAGAATCTATGACGAAGACATTGTTCGTCAAATTCGCATATCTACTCTGAATGATGATGCGACGAGAAGACGAAAATGGCTCGCCAAGTTTTCAAAAAGCAAGCAGAAGTGTCTTCTGCGACTTGAGACGTTGCCTGAGAAGTTTGTAGAAAGTCTGAATGCTCTAACTTCATTCGCAGAGCTATGATCAGCCGTACAGATAGACATCTTTCCTCGACTCTGTAATTTACACTGCTCTGAGGTTCGTGACTCTTTCTCAACAGTCTTTTCTTTTCTAAATAAATGATAAAGAAACTGACTCGCTGTCTGCGTCGAGTGAACAACGCTTGAACTCGAATTGTTGAAAACAAGAAAGACGATCAACTTCGACTTGATGCAAACACGGTCGCTATACTACGAGGTCGATGTTTCTTCGAATCGACGAAAGATCGCGCGTTCGTTCAAATGCGAATGCTTGTCGATGATATCTTTCTCGTCATCAAGACGAACGATCAACGATCAGCGATCTTCGACCGTATATGCTCGATAGAGTATGTCATTCCGTCAATTCATTTTGTTGTTGAGAATACGAAATATCTTGAGCCTGACGCCAGAATTTTGAAGAAGCTTCTATCAAACAAAAGCAAAGACTCGATATCGCAACAATTTCGTGCTCGTCACAACGAACAAGCAAGCATGAAGATACAGATCAGTGAATTTGTCTTCGAGAATCGAATATTATCTTCTGACGACTCTTTCTGATCATCGTATCGACAGGTCTGGCTTGCTGCTCTTCGTCACTTTCCCGTGATGAACGGCCAAGCACCTCGAAAAGACACTGCTCAACAGAGCAGTTCAGATTCCGAAATAGAGCAGCGATGATGACACGAGCTCTCTTCTCTCGCGTCAGAGAGCGAATATCGTGAGCTACGTCGAAAATACTCTGATCGTAAAGCAGCGAATGTCAAGACGATTGAGAACTGCGTGCGTATCATTCTGCCTTCAAAGTATTATCAGATCGATTCGAACCGCATGCGTCGAATAGTACAGCTCAATTGTCAACTCATTGGCGACGTTTCATACGTTGAAAGAATGAAAGTGACTTCGAAATTGACTTCAGATCACGATGACTGCGAATCGAATATTTTCGATCGATGCGATAGATCACGCGATCATTCTTTTCAAGCAGATGAGGAAAGTCTCTTTCTGAATCACATTTATTCGACCTTCTATAGCACTCTTTTCAAACGCTATCTGACATTCTTTGACATCAAACGAGACTTCTTTCACAGCTTTTTCGACTCAGAAGCAGACGATCTGAATCAGCGATCGCATCTCGAGAGATCTCAGATTGATATTATCAAGAACCAGAATGTGGTGACGAGAAATCAAGATCATGTCATCAAAGATCAAGATGAGATGATGAGAAATCAAGATCATGTCATCAAAGATCAAGATGAGATGATGAGAAATCAGAACGTCATCAAGAATCAGAATGAAATGATAGAGAATCAAGATCAGATTATCAAGAATCAAAATGAAACGACAGAGAATCAAGATCACATCACAAAGAATGAGAAGATCAGCGTCGACACACTCGTTTTCTATAACGCGGAAACGCAATTGACGAGCCAATCTTCGTTGACGTTAGAAGAAGTGTCAGACACAATGAAAGATAACATCGATCAAGAGAAAGAAGATCAATCTCGATCTTCTATGAGGAAATTCGAACAGCAGAATCAGAACGATGTTATCTCTTTTACGAAGATCTCGCGACTGCTCTTCAAAACTCGGATGAATAAAAAGAAGCGTCTGTTCACGATGCTTTCGCTCATGATCGACAATAGATTTCATAAGCGTCAAGTCGACTCACTCAACAAGCTCTCTATGATCACTGTTCTAGAGTTGTCTTATGAGTCTCGATTCGTGACGCGAAATAATGACAAACGACTTAAGTTGACTGCTTCTACTAACATTCTTGAAGATGCTCGTTCAGAAAAACTTCAGGCGATGCTCAAGGTTCGACAGCTCAATGTTCAGAAGCTAATTCGTCAATTCGAGAATTATGAAGAATCTGAGAAGAAATTATGAAGATCGAGAATTCGTAAACTCAAGCAAACCATCTTGCAGATCATCTGCACAGGCCTGACTGAATGATAATCAAATGCGTTTCGATTGCTTTTTACTTTTGTCATTGCTTGACTTGATAAACTGTAGCACTACAAGCATTCATCTTTTCTTGCAAATTTCGAGAACAAAAAGCAGTTCGTCGTCAATATTGCAGCGCCTGTATTACCTCTGCTACCTTCTTCACTCGTTCATCAAAGTCTGTGATAGACAATTCGAGAATCACTGTCAGCTTCTTAAAGTGATTGACTTCAGCAGCAAGCTTTCTCATCAACATCTTCTGAATCTTCAGCATGCATTCTTTCATGTCGAGTGATTTTAAATAATTCGGTTTCGAAGCAGATAATACCTTGAGTCGTTCTTGCCGCTTCGTTATATTTTGTTGACGCTGCTCTTTTTCTTTTTGAATTTCTTCAGCTTGAGTGCTCTGAAATTTTCTTCGAAAACGACGTTTATTCTCGTTTTCTGTCGTGAAATTATTTGATTCTCTACTTGCATTGAAACTAAATTTCATGAGCAAATGAGAAATTGAGCGCAATAGATGAGTATGCGATGGCTTTGTGAAATTTGACATGCTGAGATTTTGAAATTAGATGGTCAAGTTGCTATATACAGCTGAAACTTCGGTAATAAAAATGAATGAAACGTAATTGTATTCGAAAGTATGAGTTATGTTAAATAATTCATGTCTCGTGATTACTTCACGATCGATTCTATTCGTCTGTAACTTCGGCATTCTTCAGCATTCACTTCTTGCTCTGACATTCACTTCTGATTTCTGTTACAATTTGCGATTCTTCTGTCGATTACGTTCTCTAGTCGTGCTTCACATCTATATCTGAAGCATCTTCTTTCAATTTGAAGCACTCATCTTTCATACGATTCTTGAACTCATGTTCTTTTTGTTTTCGAGATCTGACATCGCAATTAGCATTTGTGCGCCAGGAATGCGTTCTCACTCTTCAAAAAAATAAGTCAGAACTACGAATTATCATTGAATTGCTACAGAGCATCTTTCTTCTTCAAATCTGGTTTTCTTGTGCTTCAATTTTCGCTCTCTTCTATCTTGATCTTGACAAGATTCACTTACTTGCATTAAGATCTATATGATTGATTAAAAAGCAAGAGTTATCAATCATCGTAATATAACTGACATACAACAGAGCTAAATTTGAAACAACTAAACATCTCAAAATCTCGAGGGTTCTCAACGTTCTCACGATCTCTGACAGCCAGAAATTGTTTCCTCTAGAGCATTCTGAAAGTGTGCCCTCGCCTATAATGCATGACGGTTTACTTCACTACTATGTTCAGAAACATTCTTCAAAAGAATTTTCCTTCGGCAACTATGAAGACACTTTCAAGTAATCGCTATCGTTCTGCTGCTGAAAAGTCACTCGAGATCATCTTCACAGCAGACATCTTTGGCTTTGATGTCACATTAAACAACTCACAAAACCAGAATGTCACATCAAGCAGTTCGCTCTCTGAGAAACAGCGTCAACGACAAGATACAAGTCACACTGAAACATCAAAGGCTGCATCACGCAAATCTGCTTCAAACCGTCATGCGATATTGCAGAATTCTGTATTAACGCAGCGACTATCATCGATACATTCAGCATTTCGCCCGCGGTCAATCTTCGGCAGAGCGAGTGATGTTATTGCTCTGAACGATCGAATTGCAAGAAACGATGAAACGACATTCACTTACGAGCAATTGCCTCACAGGCTACGAATATCGAAGCAACATCAACCTACTACTTCAGCGAAACGCGTGATAGAGCTTACGCGGACAAATGACTATTTACTGCAAGAGTTGACTTACTATAAAGATACTCAAGCAGCTGATATGAAGTTCTTCGAGAAAGTGATCAAGACGCATGCAGATTTGGAAGACGCATTGAAGGAAAGATCTCAGAGGCGAGCAAACGCAGAATTCACTTTACTGAGCTACTGAGACATTGATTTTGATGATGACAATGTGAAAGATACTGTTTTTTAATACATGCTTTCTGTTGTTTTGTAAGATAAACAGTTGAAGACTATGATAGTAATTCAACACGCAAAACCAACTCTCTCATTGCTGACATGATTTCTTCTTTACATCAGAAGTGATCTCTTCAGTCTAATAAAGATGATAGTGTTCATGTATTCAGTGCTTCTTTCTGACAAAGTAAAATGTCACTTTCTTGTGTGTCACTTCTTCTCTTCTGAACCTCGTTTCAGAATTGTAAGCAACACGAATCATAATCACTAAAATGTCATAAGTATCATCAGCGACACATGACGTAACAGTGAGTAAATCTTATGATCATTCTTGCTAGAAACTATGTTGAAATCCCATCTACTGTGTACATCTTAGAGGCATAGCATTCTAAATTGAATGGCATAGTATTCATTCTCTTTCGCGATTCTTTGAAGCTAAGCTCACGGAAAGAATTGCGGCCTGGTTCTAATATTCAGAGATATTCAGAATAGAATGCGACATTCATATATTACTCTGAAGTATAGATTCTCGTCTTGAAGGTATATATCTCAGATATGACTTCATAAAGAAACGGTCATATCATTCCCCTCTGTTCTAATGACGAAAATTAGAACTGAGCGACATATTGTCCGAGAGAAAGCCCGAAAACGAACTCAAAGTCTCTTCAGAAAGGCAAATGAATTGACGCAGATCGCTGACGCAAACATCTACGTCGTCATAAATCGCAATGATAAATATCAAATCTACAAATCGACAGATCAGCTCGAGTGACCTTCATCAGAACAAGAAATGATAAGATCTCACGACGCAACGTTGTCTACAATGCTTGACAATCACAATAGAAGAAGCAATATTCTATCTCGAGGCATAAAGGTTCAGCGAACTTTGAGCCTGTAAAGCGCGAAGTCAAAAAGCAGAGAAAGAAGAAAGAAACTCAGTTTGAGAATCTGATCAGACCTGAGTTAGAAGATGACAGTCATTTCATTGACAATAAGCGACGCATTTTCTTCATTCTCAACCCTTCAATATTGCAGAGATCATCAATTGAAAAGTTCTCTTTCCCGCGTCAATCTTTATCGTAGATTATGTATATCTCATTTATCTGAACTATTATAAAAATCTCAAATGCAGAGTTCTACTACTGAAATCAAAAAACATCACTGACGAGTCAGTACTCATACATTCTGACTTCTATCAATTTCAGACGACTTCTAAACTTGAAAAGTGTGCCTGATTGATCAAAGTCTCTTCTGATTCTCTTGCACTTTGTGTTGACACGTAGGAATATAATATACCGTCTGAGCCAGAGAACTCTCAAGAAGTCAATGTCGAAGACACTGCTTTCGAGAGAAGAAAGTCGAGGTAGATAATCTTCGCACACATGTTTGTGAAGTCTACGATGAGACGTTCTTTGAGCAGAGGCATCGTTTTGCGAGATAAAATATTAGAATGAGTCACATGATTGCGAGATGATTATTGATGGTCTGAAAATTCACACTCACATCTATTTCACAGAGAAAAGATGTTGTTTCACGCAGGTTTTAGAGATCGTCTTTAAGCTCAGCTAGTGCAGTCTGATGTGACGTGCATTTCACGTGTTCTAAAACGTCATTGACTGACATACGTCTGAATCTTGAATAGCATCCTTTTATTTGTCTGTGCCTTATAACATTCTCTTTCCTTGGCTCGCTGCTCTAGCTAGTAGGAATCTACTCGAAGGAAGTCTCAACCTCAAACCTCTGTCATTCAATGAACATTCATCTCAAGTGTAAAGAAATATGACATGCATCTGCGTCTCAGCTAGAATTTACACTTTCTTCTCATCAGAATTCTATTGTGTTTCAACTCTAGCTGCGTTCTTCATATGACTAGATTACCTGCTCAGCTTCACCATCAGTGTGAGTGAAGCATTTATTCTCATACTTGTTCAACTATCATAGACTTACCGCTACATTCAGACGATAACACTATTTAGTTTTTGTAAGCATCAAAAAGTTTCATCAAGATAGAGCGCAGCATAATACTATTTATGATTATCTATTACTCACAGACTTCTTTGCTTGCTATTCTCATTATCATTGCAGTGTCTTATCACTTGTAATCATACTTAAACTGCTTCTTTTACTTTATCAAGCTCTACATCATGTTCAGACCTATTCATTTCTCTCTTACTGTCAGTGCATCGATTTGGAAACTCTCTGATCACAACATTGACAAAATTGTTGTTTTAGAAAGAATGTGTAAGATTTTGTCTGCCTTCAGACCTCTCTTCTCTGACATGTACCTTAGTCTTCTCGAAAGCTCTACAAGCAGCACAATTGCAACCTGTGTTGAGCGATTGAGACAAGGTTAATCATCAGCAAGAACAACAAAAGCGAGACGAGAATTGTTTGACAATTGATCAACTGAAGATACAACATCAAGATCTTTGTATGCAACATCAGAATCTGTGAGCAGCCTACAATCAGTGTCGAGAAGACTTGAATGTTCAGGTTCGAGAACGACAATCTCTCGATTTAGCCTTCGACATGAAGAGAACCAATCGGGCGAAGACAGAATCACGTTGTCAGACTCTTCAAAACATCATGCAGGCATTTGAAAGCAACAAATATCAGGCAGACAAACAGCAGTTGACCATCATCGCAAAGCTAACGAATATTGTTTACGCTTCACGAATTCTCGTTGACGTTAAAGAATCTGACTCTAAACTTAGGCAGTGAAGCTTGATCTTTCAGCCATCATGAAGATTGTCGAACTCTCGAGGTTTTCAAGTTTACGAAGGCTTCAGTATGGTAGCAGACGATGAATAAGCCTCGAGATGAACAATGATCGTATCACTTGAGAACTAGAAATGATGAATTACACGATCTGCGAAACGGAAATTAGGGTCACAGATACAGAGCGCTCATGAAGCTTATTTTTCCGTATCAATTTCAACCTGCATTTTTGCGCGCTCGTTCTGTTTCCCTCTCATTATATCTATCTACATTACAATATTTCTATAACATAGCAATAGAAAAGAAAGAAACAAATCATACTTCTAGACACTTTCTTCGTCGAAGCTCGATCAGGAAACGAAATCCGTGACGATTGCGCAGTTGCACTTGAGGCATCGATTGCTCAAATGCTGAAATTCATGAGCGAAATACTCAATGAAGAAGTCGCAGTAAGTGCTAAGCCAGTCGAATCATCGTAGCCAGTTCAAACCATGCCTGAAGCTTCTGAGAAGCTCATTGAGACTGTTGAAATGTCACTCAATGTAGTGCTAACATTAATCAAGTGTCGATCTGAAGAATTGAGGCTAAACGTTCTTTGATCGCTGTCATCAAGCGCACAGTTCTGCTGATGCGATGAGCTGTAAAATCATGCTGAATTCTGAGTTGTAACCAAGTATGAGTACATCAATCTGAAGAAGTTAACGGCACTTAATACGACTTGTGCTTGACAAGGCCAGTTCAAAGTAGCTTGAGCCACAGTGTCATCGAGATTCATCGATGTAAACACAATGATATCGTCAATGAATGCACTTAGTTGATTCGAAGTGAACAAAGTCTTTCTGTTCTTGTCAATAACGACTTGATGAATAACTGAAGTCGAAGATATAGGTTCTGACGCTGCTGCTAGTGGTTTCATTGTTTGCATGCTTGTATTAACGCTCGTTGAGTTTCAAGTTATATTCACTTCAAAGAACAAAGCCTTCGGCACTTTATTCGCATCGCTGAAAAGTAGAATGTCAGCTCATTCGAGTTGCAACTGATTCACTTACGAGTTGACGATTCACTTACGAGTTGACGATTCACACAGTCAACAATGCTAATAACTTTGATTTGTTCATATCTTGATTTGCAAAACGAAAAAAAAAGAATGATGATCTTGAAGTCAGCAAGAATGAGAAAAAGCAGACCTTTAATGATGTCAAAACATGCCTCAAATTTTGAATGTGTGAAAGTCTGTGTTTCTGAATGTTCGAAGCAAACTTTTTGAAAGCTTTCATTTGCAGTCAGAAAGCTATCGAAAAGCAGTCGAATTTGATCGTCAGAGAAGCTTGAATTGGCTCATGACGATATAATGAAGCCGAAAATTGCGCAAAGCAATCAAGTAGAAGACTGACTGAGAAAGCTTATAAGAACATCACTTCTCTCTTCGATAATTCAAACAAAACTAGATCTTTGAGCTCTAATACAATCTTACAAAACAGATCGATTGATTCGATCTTTGAACAAGCTTACTTCAAGAATCTCATATTGTCTTCAAGCAGTTTGATTCTTGTAGAAAAGCTAGCCTAGCCTAAACAAGAAACTCTCTAGTTAAGTCATGACACAATTTGAAGCTGATCTTGAAGCGGAAAAAGCGTTTCAACAGGCAGAAGCAGCGAAGGCATCTCACGATCTTGCGATCTCAGAGAGCACGCCAGGCCCAGATACTTCTCGCCTCGAAGTCAATAAAGCACGTCAACAGGCAGAAGCAGCAAAGGCATCTCACGGCCTTGTCATCTCGCAGAGCACGTCAGGCTCGAACACTTCTCGCCTCGAAGCTGATAAAGCACGTCAACAGGCTGAAGCATCTCAAGGTGCAGTCCCTTCGAACACATCTCCAGATGATGCGTCAGGCGAAGGTCAGAAAAACTACATCGACGAGCAGAAGCAAGCAGTGAAACGAGTGCTGAAGTGTGAATCAAACAAGTATTATCAAATTCTCGAAGTGAACGATTCGTTCACAAAACAGAAGATCAAAAAAGCGTATAAGAAGCTCGCATTGCTTTTACACTCAGACAAGAACAAGTATGAAGGCGCTGAAGAGACTTTTAGAAGTAGGCAAAGCTTTATTGAGTCGTTCAAAACTATTCCGGAACTCTCACTTTTACTCTATTTCATTGCAGAGCTGACTTCACAACATAGGTGTCAACACGACAGTCAAAGTCCTCGATGTTGAAACTGAGAAATTTAGCGAGAATGCTTACGAAGACGACGAAGATAACGACAATCACTCAATGAAAGTCGAGCAAAGCGAACCAAAGTCAGATGACTTCTGCAAGCAAATCTATGAACAAGCTACATCTCATTTGGGGAAGCTCATGAACGATCTCGATAATAAAGTCGCTCAGCTCGAATTGGGAAAATTGAACGAGCAGATAAAGCAGCGGAATGTCAAGAACAAGCTTTCGAAGAACAATTTAGATGACTTTCTCATTAACATTCTCATGTTCATTGCTAATTTCAAAAACGCGAAGAGATTCATTGAAGCGTTAAAGAAGAATTCAACTGACAACATCGCAAGAGAAAAACTCATCAAGATAAATCAGCATATGAATCTAGTGAATGAGCAGCGAGACTATCTCAGAAAATGGCTTATTATAATTTCATCTCACTCAGACACAAATGCAGCAGAATTCGGATCTGAAACAAGCGAAGAGTCATTCAGATCGACTGAAGACATCAAAGTCATCAAAAAAGACGGTCAAGCTTTCATCAAAGATGATGTCAAAACCAAAGTCAGCGTCTCAATACCTGATGAGTCAGATGATCGAACATCTTTTGAAAAAGTCGTGATTGTCAGAAGCGCTGACTTTGACTCACGAGTCATTGTCAATCGTGAAATCGATATGAACTCGTATTACGATATACATTCCGAAGCGACTTTTGGGAAAGAGGTCGCTCGACAATGATTGAACGAGAAAACATATGAAATTGCGAATCCGTCGAATGACATTGCGGCCGGTGAGTTGAAAATCTGTGAGAGAATCAAGGTCGCTCATATCGCAACAACACTTCTTAAGCGGGTCGAGAGACAGAGTCAGAGTCGTAATAACATTTGTTACTACTTTATCGAGGTACGGGAAGAAAGTTACTTGAGCATCAGAACAGCGCTCTCAGAAATGAAGAGGGTCAGCCTCGTCAAACTTAAACGAATTGATGCAGCGTTGAACCGTCAAACTGAGATGCTGCTTGAGAAACTGAATCAGTGTCGTGAAAACAATGAACATCCGAACATCGAAGAGAAGCTGATCAATGATGATATCAAAGATATGTCATGATTAGTCTTCGAAGCGACACTCAATAACGAGAATGAGAAAAGCGATGCGAATGATGAAGACATTGACAACTTAGTGCCTTCAGTGACAGGCCTGAAGCGTGATTCGAAGTCTACAGCATCTTCGGACACGAAGAGTGTCTCTGAGAATTCTGGAAATTCTATCGAGTCTGAGCTGTAGAGCTTGATGATCAACTATTGATAAGTGGCAGACGACAGCAAAGACGAAGAGTTAACTTGATGAAGTCGCGAAGAATGTTTAGAATTTTCTGTTTTCTTCAATCAGTCCTTATCAAAGCATACATAGCTAGAATCAGAATCTACATCAATAATAGATTATTGAGATGTAACGAGTCATTTTCAGAACAGTCAGTATTACTCGTCGTAGCAAGAATTTGTAGACTTGATATGATTCTAAATAAACAGAAAAATTGAATCTCGATACTCGATTATGGTGAGAGTTTGATCTAGAATCTAAGGGTGCGAATTGATTGAAGCATATCAAGTCTTGGCGAAAACATCACTAGCGTCAAGTTCTTGCAGACTTCTACTTTTAGATCTCACATCTGCAAGTTCGAGCATAGACTTCACTCACAACGCTTCATCGCAATCAGAGCTTCTGCTCATGAAACATCAGACGTCAAGTCTGAAACGTCGTCTTGACAAGCTCGACGACGTTTCACGTTCATCAAAGAAGAGAAAGCGCTCATACACAGTCAATTCAGAGTATACGTCGACAGAACACTTCGAACGAGAGCAGAAACGAAAAGTCTCTTTCATCGATCAGCAACCTCATACGAAGCGAGCCTGTCAATCTCTTTCAGAGCACATATTCAAACGCAATAATAGAGGTAGCATCATTGAACTTGAAACGAACTTCAATGACAGAGAGAATATCGCAGTCGACGCTCAAGCTACTCAATCACAGCAGTTGACCTCAGAAGCTCTTCAGAAGGCTCAAGGTCAATATCAAAGAAAGTTCGTTCATAGCAAGAGCTCTGAGGTATGTTAAGCACGCTGTTTCGTTTTGAACGAACATGCTAAGTATGAAACAGTGATCTTATATCATGATCTATAAAAATGAAGCACGGTCAATTTCTAGTCATTCAGAGACAAAACGAAAAGGAAGCGCAAGCCTTTTATCCTCAAAGTTCATCAAGTCTATCACGGCTTACGATACGGGATTCGATGACATACTGAAAGCACGTCATGTCGTTGAGACAGAGAATGAGAAACTCAAGAACTGAAGTGCGCTTCACTCTTTGCTGAGAAGAGAACGCGCATCTGTGTCACTCGAGAATCATGAAATCAAGAGTATCCGGAAAGCTGTACGACGCAGCTTCAATGAGAACAGTGTTTCGCATAGCGTGTTCCCAAGAATCTTTCCTGTGAGGAAAGTCGACATCTGCAAGACCTTGAAGGAACACTGAAACAGGCAATGAATACACTGAACTTCGCATTATGCTAATCACGATTTCAAGATTGTATCCTCGCAACCGAATTATGCCATTGAATATCACACCAAATTATTCTCAGGCGAAGCCGTTCAAAAGCTACAAGGACTCGCAAGCCCAAGCAAAAACAAGTTGACGTTTCCCATATTCTTTGCCGAGCTGAAGAAAGCATCAAAGATCATGAACGTGGTCAAATTACAAAACATGCACAATGAAGTCAGCGTCGTCTACAACCTTCTCAGACTACATCTGGCAATTGATCAGAGAGATGATTACTATGATCAGGCGTGAGTGCTATCTCTTGACATCAATGGTGAAGTGTGAAGGCTTCAATGCCATTGAGTTTCTAGAGAGGACTACACATACGACATCTACTACTCGAAGGTTCTTAGATGCTGAGCAGTGAAAGATTCTAGAGATGTTGTTATCGTGAAAGCAAGAGCTTCAATGAGAAATGTTGTGAACTGAATGCGCGAAGTTATGTTCAAAGTGTTGCACACTGCTATGAATATCTATGAGAGAACTGTCACAACTGAAGCATTCGATTCAAAGTCGTGCCTGTCTAGCTTCAAGTCACAATCACAAGATTCTAGCACATATTCAACATCTGACTATTCTTTCGTTGACGAGACACAGTTTACTGTTTTCGAGACACAGCTTAATTATGATTCGAATTCTCAGAAGTCGAAGATTCTCAAAACTTGCAGCGAATCTGTACTCGAATCTATCGAACTAGCAAGTATTCATACGTCAACAACAATTCAAGAATCTAGTCTATTCGCTCACATTCAGAAGAACATTCAAGAAAAGAATAATACAAGCAAAGAAGAGGTAAAATCATGATGAAAGAAAGAGAGAGAATCTACTTTGATCTTCTATCGCTGATGAGACAAAAGAAAAGAGTCAACTGAGTCGAAGTGCAAGCCATAGTCTTCGTTGTCATCTGTATCGCCTGTCAAATTCGTCATTACCACTCGTCAAAAGAGTCTGGTTCGACTTCTTTATCTCAGTCGACGCTTTTTCTATTGTCTCTGTTCTACCCTCTGAATCATGCATCACTGACGAAGCCTCAAAGAACTTGTTCAAAGCTCAGCACTTGATTTTTCAAGGTTAGAAGATGAGCTCAAATATCACAAGACTCATCTTTACTCAGTGAACAAGACAATTATCGAGATGAATGAAAGATGAGAAAGAGCTTCGATGTTTGTAGAGATGTAAATCGAGGTTTTGAATAATAGATTTTGCAGATGTAGTGAAGACAAGAACAAAGTGATCGATGAATGAATGAAGTAGTGATTCGAAGCTGAGTCGATGATATCAGGCGAGAAAATGAGATGAAAGACTGCATGATGAGAATGCAAAATTCTAGGGACGTAGGCAATCGTAATTGCGCAAACACAGGAAAACGCGTTCACGTCTACAGCAAAAATCACAGATTTCGACATCTCACAGCAACGTCAATGTTCATATAATTGAGAACATTAAGCGGCAATTTTTTCGTTGACTATTGCTCTTAAAAGTATGTAGACAAACTTTTTCCTAAACGCGTGTGAAAGACTGATGACGTTGCATAGATCGACTTTTACTTAGAACTATCGATGAACATATAATCTTCGTCAACGATTAACACTTTACTTCTTTCTATGCCTCTACATCAAATTACACATTAAGAAGATGATTAAAACATCTTAGAACACTAAGTCTTGTCATGATCTGCAAAGCGTGACTATTAACATTGATCGTAATATATATATCTGTCACTCGAACTGTTGACGAATAAAGAGAAATTGTTTATAAATACATCTTCATAAACTGAAATCATAGAAGTAATTGATTTGACATCATGATGCCTTGAAATTGATGACATGAAAGATTCGATGAGGTTCTTGATTTCGTACTATTCAATATGAGGCGTTAGTACGTTAGATACTATTGATTAGTCATTTTCCGAATTTGCGATGAACTACGTCAGTGTAGGCTATTACAACGAATTTGCGTTGCTGATATAACAAACCTCAACCACTGATATCTCAGCTTGAATAAGAAGATTTTATGTCAATGGCAGCAGCTATTCAGAATGTGCATTGAGTCTCAGCATCTCTCTGACTTACATGTGCTGACATACATATCAATGTCACAGACCTTAAGAAACCTTCGTAGTCATGTCAACTTCGTGATCTCTCGTTTACTGAAAATCGAACTCGATAGATCGAAGCTCATATATGATGAAATAAGCGTCATGTCTGCAGAGCTTGACTCTATCATCATGTGTCATCGTGTTGATGAACCCGAGCTCTTTTCAGACCTCATCGATGACCTGAATACGCATTCTCATGATCATCGAGTTGCTCAACCTGCCATTCTCCCAACTGCCATCGATAACTATACAGAAACCTTCGAGTTCTGTATTTCTCTTATCAAAGATTTCTTACAATTGCCTCACAATCAAGAACCTGCTCGCTTTATCTATGTAACATCCCTTCAATTCATCGACGACGAGCTTTCGCGTCAGTCTTCTTCGGCCGAAAATATGAATTCGAATCATCTATTTCATGATTGTGAACATCGTCAGCCTTCTTCGGATACTATATCTGTTCAAAATTCCTTCACAGGCGACACACTGCATGAACTTCGCAAGAACATCTTCGCAGTCGATCAATTGCTCAGTAATCAGAAATCTCATCGCTTCATTCTTGCTTTCACAGCTCTTCAGACTTCGTTTCACAATCAAGAACGACCTCACGATTTTCATGATACTCAATCTTCTCAATCTTCACCTCAGGTAGATAAATCTGACTTCTCTATTCCTTATGAGACGCAGAATGAGGTACTTCGACTTCTTCCGACAATGAAACAGTGGTCTGATTTTCCTGCACTTCTACAGTATGCTCGAGACCTTGATGTGAAGAAAGTCGACATCTGCAAGGTACTTCTATCAGAAGACATAGCAAGCCTGTCGAAGCGTGTTCATCATACAAAGCAAAAAAAATACTGTTTCTGAGCTCAATCTCAAAGCAACGACACCTTTGTCATCGAGAGAAGTGAAAAGAACGACGTTTTCGAGGCAGACTTCGAACCAGTCAATATATCATCGAAGATCGCGGCTGTGCAGCGGTTTGAGCAGCTTCTTCATGAGAAACTCGGTTTAGAGAACGTTCGATATTGCTTTGATATAGATGTACGAACAACGACAGCTCGAGAAAGTCTTGGCCTTCCCAACTCCCTCATTTGGCCTCTCAAGGGCAATCGTCTCTCTGAGACAAAGATGCGCATCTCTGGAATTCATTGGCCCTATGCTTACCAAGTCGACGATGTGTTCGAAGCGCCTTTCGTTATGCACTGCGAGGATGAGAGCCTGCTTTCCATTAACTATCTTCATGAAGAAGACAAGTATTGGGTGGCGATGTCATCAAAACACGTCAATCTTCTTGAAGAGAAGTTCAAAGAAACAAACAGCACTTATCATCGATCAGATTGTGCACAGTTTCTACGTCACTCTGCGACATATTTTCCGACCTCTACTCTAGATAAGTGGAAGATATTCTTCAAAGTTGTTCATCAGACACGTCGAGAGACTATCATCACTTTCTGCCGAGTCTATCATCAGAGTTTCAGCGCAGGATATACACTCGCAGAAGCTGTCAATTATGCTGATCAGGAATGAAATATTCAGAATTATCGCGAATGTGACTCTCGAACTTGCTCTGACGAATTCATCAGAAAGAAGATGATGAAATTCCGAGATCAACATCAAGAACAATATTCAGAGAACAGTGACGACAACAACAGGAACGAGGGTAGTTCAACAGAAGAGAAGAGAGATCAAGTTCGCAACGATGAAGTCAAGAACAAATTTGCGGCTAAGAAAGAGAAAGCGCATCGAATAAAGCTGAGACAGAACCAGGTCGCAGTCGTCTCTGAAAGGCAGACTATCTTGAGCAAAGAGGCGAAAAGAAAGCTCGATGCTCAAGAGTTCGAGAAAACTCAGAACAAGATATCAAAGATTCAGTGCTTCTTTAAATCAAGCGTTTCTGCGTTCTTCAATCAGCTTTCACTCATCTCTAAAAATTTGATGCAATCAGTCGACATATATCAGATCTTCGCTGATCGCAGTCAGAACGAGAATGAAAACGAGATTTAACTTCTGACTCGTCTGTTCTTTGCTATAGTCAGTTCGGATGCCTTCTACCAATTGCGCGATTTCTGTATCGTCACTCGACGCAATGAAGATCTTTCGATTCTTCAATCGATTAATAGTATCTCTCAGACTATACAAGTTCTCGATCATCTAGATACTACAGTCTTCATAATCTCGATTCTACGACGATATTACTTGACCTTCCTGATGACTCATCGCAACGAACGAGAGAGACATCATCAGAGCCAAAGATCTAGACGTGTGTCAAGAACTCTAAAATATGGCTACATGAGTCGAGGTCAAGTGAGACAGACATCGACGAACCAAGAGGTTTTTGAGCGCGCATCTTCTCTGACCTTGACTGATTTGATGACGGAAGCGTATTCTGATATGAAACAGACTCGAAAGCATCGAGCATCGAGTAACGAATATCAAAAAAAACTTCAATTCCTTAAAGACAGACTTCGAAGCGAACGTAATTGACACTTGATGCAGCTACAATTTTCTCCCGGAATTCTTGCTTTGATGCTCACACGCGACGACTACAACATTCAGAATTACGAGTGAGTTTTCTTACTGACAGTTCTTGTCGATAGCTAATTCAAATCAGGGTCGAGAGATTACTCGTGTCTTTATTTTCATTGTTCTTGAATGTTTTAAAGAAGTTTCGTGAAGATTTTCTTTGCAAAGTCAGTGAGTTGATCTCTCAGCATATTTATGAAATTCTGTATCGAAAAGACTTGAGCCGGAAGTACGTATTCGAGAATATGAATGAGAATCATCTGAAGCAAGAATCTCTCGACTCTTCTCACTTTATTGAATTCTGCGAACTAGCGTAATGCTTTTGATCTAGATTGCTCATATCTGATGCAAATAAGCTGAAGAATCAAGTCTAATGTCATGTACATGCTGATCTCTGAGTTCTTATCTTGTCTCTTTCCCTTTCTATTCATGCTCGACCGAAAAGATTTGTGTGTATTGCCGATATCTTGTCACTAGTTCGATTCACAGTGAATCGTGTCACGAACGACTCTGCAGACGACTTCATGAAATCTCAGAGCTATTAAGTCTTCATTAATAGAACTCAAACGACTCTAAAGTAACTCATTCTCGCCCTTGTAGATACTTATGACAACTTTTCCTGACGAGCTGTGAAGAGAGTCAGTGATATTACAAATCGTAAAGACATGATCAGAAGTCAATTCATCATTAACGTCAATTCAAGAAAGAAATTCAGACGTTCAGCAAGAGATGATCAAGGGGAAAGATCAGGGAGAATTCTTATTCTAACGTCAACTCACATCGCAGTTCTGATAGCAAAAGAAAAGTGAAAATCTGCTTTCTTTTCTAATACTTTGATTATTGCTTTATCTATAATAGAAAACGCTAACCCTTATTAACTTAGTTTCAAGCAGAGTGATCTTTACACCAAGTTTATTATTATACGAAGCTTGTGCTTCATGCTCATTGCTCATGCAATTGATTACATGAGGGGTTTCGCAATCTTCTCGCTGATGTCTCACATTGAATTCATTCTTTGCAGATCAGTGAAGTGTGACGTTTTAGAAATTCATCGATATGTCTTTCGAATTCTCAGAAATTCCCGATAGAAATTCGATACCTCTCAGCTGTAGTCGAGGCTTCTTGCGCACTCGAAAGTTCACTTGATCATCAGACTTTCGTCTCTTTAGAGCCGTTGAATTCTGATGAAGCGAATTTGAAAAACATGTTTTGCAAGATCGATGCTGCAAGTCTCTGTGATAAGCTGTTTCGAATTGAGTCTCGAGCTTTTGTTGATCTTTAAATCACTGCATATTCTGAGAAAAGGCACTAATCTTTCGTCGTTCTTGTGTAACACTTTGTACATAGATGATCATCATTTCTGTTGAATGACGAACGAAAAAGTCAATGTTCTTTTGATATCGATGACACGAGATACACAGATTCAGATCACCCTCATAGTATTCTAAGATCTCAACGTCAGTGACAAAGATCAAGCTGAATTTATGACATCGCGTCAATAAGTCAACAACGACTTTACTCTGAAGACGACATCTTATTGTATCACGACAATGATATCGATCTTCTCGGATGAATTCTGAAACGTTGCTTAGCTCAAAATAGAATGCAGAGACGATCAATGCATGAAGAGTTTTTTCACAATCTTCAATACTTCGTGACTGTATATGCACACTCTTTCGCAGCTCATTCATGTGATCAATGTTGTCAATTGCCGGTTCATCGCTGAGCAGAAAGACATTCAATCGAATATAATCTTCTTGATTTCTCTCGTTCAAAGAGTTCATGAGTTCTTCTCATATCTTTTGACCGTTAAAGAAAGACATGTAAGATCGTCAAAGTCGAGAAACATATTCATCGAGAATCACATGACGAAAGTCAATAGCCCTTGAGAATACTGAAGCTCTCTGAATACCTGTGTCAAGGAATACAACAATGTCAGGTTTGAGAAGAGATGAATCGTTCCGTAGGCGTTTCGACAACGCAGGCCTGACAGAATTGTTGTGTCCGCTCATCTCATCATTCTGAACAGATTCGAAGACCTTGATATGTGCTGATCGATAGAAACTATTTCGAGTCAGTCATGCTTCGCTGTACAGCTTCGAAGACTCACTCACACGAGTGCAGTCGAAGTACCTCGACCACTATACGATCAGTCATCGAACTTATTGAAAGATGTGAGACTTACGCTTTTCAGATACACGACTCATTCTCGATTGTCTTCGAGCGAATGTGCATATATTCTAGTTTGTTGTTCAGTCTTTCGCTCTTTAGGCACGAGACTCATTCTTACCACACGTTTCTTTTCTTGTGCTCGATTCATTGTAGTTCGTGAAAATGATCAAAGAGACTTTGCCAATTGTAGCAGCGACGACATCAACTTTGGTAGCAAGAATGCTCGATTGATAGTCAAACATTCGATCATCAATTTTCAAGTTTTCCTTTAGATAATCTTCGAGAATAGTAACATCATAATGATCATCCGAATATCAATTCTTCAAGAAGAGACGAAGCTTTGTGATGATGTTTCTTCGTTCTTGAGATTGTTCAAAAAGTTTCCGGGCTAGCGTATCAAATATCTGAACACATTGAGCGACTGACACGCAGCGTAGAAACAGAATGCAGACAATGAGACTCTCTGTTTCATTATTATAATTAAACACGTCTTGAGATCTGAAAGAGAGCTTATCAACACTAGTGTCAAATGCAATGTCAAACAAGTCTTGAAGTTTCAATTTCGATCTCATGATATCTTGAATTATGACCAATTTTTCTAAGAGTATAACGTCACGCGTGTCTTCTTCATCAATACTTATAATTCGATCATTGACAGAGAATGGTTTGAGTCTGACGATGCGATTTCCGAAATGACATAAGAGACAAGTATCAATATGATATTGACATTCCATGATAGGCATCTCGTCTTCATAAATTCGGACGCAGACATCACAGAGAGCGTGTTCGCAGAAAAGTGTATTTTCCGACTTTCGTCGAAGGCAACAGAGGCAAGTGTTATTGCTCTTAAGTTGCGACCAGAATATGTCAATGCTGTCAGTCTTCTCTTGATGCATCTGTGTCGCGTTCTTGTCGAACGATATCATATTCGAGAAAAACGTGATCAGATGCTTCTCTATGCACTGTTTCTGCTTCTTAGCCTTCTCCTTGACCAGGTGCTCAGCAAAGAATCGCTTCATAAATGAGCTCATAAGTGACTTGAAGCACGAGCGATGATAGATGACTTCATACAAAGTCTTCGAATTAAATTCTAATCGTTCATTCAGCTCATGATCTGTTGACTGCATAGAAAAGGGCTTACTGTGCATTCCCGAAGGGTACGCGTCTAATAAAATGCTTGAAGCAATAAAGCTCGTCAAGACATCGTAAGATAATTTGTATCGAGTTTCAAGTCGTAAGAATGAGGTTACATGATCGATATGATCTGACTCGACTTCATTATTTTCTCGGCTTGCGATAACAAAGTTGAAAGGCTGAAGAATAGAGACGACTGTATGCGATACAGTCATTTGAAAGAATTTATTCAGAAGTATGACGAAGTAGAGACACTCATTGCTTTGTCGAACTTGACGCATTTCATTCATCTGCCTTCGCAGTAATTCTTGTAGCCGTCGAAAACGTGCTAATGAGAATATCTGCTCGTCTGTCAAATGCAGTACAGTGATGAAAGAGTAGAAGTTTCTTAGAACCTTCTGCTGCAGACTGAATTGAGAATCTTTCATCTCAAGAAGATCATATGTAGAACTTGAACTGACTTCGTCACCTCGTTTGACAATGACAACTCTTGATCTTGTTTGCTTGAACAGAGTTGATTCGCTGTCAGCAGCGGCTCATGCTTTCAAACGATTCACGACACTCTCAAAGTTGATGAAATCGTCGGCGAAAATGCACAGTACATCGACGAACAGACAAAAAAGTCGATCATACAAGATATCATAGATATTGTGCATCGTTGTGACTTTGGCCCATCTAATAGAAGATGCCTCGATTTCGTGGCAGAAGATGTTGTTCACTATCGATGAAATCATCACAGACGAGTCGCTTTCGGCAAAGAGCACAGAGTGATCGAAGTAGAGACTTCTGTTATCGACTCGCAGAGTGACAATGCCATCATGAGAATCTTTCTTGATTTGTTTGGGGAAAAGCTCTCGAAGGGCAAGATTCTTTGCTTTTCGACCTATAAATAAAAGAATAGATGGTTGCTGAGATACTGAATTAGTCAGCTTCCCCACGATTCTGATCATGCGGCCTGAATTTATAAGCGCAAGCTCCTTCTCGCTCGTCACCTGTAACCATTCAAGATGCTTGCAAATGATCATAGTTGATTGATGCGCAAAAGAAGTGAGATTTATGTGTGCTTCAGAAAGAGAGAGATCGCTGCTGGCTTTTTATATGTCTAAAGTCATTCAATAATTGATGCTTCTTTATAATTCACTTCTGGCTGCCGTGACAGAGAATCTCTTGTTTGGCAACTTGACGATTAATTAGATGAGTGCTTGGCCTGAAATACTATAGATGCTGTTGACATGATCCGGGATGAAGACTCTATCGACTGGCAAGTTACAGATATTTTCATCAAAAAGTTGTCAGATTCTCTGTTACGTGACCCTCATGATTGTAAGAAGGAAACGACTTGCTCGACCTTTCACCTCGCGATTATTCAGATTAAGTGGCTTGAGGCTGTGATTGATTTTTGTTCAGTAGACAGAAGCGAAAGCAATGAATTTCACTATTTGAAGAAAGTTTACAAATAAATCAAGGCATGTTACGAGCACGACAGTAAAGATATAAACAACGCATGCGCTTCGTCTCATCAACTTCGTCTTCTCTTTCCCTGCTCGATAAACATCGATTGCAACACAGCTGTCTTGACTTCGACTTTCTCGTCATCGTAAGAGAAGCAAGTCTTCGATCTGCTCTGTGATTGATTCTGAAAATTCGTCGACAAGTTCTTAAGCACTAGCTTTTCGTGCTGCAGCTCGTTGATTGTGCGTTGTAATTTCTGCTGCAAGGTTCTCACTTTCAAGTTCTTGCTCTTCAGTTCTAATTTCATGCTTTGCTGTTCATGCAAAAACGCGTCGACACTCATACTTTCAGATAAGTCAATGCTCAAACTCTCTTCGTTCGAAAACTCAAGTTTGTTTAGAAATTCAGTCAGCTTCTTCAGACATCTTTTCGTCACTTCGTGACACTTGAACTCATGTTTCAGTGACTGAATGATGAGAGCGTGCTTCTTGTTCTTCGCTTCAAGAGTCGCTTGTTGAGTATTCAGATCTTGCTGAAGATTGACGACGGCTTGTTTTGACGAATTTGTGACTTCAGCCAACCTTTTCTGATCATGTTGAAGGGTTCTTATACGAAGTTTGTTGAGCTGGTTTACGTGATCGTTACGAAACAGTTGATCTTTCAGAATGATGTTTTGAGTCTGAAGAATGTTGATTTCCCTGCGAAGCTTTTGGTCGGAAAATCATTCAATCTCACACGATGTGCAGATTGATGCATCGATCTATTACCACTGTCAGACTTGATAAGTATGAGTGAAGAAGAGAGTCTCTATCACTCTGAGTGTCTGATATACTGAGTTCGTTGGCTCGCGTTTCGATGTCATGATTGCTATGATGCAGCTTTATTCAGTGAAGCTGATGATATGTGAGAATTGACGAAGGCTTAACGCTTTGCTGTTTTGCTGTGAATCTGTTACTATGTAAATAATTCAGATCATGATAACATACACTTGAGAAAGACGCTGCATTCAAGGAGTGCTTTATATTAAACACGGCATAGTGAATAGATTGTTAAGAATTCTTGTGGCAAAGTCTCAAGTGCTGTGCCTGACCAGCATCGGACTTAGACCGCTTGATTGGTAGAGAAGACGAAAGTTCATGCTTACATGAACAGCTTGAGCCTCAAGTTTCTCAAGCATGTGTGAGGCATAGAAATTCATGGCGCATAGAATCTCAAGATGCTCGAAGATTCAAGTGACACATCAACGTGATGTAGAGATTCAAGGTGTGTAGAGCTAAGAAGCATGAACATTCATTATTATGGAAAATGTACGCGTGAATCAATGCATTCATATGCACGTAAATCATTCATGGTGCGTAAGAATTCAGAATCCGCACAGACTCTTTGACTCATCGCTAAAGCAACTGCTATCATTTTCGCTACACTCAACAATCGAAATTTGATGCTTTGAAAAGACTATTAAACGAAGTTAAGTTCATAGAGATAATCTTATCACAACTCTCTTTCGCTACTTGAGATGAATTCTATAAAGGAAGAGCCTTTTTCTGAGAATCAATGAGATCAATTTGTCAAGAACTTTGAGAATCAATCGAAAGCGTATTTCTCAACCTATGAAGTGAGCACATTCAATCAGACTGATGTATCTTTGAACTTCACAATCGATAAGGTTTACCCTGAAGTAAGCGATCAATCAGTGCATAGTATCAAACCAGAACAGGTCGATTTACATCAGAGATTCGACTGAACCTCGATGAACACAGTCGAACAATCGTTTGAGATATCGACAGATAACATATCGAATCTTGATCTTGATGAAATACGGTCAGAATTGAAGGAAATAAAAGTGTTGTACGTGCATCATGCTCTTCTAAGGTAACACAATTGACATTATGACAGGCTGAAAGACAATTCAAGGTATTTTGACTCAAATCAAGTCAGTAAATGTACATTAACTTTAAGAAAAGACAGATCGATCGACTCAATCAGCATCTTGCTGCCTTGCATTCGTTTTTTAAAGCAATGAGGACAACGTTGAAAGTATTAACAGAACACGTAGATCGTCAATGAAAGGTCAAAACGCCTACGTCTACCTCTTCAATCGGCATGCGACTAGCATAACTACGCTCGAACATGAGAATCGTAACAGTGCATGTATTGATTGTTATTAAGTAGAGGGTAGCAAGGACGAGATGTTATCGAACATCAAATAGATTGTCGTAGCGCGCAGTTTCTGCGTCATAACTAGTGTTCTTTGAGCAATCTTACACTTTATCTCGCTAGAGCCATTAGATCACATGAGATTGAAAAGCTTTCACAATTCAGTTGTTTACTTTTAAAATGATTGTCAACGAAAATCATGATGTTAGAGCTAGCTTAAGTTCGACTTTCTGCAAAGCGGTTAGAGCGATTATTATCAGCCCTGTTCATGAAGGGTTGAAATAGTCGAGTCGGGGCCGAAAATTTTTCTTGACATCGAGTTGAACTTTATAATCGGCGGAAAATTTCGGAACAATTTCGACTCGATGCTCAGCATATGCTAATCTTATGCCAGGCCGAGCTCAATCCTCTTTCTCACTTCATATCATTCTCACCTTTCTCGTTCGCCCGTAGGTACTTTATATGCTCTGCATATGCCTTGCTAATATTTCTCTTAGACCTCCCTCAAACAAACGCTCAAAGAAAGTCGCTGCTGAAGGCAAAGGCAAGAGCACAGGTAAGCATGGCATAAGCGTCGCATATGCCACGCTAACGCATCACACAGTCACACGTCGCTCTCGTCGTATCGCCGCAAAGTGAAATGAGTCTCAATGCTTTGCTCATGCAAAGCATATGCGCTTTCATTCGATCGATTCTTCTGTGGTTTGAGATTTTGTGTGATTTGAAATGTTTTTGAATTCATGCTTAGCATATGCACACAGTTGAGCTGAGGTTGACGAAAAAGAAAAAAAAATTCCGGCCTCGACTCGACTATTTCAAACCCCCACGAACTGTAAGAATCATGCACTGCTTACTAATTTTCACACTCTGCAACTGTCTTTCTCACCACGCTGTAACTACTTACCCTATGAATAATTCTCTACGTACGACTTCTCATCGACCCTTTCAGATATATAGTTGACTCTGAAGGCCTTCTCTCTTCGCAATGCTTCGCTCTGTAATCATCGCTATCAATATCTTCGATCAACGATTTCTTCGAAGACAGCTGAAGCTCGAGTCTCATTTGTCGTAACAACTGTTAAAGATATTTCTTCCTGTCGATGTTCTGTTCGAAAAGTCGAACGTTAAAGCTCATATCGATCACATTTTTGCTCAGAATGAGATGTTCTGCGATAACGATGAATGTTTTTCAACCCTCGTCCCATTCACATGCACTCTATCGAAAACGAATTTAGCGCTCAGGGTCGACTAAGTCGAGATGAACCGTGCGAGCTTGCAGATCGTCTTCGTTGAGTTGACAAAGATCTCGATGAGTAACTCGTTTGAGAATGAATCAATCATTACTCAACAATTTTTTCTTGCCGTCTCGTTGATCGTCGTAGATCATTTTCGAAGTCGACTGACAAATGAAAAAGAAAAGTCAGTGATTCAAGAAAGAATGATATCATGAAGCTTCATTTACGAATGCTTTCATGAACGTTCAAAAGCTGTTATTCTGAGTCACTACAAAGAATCATGACAGCGTCGCTGTTCTTCAAAACAAGTCTTCAATACAAGTCACTCACTGAACAAC
>JAABUV010000955.1_pt1 | contig 43219 bp, 78 predicted proteins | sample 5559971 | NCBI WGS metagenome assembly JAABUV01 (sample SAMN10711881, study PRJNA513362) | rock metagenome | isolation source: Antarctica rocks | place: Antarctica: Victoria Land, Knobhead nord | collected 2015-12-19 | reverse complement strand
CCAAGGGACGCTTGGTCTGCTAGACGAAGGCTGGTCATATACAGCACAGCAGCGCTCCTTTCACGGCAGGCAAAGGACTTCTGCTGCTCGTGGTGTGGTGCCTGTGTCTGCCAACGGACGCTGCCACTGGCGGGGCGCGAGGCGCACGCAAGCGCTGCCAGCCGCGGCCGTCAGGCGGCGAGCCGGCGCTGCTCCGCAAGCCCGGCCCGGAGCGGCGCGTCGAGACGCGGGGCGCGGCGCCGCGCGCAGGCCAGAAGCATGGCGGGCAGGCGCTGCTGGGCGGCCTGGACTGCCTCGTGCAGCGCAACTTCTTCGGCGCGCAGATCGACTCGTTCGAGGCGGAGCTGCCGGCGCCGGCGGCGCTGCGGTCGCTGCCCGTGGACAGCGCCGCTGGGCCCGCAGACGGCGCCGCCGGGGCCGCGCCGGGCGGGGGCAGCTTCCGCGCGCTCTTCATCCGCGCGCCCGCCGTGCTGGAGGCCGGCGCGTCCGTGGAGGTTTTGGCGGAGTACCGGTGCGCGCGCGCGGGCTGCCGACAGGCGCTCCTGAGAGCGCCCGCTATCCGCGGTGCCAGCCGTGCCCGAGGCGGGGCGTGCTCGGTGGTGCACGTTGGTCGGCGGGCGCGGATTTTCGCTTCAGCGAGTGCGCCAGCGGCTTGCATGGCCGCCTGCAGACTGCTGTCATGCCTGTTATGACAGATGTGCACCGGTGCATGAGAGGCGTGATATGCCTCCTCACCCCCTTTGCCGAATCAAATCACCCTCGCCGCTCCAGCAACTGCCAAGCTTGTTGGTCTGTCACCCGCCAGGCTGTCGCCGAGCGAGGAGGAGGCGCAAGGGCGCGCGAGCGTGGCTGTCGCGGTCCGCTCCAAGCACCTGCTGGCCACGGCCTTCCACCCTGAGCTCACCGACGACCTGCGGTGGTGCGCTGCCGGCAGGCCTTGGCTTCTCAAGCGTGGCCGCAGTCTGTTGGCACAGCAACCAGTCGTGCAGCAGGGCTAGGCTGAGCGAAGACATGTCTGTCGCGGTATTACAGCCAACCGCTCGTGAAGCCTCGCAGACGGAAAAGACTTGCACCTTGTGATCTCCTGATGCCCCTTTGGCCCTGGAGCTGGATGTCGACCAGCAATGGCTTTTTGACCCTGCAGGCATGCCCTGAATGTATGACCAGGGTGCTGGAGCGACTGAAGCGCGCCCACATGCGCCAGGGCTCTGCCCCCCCCGGCAATAAGGGTCCCAACTCTGATTCGCGGGCTTGGCCACGCAGGCACCTCCTGTTTGTGGACATGGTGCGGGAGCGCATGAAGGGCGCGCCCGCGCGCCAGGGCGGTGCGCGCGCAGCCGCGGCAGCGCCCGCAAAGCGCTTAGGCAGCGGGTGCCGGCCCGCGGACCTGCCGGTGGTGGGCGCCAGGGCTTGATTGAGGGCGCCCTTGGTAGGCGTTCTGGGGCACTGTTAGGTAGGCTCAGAGCGCGCAGGCAATGTTTGCCGGTGACCTGCTGGTGTTTGGGCGCCAGGGCTTGTTAAAGAGGCTTCTGGCGGGGCTTGGGCGCACTGCTGTGACATTGGTGCGGGTTATGAATTTTGCGCATGACAGAGGCTGCCTTATGGTGCCCTGCAGTGTCTGCTTTGCATGTACCTGCCGGCGCAGCAGTGTCTGACTTGGCTGTCGGCAGGGGCCATGACTGCACAGCGCTCACATGCTGCGTAAAGCATCTGTGTGCTATTGTCTGGCCGTGACATTTGCTCATTTGCTCAGTCAACGCATGCGGTGCCTGTCTGTGAATGCATGTCATGCGCTGTCACAGCTCTTCCAAAGCATGGTGTGCTTGCACACTGGTGGTGCGTGACTGCTACAGGCAGCTGTAAGGAGTCTGGACTCCCGAGTGTGAAAGTGTGAACGAGCAGGCTGAGTCGGCGTCTTAGTTATGAAGAAGGTCAATGTTAGCACGCATCACAGAATAGGCACGCTGCACTCATGCAGCACATTCACGCTCACTCAACGCATAAATTTGCACTGCTCCCGGCGTCCGCGCGTCGCTTCATGCAGCTCACTTGGCCGCTGCCGAAAGTGCCATAGCCGCTGGACCCTCCTCTGCTGCTGCTTCGCCCGCCAGGTCTTCGGCCTCTTCCTACCGTGCGTGGGTGCCACCTCAGGCTTGGCAAATTTCCAAAGTTTCATGCAGGCTATGACAAAGGCTGTTGATGCTGTGCGATGCGACCTGGGTGTGACTTATCAAACAGCTCCTCTGAATGACATGCGCCATTTTATCCGAAAACAGACGGGGCTGCTTGCACACCACTGCGGGCCACCGCACAGTGCCTTGAGCACTTGGGCAAGTGGCGGAGGCCATGCTGCTCCGGCGCGCGCCCCCATGCTGTGTGACGCTCCCACGCACCGGCTGGGGCGCCAGGCGGCCGTAGGTCTCGGCCAGCGCGCGCAGGGCCTCGGCCTCGGGCGCCAGCCGCTGCCAGACGTCTGCGCCGCCGATGCGCCAGGCCCAATTGCCGCCGGCCGTGCCGGGCAGGTTCATGCGCGCGGTGTTGTCCAGGCGCATGATGTCCTGCCGGCGCGCGGGCAATGGCACTGGAGCGCGGTGAGAGATTTAAGCATACTGACAGTGGCAGCTGCGCTCCGCAGCTGGGTGACCCGGTGCACCGGCAGCGTCAGCTCACGACACATGCGCGTGCGCCACCCGCACCGAGGCGCTGCGCGCGGCGTGCCTCCTCGCAACGCCGGTGCTGGACTGGGATTCTGCCTGCACTGCGGCATGGAGGCGGCGTCGCGTGCCTGCATCATGACAATGCTGGTGCGCGACACGGAAGCGAAGGCGGCGCGGATCAGGTCCCAGGCGATGTCGGCGCCGTCTGAGCCCAGGTAGGCGGCAATGTAGGCGCGATCCCGCGCACCCGCGCTGTCCGCCCACCAGCCCACCGCTGTCTCGTTGTCGTGCGTGCCTGCGCGAGCGCTATCAGCTGGTCAGACGGCAAGCAACATGCTGGGTTTCTGGAAAAGGTCTTGGGGTAAGGGTAGGGTCAACCCTCGGGCGTGCGCGGGCGCGCCTGGGTAGCACACGGAGTTCTCGTAGTGGTTGTGCGGCAGGTGCACGTTGCCCGCGTCGCTGCCCCAGGCAAATTGCAGTACGACCATGCCCGGCGCGCCGATGGCCTCGCGCAGCGCAACCACGTCGGGCGTAATAACGCCCAGGTCCTCCGCGATGATCGGCACGTGCCCGAGCGCCTGCGCGCGCGGCGCGCCCATCGCGCGCCGCCGGCGGCTGGCGCAGCGCGCGGACGCAGGCGGCCGCGGGCGCGCCCGGCGGTGATGTACAGGGCCTGCGCACAGTCCTGTGTAGTGGTGTGGCCGGTGACCTGACGCGGGCCACTCAGCACGCTTTGCCTGCAACTGCACTTTCTAGGGCGTGACATCCCCAAGGCCACACGCTTATGTTGGTGGTTCAGAATGTGATGGCCATGCTGCCAGTCGCTGCGCACCCGCGCCATCCACCAATCAATAACCTGGTTGGCAGCATGCTGGACACGAGCCCACACACGCTTCCGTGCCGGGCGACAGGACATCGCTGACAGGCGACCAGGGTCGCGCCTGTTCAAGCGCTTTGAACAGGTCGCCGGCGGGGCCCTTCTTCCAGACGCCGTTCATGGCGGTCTTCTCCTCCGCGCCCACCGCCCAGTACCCTGGCCAGGGCCGCATGGACCCAGGTCAGCTGCCAGCCTGGATCCAGGTGTGCTCCGTCCTCATTCCCCAAACATGCTCCCGGCCTACACACATCCACACAGGTTCCGAAAGGGTGCTGTTGCGCCACTGGCACTACAAGCAAAGCTATTGTCTGTGCACAAGACAACAACAAGCCGTGCAAATTGGGCGATGCTGCAAACCCGCAATGCGCAAGCTTGCAGCATCGCCCCAGCCGGGCGCGCCTGCAAACCCTCGGAAGTGGTCGATGCGCGTCTCGTCGTACAGCTCCAGCGAGCGGCTGATGCGCTGCGCCCACCACCGGTAGCCGTCCGCCTTCTGCGCCTGCCAGCAGCAGCCCCGCGAGCATGCATGGCGGGCGGCTGCGCGAGGGCAGGATACAGAGAGGGCAGCCTCTGGCCTGTTAAGGCCTGCGACCAGCCCCGGCATGCGCCCCACCTTCGGGGCTCGCTGCGCTCCGGCGGCTACTAGCCGGCATGCGCATCCGCTGCCCTTCCTCTCTCTTACTACGCACGTCCCGCCAGTGACCGGCTCAAGGCGCACGCGTGCGCACCCCCCAGTCGTACAGCGGCGAGCCCCACAGCTGCCCCGTGTCGCTGAAGGCGTCCGGGGGCACGCCGCTGACGGTCTGCGGCGCGCCGTCCGGGCCCAGCTCGAACAGCTTCTGGTGCGCCCACACGTCCGCGCTCTGCCCTCCCACGTAGATGGGCATGTCGCCGACGAGCTGCACGCCCGCCTCGTTCGCATACGCCTGGCAGTGGCACAGCGTCTGACTGACACTGACCACTGTCGAGACCCAGTGTTGAGGAACCCGCCCGCAGGTGCACAGCAGTAGTAGTGTAAGAGTTAGGGTGATTGTGGGTAATTCGAATAAATGTGCGCCGTGCAGGGTTACTTTAGGGTGATTTGTGGGGTTAGGTAGGGTGAGTAGGCACCTTCAGCGCCTTCCACTGCATGTCGAAGATCCACTGCAGCGCGATGAAGCGTTCGATCTCGTCCCGGAACCGCTCCCTGGCCGCTGTCAAGGCCTCCGCATCCCGGAACCTGCCAGAGCACACAGCCCTCTGCCGCTTGCGCCTTGGCGGGCGTGGCGCCTCGGCTCCACCGGGCGGCATACCTCACCTCCTGCAAGGCCTTACCCCTCTCTAATACCTCACCTCCTGCAAGGCCTTGCCCCTCGACTGCTCGCAGCAGTCGCCCTGACATGCAGCCAAAGCGGAGCAAGTCTGCGAAGCAGGCGCCCTGACGTACAGCCCGGGTGGAGCAAGCCTGTGCAGGCCCCGACCGGCTGGTCCCCCACCTGAGCGGCTCCGGCCACTGCCACCAGGCGACGCCGCGCAGCGCGTCGTCAAAGTGCGTGAGGCAGTAGAACAGCGCGCTATCCTCGACCCAGGCGTGCGCGCCGCGCCACGCGCGCACGGCCGCGCCCGAGCGGCCGCCCGCGCGCGCCGCGTCGGCCGCCTTGCGCAGCAGTGGCGTGCGTTCCTCCAGCACCTGCGCTGGTCGGCAAAAACCCCTCAAAACCTTCAAAACCCTCAAAATTCTGAATCTGGCGCGGCGCCGTTGCCCCATTCGTTGAGCCGAGCGGGGATGGGAGCGGCGGTGAGCCGGCTGCAAGCCCCATGGTCAGCCCGGGCAGATCTGCTCAGGCGGGCTGAAAGGCAGGCTGAGAGGCTAGCAGAGCGGAGCTCGCAACCCGGCCCGCCCGGGGACACATGCGCTGGGGACATCGACGTCGGCCACCGGCCGCGCGGGCGGCAGGTCCGCGTCGGCGAGCAGCCCCGCGGCGAGCGGCTGGCTCGGCTGGTGAGTCAGCTAATACGCCCATAAACGCTGCTCAGGCAGGCTAAGACGCCAGCAGAGCAGAGAGCATGCAGCGCCGCTCGATCGGGGGGGGCGTGCGCTGGGGAAGTCGACGTCTGCAACGGGCCGCGCGGGCGGCAGGTCCGCGCGCGCGAGCAGCCCGTCGGCCACCAGCGCGTCCAGCGAGATGAGCAGCGTGTTGCCGCACAGCGCGTCCAGGCCGGTGTACGGCGACCAGAAGGCCTCCTCGGGCGGCACCAGCGGCAGCACCTGCGCGGCGCGAGGGCGGCAGGCATAGGGTCAGGGCTTCATGAGCAGCATGTTGCCGCACAGCGTGTCCAGGCCAGTGTACGGCGACCAGACGGCCGCCTCGGGCGGCACCAGCGGCAGCGCCTGCGCGGCGCGAGATCGATGTTGTGGCATAGGGCTAAAGTTTGGGTCGCCACACTGCCCGCGACGCGTCGACGCGCCGTCCGCTGCGGCGCGCCGCGCCATGCGCCCGCTGTCAGCAGGCGGGCGGCCGGCGCGCGCGGCCTGTGAGGCGCGGTCACTCGGGGGAAGCCGCGCCTGCCAGGCCTGCAGGCCGGCGGAGCGCAGCCAGTCCACAAAGGCGTATGCGTGCTCGCCCAGCTCGCCCGTGCCGTACGGCCCCGGCAGCGACGTGGGGTGCAGGATTGCCCCTGCGCGCAGGCGGCATGCGCTTCTTGCGGAAGGCGCGCTAGCGCAGTTGCGGAGCCGCGCGCTTACAGGCGAGGCAAGTCGACTGCTTGCTTTGAGTAGCCTATACATGGCAGTGACAAAGGGCTGCGACATGGTAGCCGTCTGTCCAGAACTCTAGTTGGTCTGCAGCTACAGAGGTCAGATGCGGGCAAAGGCGCCAGGGCGCCTGCTCCAGCCGCGCCGTCCCAGGCAGCGGCAAGCCTTGGCCGGTGAGCAGGGGCGCGCCTGCGCGCCGGTGCTTGGGCTTGCTCGCCGTTACGGAATCGTACTCCGCGCCCAGGGCGGCGCCCACGGCCGTGCCCCGGTACTCGTCCATCAGCCGCGCCTGCGCTGACGTCTCCTCCGCCGCTGGGCTGGCCGCCGTGTCCGTGACCATGCCCGCGCGCGGGCACCGCGGCCTTCGCCGGCCCTGCAGTGCAGCGCTTCCATCTGCTTGCAGGCACGCTTTTGAAAAACCAGAGCTCTGACGAGGAAAGTAAACGCAGCTGAGATGCACTGCTTCGGAAGTGTCTGGGCAAAACCAGCCCTTACACGTGGACTATGGCCAATGCTGCAGCGTTCAACATCCTGGTGAAGCAGGCTACCGCTGTGTTAACACTGTGCCTATGCTGTGTATGCCCACATTGCGTGCCGTCTTGGGCCTTGATGGCGCAGCACTGCTCGGGCCTATGTAGCAAGATGGGTGCCAGCAACACAGCCGCAGGCCAGTGCGTCAGGTGGGTGGCAGTGCAGCCACCCGTGTGCAAGGTCGGGACACACCTGGCGCAGGGGCGCTTGCCGGCAGGAGAGGGTGCTGAGCGGCGCAGTCCGGTGGATGGCAGCCGCTCGTGGGCCGGGCGGCGCGCAGCAGGGCATCGAGGCCCTGGCGCGGCCCAGGCTTCTGTGCACGTCCGGGAAAGCCGTGCCACAGGAGCAGCCACTGCAAGTGCCCAGATGTGCGCTGGGAGTTGAAAACTGCAGGAGTGCAGGAGTTAGGTCTGGTGGCTCGCCGGCCATAGCACGTGCGGGCGGCGCACTAGCTGTGCAAGTCTTATGTCTGAACACAGTAGCTTGTGGTGCAGGTGTTGCGGTGCACTTTAAGCACTCCAGTTTTGCACATTGACTTGCTTCATTTCTGGTGCACTCAGGGGACCTCTAAAGGCCTCCGCCGTAGACGTTTAGAGCGCTGAGTACAGTTAGCAGGCCGCAGGCGACAGAGAATGCAGTCAAGTACACACCTCTGATGTGCTGGCTAGTTTCTCATCAAGTCTGCCAATGCCGTCCGTACACCGCACTCCATAGATTGCTCCGTCTTATGCTGATTGACCCAGATTGTGCAGGAGCTTCAGAGGCCTGCATCGGTCGACCCAGCAGACAGTCTTGTTGCACAGGTTATCAGACCCTTGAGCAGCCCGTTTGGCCGAGGCTCGGGGCCCGGGCAGCAGGCAGACACCCGCGTTTGCGGACCCACCTGCTTGCACCTTGTCGCCAGGCCGAAGCAATGCACCCAGGCCAATCATTAGCGCCAGCGCAGCGCATGCCAGCCCGTGTGCACCTGCTTTGTTGACTCCCTGCGCAGTGTTGGCAGGCAGGTAGAGACGTGCCTGTGCCACGTCGGAGCCATGGCCGCAGCAGCACATGCGTCGGCGCTGGCAGCTGCGCAGGGACCAGAGGCGGGGCCTGCTGGCGCAAACCTCCTGGCCTTCAACAACCATGTCTCTGACGGGCAGATAGTGACAGCGTGCGCTGCCCCTTGCTGCCCTGCTGACGCTGCCAGGTTATGCCAAGGCTCGCCTACGTGCGTTGGCCACCAACTGTGTCCTGCTGCGCGCACACTCATACGCTTCTTTCTCTATCAGTCAATGCAGGCTGCATGCGGACAGTGACTCACCTGCGTGCTTGCTGGGGTGCCGACAGGCTATGGGTCGCCGCGGCAGCGGGCATCACTTTCCTGGTCTTGTTTGGGGCCGCTCGGAGCAGTCTGTACACCTACATAGCCAGAGAGGTGCCCGCACCTGGCTCTGTGGTTCCTGTTGCTGCTGTGCCTGTCTCGCATTTTATCAGGGTGTCGGCTGGCACCACGTCAACATTTCAGTAGGCCCACTGACTGCCGTCCCCGCGCAGCGGCTGCCATATGGCATCATGGTGCGGCCGCCCCACCTGCCCAAGGGCGGCATCAGCCAGCTCTGGTGCGCCCTGGGACCCTCCTCGCTCAATATGCTTAATGTGCTCAGAGGTGACAGCAAGCGCCAGTGCGAGCGCTTTGGCACCCGATGGTCACGTGGCGGTACCGGACTTTGTTGGCAGGACAACATGCAGAAGTTGGTGTCTGGTTGTGCCGACTGGCCGCCGAGCGGCTTCACCAGAAGCCCACACTTTGCACCTTCTGCCAGGGGCGGTCTGCGCAGGCAGGAGCATAGGCCACGTGGCCGTGCTGTCTGTCGGCAGTGTTGGCACCAGCGGGTGTACGGGCTTAGACATGCAGTGTGCAGATAGAGGCACAGCGAGGCTCGCACACGGCCTCCCATGGACCATGACGTTGGCTGCCCTGATAGCGTGTTGCCGCGCAGGTCGCACCTGGGGCCTGTGTTCTGGACCAGCGATGCAGAGGTGGTGCGGACGGCGGGGCTGGACTCGCTGGTGCGGCGCACTGCAGAACGCTGGGCGCCTGTGCCCCTCCATGTGGCTCCTGGCGTGCGAGCGGTCCACAGTTGTCAGCATGCTACCGGTACAGTGCACGCTCAGTCGTTACTGTCAACACTGCGCAGGCGCTCGTGCTCTGCCGGGATAGGGCGGTATGCGAGGCCGCGTCCCTGTTTAAATGCGCGCAGTGCGCGCCTGGCCCGCGCTCACTGCTGGCAGTGGGCGGCGCAGATGCTGTGCTGGACGTGCACGCTGGGCATCCAGATCTTCCTGCCGCTCACGGTGCTGGGCATCGGCGTCGGTGACCGCCCTTCACTCCCTCGCCATGCGCGGCCGCCTGTGATCAATACTCTGACTCCTCCTTCGCTCCCTTCTGCAGGTCATATGCGAGCCGCGGCCATGATCGCCACGAACTCGCGATCCGCCGCGCTGAGCGTGCGCGCCCGCGCGCGCAGTGCTGCCGATCAACCACCTGGGCGGGCGGCCCGTGTTTGGCGCCAACGGGCAGCCGCTGCCGCCGGCGCCGGGCTTTCGCTTTGACCAGCTGACGCTGTCCAACCTGGAGCTGGGCTCGCCGCTCTACTGGCTGCACTTTGTGTTCGCATACTGCTTCACCTTCTGGGTCATGTGGCTGCTCATCAAGTACTACCAGGCGCGCGGGCACCATGAAATGGAAGTGTCAGAAAAGAAAAGCAAGGAAAATAACACAACGCCGCAGAGTAGTCAAGCCTGTGGTTTGCATACTAGTTTGAGCCTACCTGTGTTTGTTGGAGGTGCACCGCACTTTATGCGCGCGATCAGCCGCGGCCATGTCGTGGCAGGGCGCCGCAAGTCGCGGCCGCTGTCTGGCCGCGCGCGCGGCCGCTAGCCCGCGTTGCTGGTGAATAACATACATGTGTGCGCGGCGCGCGCGTGCCGCGCGCGGGGCGCGTGGTGCTGCTGCAGCGCCGCCGGTGGGCGGCGAGGCGCCGCGCACCGCGCGGAGCATGCATGCCACATCGGTCATGCATACCACACGGAGCATGCGCACCACACGGAGCATGCAATCTGTGGACGCGCACGGGGTCACAAGCTCACATAGGCAGCCCACGGCATGTGCGTGAAAAGCGCTCGCGGCGCGCACAGAGCTATGCGGTGCTACGGCAGCGCTACTTGACCGGCGGCGAGGCGCTGCTGAACAACTGGAACATGCGCTTCCTGGAGACGCGCGCCGCCACGAGCTCGCAGCGGCGCCGTGAGTCGCGCGCCGGGCGCGTGCTGAAGCGCGGCACCAAGGCCGGCGCAAAGGGCGGCGCTGGGTCCGAGGGCAAGGCCGGGGAGGGCGAGGAGGCGGCCGATGGGCAGGCGCGCAGCGGCAGCAGCAGCGGCACCCGCGGCGGCACACTGCGCGCGCCGCGCTGGGCCAGCCAGCTGCGGTCCATCCTGGATGTCACGTCGCAGGCGCGCGCGCACCTCGGGGCCCTGCTGCAGCAGAGCTGGGTGGCGGATGCGGGATGTCGATGGGGGGCCTGCTCGCCGGGCAGCGCCGTGTGTCGGGCACACGTTTGCAGTCGGGGACCAGCTGTGCGTCTTAGCAGGAGCGCGGGGGTAGGCAGCCCAGCAAGCAGTGCAGAGGAGCCGGGACGAGTGCGCCCGTGGTGCGCGCGTCTGCGTGCTGGCCCGTGCGCCGCTGTCTGCGCGGCCTGCCCCAGCGCGCCGCGCATGTGCGCGCAGATGGACACGCTGACGGAGGAGCTGGGCGGCGGCGAGGCGCTGGGCAGCGCGCGCGGCGGGCAGATGAGCCCGGCCGGGCCGCTGACCGCGGCCATGGGCCGCATGCAGCGCATCAGCTCCAACAGCGAGCGCTCCAGGTGAGCGGCGTGACCGCCCCAACCCTATCCTACATCTCTGGGTCCGCCGGCCAGGGTAAGTGACGCGCCTCAGATGAGCTTGAGCAGGCGTCGTCGCAGCCTGGCATTGCATGGCTGGGCGCAATGGTAATCGCCCAGGCGGCATTGCGCTATTCGACCGGCGCCCGACAGCGCCCAGGTCCGCCCATCGTGTCAGTCCTGCTGGGAGGCGCCAGGCCCTGCTTAGGGTTATGGTAGGGTAGGGAGTGTTATCCTGCGCCCGCAGCGCCGCGCAGCGCGCGTGACGCGCCGCGGCGGCCGCCGCGCAGGTCGCTGCAGGGGTCGCTGTCGGGCGGCGCCGGCCTGCGCAACCGCAGCCTGCAGGTGCCGATGGGCGGCCGCGCGCAGCGCGCCAGCATCCTGGGCTGGCGCTCGCCGGGGGGCTTTCCGGGGGCGGGGCCGGAGCACGGCGGGCCGAGCTCGCCTGTGAATGCAGACGCCGCCCCGCACCAGGGCGCCCTGGGGGCCACCCGCGAGCGCGCGGCGAGCCCGGACCCCGAGCTGGGCGGCCGCGGCCTGGGCGGCGCGGGTGAGCCTGCCCCTGCCGGGCGGCGCATAAGCGCGCCGACGGGCGCCAGCGGGGACGTTGACACGCAGCAGCGCGCGCGGAGCCTGGACGTGGTGCTGCCCATGTCGCCGGCCTCGCCGACCGACCCTCTGGGGCACCGCCAGGGCTCCGAGCGCGTGGCTTCGCCAGGCAGCCTGGAGGTGAGCCTGGGGCGGGCCGGGGCGAGCTCAGAGTGCCACAGCCCCTATGGCCACCGTGCCTCGCTGTGACTTTTTGCAAGGCCCGAAATGCGCTTACACACATGCGCCGCGCACGAGTGTGTGCTGCGGCTCTGCTCGGCGCTGGGTGCAGCGATGTACCGCCAAGTTACCATGCAACGTGGGGCGCTGCTCACTCCAGCGCATCGGGCTCAAGAGACGCATGCGGTAGCCCAGAGCACAGCAGGTTTGCGCGCCTCGTTCAGCGCCCCGCAAGGTGCCACATGCGGCATGCGGCACGAGTGTCCGCTTGCGCCAGCCAAGAGAGCAAAAGCCCAAGTGTGATGGGCTGGCGCGCGCGCGCAGGACGGCAGCGCGGCCGCGAGCCCGCCGGGGGAGCCGCTGGAGTTGGAGCGCGTGGTGTCGTGCGCGTCCGCGGAGAGCATGGTGCCCGAGCTCGCGCTGCCGGCGCCCATCTCCAAGTTCGAAACGGAGCTGCCGGACCACGAGGCGCTCGGTGCGCGCGCGGTTGCTCCTCTCGGGTTTGCTCTGAACTGCATGATCTCCAATCCCTCCGCCAGGTAAAGCAGCTGCGCGCGCCGCGGCGCCTGTGCCGGCTCCCGGGCGGCGCCCGGCCCACGGCGTGGCTCTCATCGAGCAGGGCCCGGGGCTGCGGCCGGGCGTGGCGCCGCCAGCGAGCGGCCGGTGGGACCGCCGCCCGTCTCGCACTTGTCGCGGGCACCGGGGCTGGGCGCCAGGCGCCGCCGGCGCCCGCGCGCGCCGGGCGCAGGGCCGCTCGGGTGCACAGGCGCAGCGCCGCGCGGCGGCGCTGTCCAGCAGCGGGCTGCAGGGGAGGTGACGCGCGCGGGCGCAGCGCCCCGGCGCCCCGGCGCAGCGGCGCAGCGGCGGGCCCTGCGCGCGCAGGCGAGACGCAGCGCCCGCTGCGCTGGTGGGTGGCGGGCGGCGCGATGCCGGGCGGGAACCTGGAGCTGTCCGGCAAGCCGCCCGTGTACTGCCGCAAGACCGTCAACGCGCGCGGCCCGGACGGCTCGCAGGCGCCTCCCGCCCCTCCGCGCCTGCGCCGCCGGCTTGCGGCGCCTGCGGACCGCAGGCCCTGTCACCACCACGCCAGTGCCTCAGTTGGTCGACGCCAAGCGAGGCACTGGAGCCCAGCCAGGCCCCGCTGCTGCGTGCATAGGCGCCAGGCAAGCCGAGAGTGTGTGGCAGGCGTGCGTGCAGGGGCAGGTGTTGGATGCAGGCGGTCGGGCAGGGCGACACAGTGCACCGTGGCTGGATGGGGGGATGACCGAGGCGGGTGCGCCGGGTCGGGAAGGGTGTGCCGGGTCAGAAAGGGCGAGGTGTGGGGCGGGCCGCAGGTGGCCGTGAATGCGCAGCAGTACGCGGTGCTCGTGATGGACGTGCCCAACTTTGTGGCGCAGCGCGAGCGGCTGCTGCGCCGCGCGGCGCGCAGCCAGGGCGCGTGGCGCTCCTGGTGCGGCCCCGCGCCGGCGGGGGCGGCGCCGTGACAGGTGCCGCTGGGGCTCAGGCGGCTGGCAGAGCTGGCCCTATTAGCGTCTGTGGGCGGCAGGGTGCCTCCGTGCTGCCGCACCAGACGTCTGCCTTCCACAGCCTCACTTTGACTCACACTCTATACAGTCAAGGAGCTGTCAGTGATCTGCTGCGTGCTCTGCCGCATGATGAGGAAACACAATCTTAGGACACCTACTGAAGGCGCCCGCACGGGCGGCTCGTGAGTTCACCCTTGTTTTCTGACCTCTGATGGCACAGCAGCGCATGCAGCCTCCTGCGCATGCCTGCACCCAGGCCTACCCACCCGCGCGGTGGACCGGCTCCCAAAGAGAGCAGGCTGCACAGTTTGCGTTTGATGCTGTGCGGGGTGCGATCAGGCAGTGCCGGAGGCCGTGGAAGGGTGGCGAATGGCGCTGGGTGCTGTGGCGACATAACCAGGGTGGTGTGTTGTGACGGTACACTAGCAAAGATAGCCATCACCCACTACTTTAGGTCACGCGCACCCGGCGCCGCCACCACTGACGGCGCGGGGCGACGGCCGCGCGGCGCGGCAGGTACGGGCTGTCCGCGTGGGCGCAGCGCAACATCCTGCTGCGCCGCAACGTGACCAGCCCTACGTCGCTAGCCCCGGCGGCCGCCAGCGCGCGCCACACGCTGCTGGCCGAGCACGGCTCGCGCTCCGACGCGCGCCCCTCATCCGCGGGCGAGACTAGCCTCGGCCGCCGCGGCAGCGCGCGCATCGGCGCGCACGGCGGCGGCAAGGAGAGCGCGCGCGCCGGCGCCAATGGCAGCGCGCTCGACGGCGAGGTCGCGGTGGAGCTGGTGGCGGGCGCCAAGCGGCCGCTGCCGGACCCTGCCATGGGCTCGGACGGCGCGCGCGGCAAGGCCGACGCGAAGCGGGGCCTGGGCTCGCCCGGCAGCGAGGCGAGCGACGCCACGTCCCTGGCGCAGCGCAAGGGCCCCGAGCCCGGCCTGGTGCGCGGCTGCCGAGGCACCCAGGGTTGCGCCCTGCGACATGACGCATGTTTTGCATGCGCCGCATGATGCTCAGTGACACTGCACTTTGGTCCATGCTGTGAATGTGCAGCACCGGGCTTGGAGGCGCAGTCATGTGCAACACAACAGCACGACCACCACAAAGCCGGTTCCACGTGCGGCCATGGGGTAGTGTCTTCCTGGCACAATTGGGTACCCCTTGTTGATACTCTCTGCATGACCCTGGCGGCTGTGCCGTGTCTGCGTGCACAGCACAGCGCACATGCTGCTTCGCTTGACACTCTGCATATAATGCTGGGTTGCCAAGTGGTCTCACCGATGGGCGACGGCCTGCGTCAGCGGCGGTCTGCGATGCGCAGGCGTCCGCGCCCGTGTCCGCGTTTGCGGCCGCCAGTGCACCGAGCGACGAGAAGGGCGAGGCGGGGCAGGCGGACCAGGGCCAGGGCCTCTTGGACGATGGAGATGAGGAGGCGGCTGCGCTCGCGGCGGCGGCGGCGGACGATGCAACCCTGCTTGCGCCGCAGGTGAGGGCCAGGCACCGCGGCCGACCTGGGATGGTCGGCAGTGTCCGCCCGTGGGCTTGCGCTTGCGCTGCCACGTCACTGTGTGCGGTCACGCCGTTCCGATAAGCGAGATTTACCTGTAGCCGTGCCAGCATGTGCAGATATTGTGGGCAAGGCGCATATCTGCTGTGACGGCCTTTTAGTGCAGGGTGACTCCCCAATCTCTTGCGCACGGGCAGGCGAAGCAGATTGTCCTTGGCGTCGGAGAGCGGGCCGTGCCTGCCGGCGCACGTGCACACTGCAGCCTGCCGTTCGCCCATGAGCTTGTGCGGCGGGCGCGTCGAGGCCCTACTCCTGGCTAGCGCAGCACGACTCAGCACACCTGGGCCCCTGGCGCCGCGCAGGACCTGGTGGAGCAGACCTTCCGGAACCTGTTCCCCAACACGTTCCTGGCCGCGCACCCGGTGCACCGCCACAAGGTGCGCCGCCCGGGCGCCGCGCAGGCCGGCGATGCGTGCATGCCGCCTTGCCGCTGGGCATGGGGCAGGCTGAGCCTTTTCAGAAGGGCGTTGTGTCGTATCTTATGATGTTGTGCACCTGATGACCTGGTGTCTAGCAGGCTGCTCGCCTGGGTTGTACACAGCATGCTGCAAGGTCCTCTGATATTAGCACTAAAAATACTTTCTTTCCAAATGAAGTTAGGTCCTTGAGGTCTCGCATACGTCTCCAGCTGAGTGCCGTGCGCCTGCGCCTCACAGGAGGTGGACGGCCTGCTCGGCCAGTGGGACGCCGCGTACGCCAACCTGCTGCGCGCGGAGTGGCGCTACACGCGCAGCGGCTGCACCAAGCGCCCGCGCCACCGCTCCGGCTGCTGCGGCTGCTCAGGCGCGCGGCCCGCTTGCGTGAAGGGTCGCGCGTGCAGCGCATGCAGGCACTGAGTCAGGTGTTCAGAGCGGAGGCACGAGCGGCAGAAGGATTGTTGCTGTACAGCACTGGCACTACAGTGATGCGGGCAGGCATGCTCAGGGTCCTGCTCGTGGTATGTCAGTGCTGAGGGAGGTAGGCTGCTGATGCTCAGATGAGGTGTCCCATGCATGAGCGGTAAGAAAGAAAAACACACGTAGGCACAAGGCAAACTGGTGACGGCTTGTTGGACGGGTGGTTGTGCTTGAGGTAGATAGTAAGTTCCTGACCTGGTGGAATGCGCTGGGGGTCTCGCGGGCGCATGCGCGGCCAGCAGGAGCGCATGCGCCGCGCGGGGGCCAGAGCGCCGTGCGGAGGCACAGGATTGGCCGGCGCTGAGCGCGCTGTGGCCCTGTCGCCCTTGGCGTCCGCATGCATGGTCTCAAATCATGTCGCGCGGCCTGTGCCAGTCTGGGGCGCTTGGGGGACTTGGCGCGGCGGGCGCGGCGGCGGGCGGCGCCGCATGCGCGGCGCAGCACAGCGGCCCGGTCTCAGGCAGCGGGCGGGCGCGGCGCGGCAGGCGCGAGCGTGGACAGCATCGACTTCTGGGCCGCGCGCGTGCGCGCGCTGGAGCAGCGCGTGGAGGCCGCGCGGCAGGCGGCGCTCAAGACGCACCCGTCGCCGTCGTTCTTCGCGTTCTTCAAGTGCGCGCGCCGGGCCTGGAATATATGGTATAGGGTTACATACCCTGATCCTAGCCTGACTCTGCGCGCAGCACATGCGCCGCAAGGGCCCGCGCAAGCACGACGTGCGCAGTAGCCAGACCTACAGGCACCAAGGCCGGCTCAGCCCGGCACGATGCATAAACAGCAGAGGGCTGCTGCGGGGCGAGCCGCATCTGCTCGAGGTCTGCCCGCCTCACCCGGGCGCCTCCGCGCAGGTGCCAGAAGGACGCGGCGATCGCGTGCGCCGCCAACATCCACCCCGAGGACGGCCACGCATTCCGCGTGATGGAGGCGCCTGGGCCGGAGGAGGTGGGTCCCCGCCTCGGCGCTCGTTTCCGATGCCGAGCTGGTGTGTGGAGCCAAGGAGGACTCATATCATCATGTCATCAGGTCTTACTAATATAGAGCAGAGTTCACACTCAGTGTTGGTGGTCTTGCGGCTGGTGGGGGTTGGCGGCGGCGGCGTGACACAGACCCTACATTGGGGGAATGTTAGCACGCGCTTGCCGTGTGCGCTAGTGCGTGCAGGGACTGGTGTGATGCGCCTCTCAAAATGCTTGACAACTTGCGGACCTTGTGCAGGTGAACTGGGAGGCGCTGTGGCTGCCATGGCCGCAGCGCTCGCTGCGGGAGCTGCTCGTGTTCCCGCTCATCATCTTCTTCCTGCTCTTCCCCATCGGCCTCTTCTCCGGCACGCCCCCGCCCTCCCTGCCAGCCCGCCACCTGCACTGAAGCGCTCCGATGTGCACGCTGGCCCCTGGCCGCCGTGTGAACAGTGACAACATGACAATGCTTGGCCCAAGCTGTGCATGCTTGTAGGCACCCTGTGCCTCATGGTGCTTGGTGTGCAGCTTGTCATGCCGGAAGAGCAGCAGGTCACCCAAGCATGTCAACGGTGACATTGGCGGCACACGTGCACTGCAATGTTCCTGGCGCATAATGAAAGCCGCGCGGGTGGGGCCATTGCAGGCGTGCTGACCGGGCTGTCCGCGGCGGTGTGCACCGGCGGCCCCGGCGCGCCGCCCTTCCTGCGGAAGCTGCACACGAGCTGGTGCGGCTCCTTGATGGCAAGAGCTTCATGCCTGTGCATTTTTATTGCAATAAACTGCAGCCCCTCTTGGCATGGTCAGGTGACTCTGATAGTGAGCCTGAGCCAAGAGCAGTCGCCTTCGCCTTTGCACCTGGCAGGGCAAGCTGCGTGCTTGAGAAATCTGCAGAGTTTGCAAGCTTGACTTGGGGGCGTGTGTGCGCGACTCGGAATCCAGCCTGCGTGTGCAGTGCGCAACGCCTGGTAAACGCCTTTATGATGGCCAACAATGAGTGCACATGATGGTGCTGGAACTGACACCTGAATATCACAATGCGCCAGGTACTGCACGGAGCACAGCCTGTGGCAGTCGCTGGTGACGGGCATACTGCCGACGGTCCTGGTCACCGTCTGGCAGACCTGCGTGCTCCCCTATGCCTTCTACTGGTGCGCCCGCATGCCTGGGCAGCGCTGCGCTGGGGAGCTTATTTAATTGTAGGTAATAAAATTAATTAAAAAGATAGTCTGAGTCAGCACCATGCGCAGAGGGTGTCTGTGCATGTGTGCTGGACCTGCGAGCGAGCGTACTCAGATGAAAGCTCGCATGGCTGCATCACGTTGCACAGCGCGCAACGGCGCGCGTGGCACTGCCTGCTGTGGACGGCGGCGCGCTCGCCACCACCTATGCAGACAGTTCTGCCTTGATAGCGCCTGTCAATGGAAAGCATGCTGTGCGTAGCGTGTGCGCTGATGCAAGCCGCTGTAGGTGGGCAGTTTGTGAGCGCGCGGTGCGTGTAAAAGCACATGCATATTAATGCATATCGTGCTGCTGTATTCTAGATGTTTCCAGCTAGCTGTGGCAAGCGCGCTTGCGTGACGAGCCCGGACTTCGCTGCTTGAGCTGGCCTGGTGCGGGCACAGGGTGGCGCAGCTGGAGCGGAAGTGCAACTCGCTCAGCGCGCTGGACCGGCGCATCGGCTCCCTGTTCTTCATGTGGGACATATTCAACGTCTTCCTGGGCGCCATGCTGGCGCGCTCCTCGCCCTCGCTTGGCCTCTCAGCAGCGAGGGACTCTTGCAGCGTGCCAAAATGTGTGGCATAGGTTGGATCCTTGCGCCACTTGCAGCGCGCCGACGCTTCGCCATACGTGTCTGTTGCCTGATTTTGCATTGATTGCACAGTGTGCTGCCCATGCATGAGCAATGACAGCTGATGCCAAGCTCAATTAAATGGTGCTTTGGTGAGCCTGCTCGCATGGCATGCAGGGAAGCTCTGTGGTGACAAAGATCGGGCTCGTGCTGCAAAAGCCGACCCTGATCCCGAATGAGATTGGATCCGCGCTGACGGCTAGCAGCAACTTCTTCATCAACTATGTCGCTATCCAGGTAGCAGCCGCGCGCGCTAGGTTCAGGGTAGGGCAGGGCAGGATAAACCTACCCTATACAGCCGCGCGCGCTATTCTCAACACCTAGATACGGGCTGCTGACCTTCAGACCAAAGCAGAGCATGTATTTGCTGACTTGCTTATGTGTGCCCAATGGTTGGGTGAGCCAGCCATACCACGGTTCACGTAGCCAGGCACGATGATCCAAGATGCTAACACTGACAACCTGCACTGACAGCCCGACGGCTGCGTACACAGTTGCTGATGAGCTCTCTTACAGGGCGTGGCCGCGTGCCAGCACTGCACGTGCGTGCAGCATGCACGAGGCTGCCGCCCGCCTTGTTTGCCATCGTCTGAAGCAGCCCATGGCCTCCTGTGACACCCGCTGCAGGCGCTCGCGTTCGTGCCGCTGCGCTTCCTGTTTCCGCAGTACACCATCATCTGCGACCTGGCCTACAAGCTCCCCATCTTCCGTGCGTCGGCTCGCCCCCCCACCATGGTCCTGCAGCTCCGGATGTGCTGCCTTTCGGCCCCCCACCATGGTCCTGCAGCTCAGGAGCTGCTGCCTTTCGGCCCCCCACCATGGTCCTGCAGCTCCTGATGTGCTGCCTTTCGGCCCACCCACCATGGTTCTGCAGCTCCTGATGTGCTGCCTCTCTGCTCGTGCACGTCTGTTTGAGAGGCAGTGCAGGCACCCAGCGCAAGCCCTACTCTGCTCTGATATGGCGTCCACGGTGTCCATGGCGTCCATGGTGTACCAGCTTGCACGCATGGACTGCCCTGTTTGCTGGCACATACTTGGCGGTGCCCGTCGTGCAGGCACTTGCTGAGGTCGGTGCCTGTCTGCGTGCGCAGGGCCGGAGACCGCGCGGGCCAAGGTGCAGTCGTTGCAACCGCTCTCCGTCCGCTACGGTGTGACCCCGCTTCGAGCGTGCCTGTCGTTGTGGCAGTGGATGCGCGTTGATGTGCACACCAAACGCATGGCATGCGGGTGGTGGCACGCAGACTCACGCTCGCCTGCTGCCCTGGGCAGGCTACGAGGTGGGCACGATCATGCTGATCTACACCATGGCGCTGGCATACGGCGTGTCATCGCCGATCATCCTGCCGCTCGCGCTCATATACTTCATCGTCCAGCTGTGCGCACTTTTCCTGCGGCTGGTCAGGCTGCTCTGAGTGGCTGGCATGGACGCTTTGCGCACATTACGTACACGCACGCAGATTGCCAAGTCGAGCTCAGGTTCTCGTTGACGGCACTACAGTGGGTTAGGAGCGGAGCTTCAGCAGGTGGCACTGCTAGGTCACTATAGGTAGGTCACTGACGCGAGGCCGGCCGCCTGACACGGCCTGCCCGCGCGCAGCATCTACTGGCGCTACAACGTGCTGTACATCGCCGAGCGCTGCTTCGAGAGCGGCGGGCGCGTCTGGGACCATGTGTGCCCAGCAGACCACCGTTCCCTTGCATTGCCGGCACCTGGTCCAGAACCGAGGATGAGGTGCAGCGCGCGAGGATGCCTTAGTACATTAGCATCACACCCCTGAAGGCTTTTGAGGGCAACCCTGGCTGTCCTTGGACCTCTGGTGTGCAGAGAGCTGGGAACAGGGCGAGGTAGCCACCTTGCAATGCCTCTGCAGGGCGCGGCGGAGGCCTGCACGCCCTGCGCAGACCCTGTGCTTTGATCCTTCTGTAGACCGTGTGCAAACCGTGTGCCTTGTGCAGACCCTGTGCCGTGTCAAACCCTGTGTCAAGCCTGCTGCGCGCGCGCAGGTGTTCTCCAACATGGTCTGGATCCTCTTCATCTTCGAGTTCTTCACGGGTGCGTGGCCCTGCCGGCAAGCTTGAGGCCGCCCCGGGTCTACCCGACAGAGAGCTCCGACCCGGGCGGGGCTGGGCTGGGCCACGCATCACCAGAGCGTCCCCTCAGCCAACGGGCGCATGACTGCCGTAGCCTGGTGTCTATGTGCTCGGTGCGGGAGTGCCTGGCCACCTCAGGCTTCCGCTCTGTGGCAGCAACACGTGCGCATGCGCAGGCTGCGTGCTGCTGGCCAACGCGGCGTACATCCAGGCCTCGCTGCTGTGGATCACGCTCACGCCCATCATCTACAAGTTCAACCGCTACTGCAAGCTGCGCTTTGGCGAGGCGCGTGCCCCCCGTCGCCCGGCCGCGCGCCGCTGCGCGCCCGCCGCATGAATACGGCGTTGCGCTGTCGGCCCTAGCAAGGGCCGCGCTGTCACCCCAGCAAAGGCATACTCAAACCTTCCAAGGTAATTAGGATATGAGGTGTAGGTCTGAACCCCGCACGCCGCGCAGGCGGTGCACAATGTGCCGCTGGAGGTGGCTGCCCAGGCGCCGGAGGCGCACGTGGACCCGGTCGTGTACACGCCGCCCGCGCTGCGGCAGCGCTGCGCCGGCTGGTACCCCGGCATTGGCACCGCCTGGGAGAACTGGGGCATGCCGCAGTACTCGCTGTAGGGCGGGGTGGGCCGGGGCGCGCCGCAGCGTTTGATGTCGGGGAGGGGCCTACGGGGCATGCCGCCGCGCTTGCTGTCGGGCTGGGCGAGCCGGGGCATGCCGCAGCGCTCCCAGTAGGGCTGGGAGGGGCTGGGGCATGCCGCAGGTATACCTGCAGATTTGGGCTCGTGTGGACTGGGCCGGCGGCGGCGCGTGGCGACAGTCGCGCGCGTGCTCAGAGACCCGCGGCATCGTGCAGCGTTTCCGGGATGGACAGCAAGCGCTTTATCATTGCGGAGGCGCGCTTCTGGCACAACATGTTCAAGAGCGCGCCGCCTGCTATGCAGCAGGGCTGTGCTGGCGTTCTCCGGCATAGGCGCCCGGTGATAGGGTTTTGGGGCATGTTGCAGTATTCATTGTGGGGCAGTGGTCTACGTACATACACGGCAGAGTATGATGAACCTTGAACTCAAGGACAGCTTATATGCCAGTGTGCGCAGGATGCGCTCGTGCAAACGCTGCATGCCCCGAGATGCAAGCTACAGGATCTGCAGCCGCCCCGCGGGTGCTGTCTCCCACTGCATCATGTCTGTGCGCCCGGCACATGAAGGACGAGAGGTGCCACATTGCTCCATACAGTAGGCACTAGCTTATGTCAGGTTCAATTGTCAGCTTTTGGTCTTCAGTGGTGCACGATGACTGAGTATTGTATTTTCTGTCCCGGCGGCGTCAGGTATGTGAACACTTTTCCAGAGTTTCGTTTGAGGTGCTTGCAGTGTGAAGTTGAGGTAGGCAGATGTATTGCCCAGCTATCTTGCCTTTTGGTCTCATGCTCAGACGCCAATTCTGGTAACATATCTTGCGCATACCCGACCGTTCCATTCAAGCTCACGGTCTGTGGCGTGTCGCAACGCAAGTGACAGTAAACGAACGATGCTGACGTTCAGGCTGAATGCTACTCAGCATTAGGAACTTTGCAGCTCAATGGTTGTTCATTACCAGGCTCAATGGGCACTGGTATATCTGCAGTCACCCTGCCCTGCACCCTGCCCCGCCAGCCCCTGGCTCTGACCCTGCAAGCCCGGCGCCCCGACATGTTTGACCCTGACTCCCAAGCAGCCAATTCCCCTGCCACAGCCATAACACGGTCAGCCGAGCGCCGCGCGCGCAAACGCCTCTGCGGCCTGCATCGCCTGCGGCAGCTGCGCAAGCCCCGGGCCCTGGCCCTGCGCGGAGGTCGGCTTGCCGCCGCCCTTGCCGCCGAGCGGCTCGAGCGCGGCGCCCGCCCACGCGCGCGCGTCCAGCGCCTTGCTGACCGCCGCGGGTACACCCGCGTACACGAGCGCGCGGCCCTTGCCTGCGCGCGCGCGCGCCCCCCGCGCCCAGCTTGAGCGGAGCCCCTGCGGCAGGGGGCTGGGCTGCGCTGGGCTAGGAGACACACAGGCCCGGCGTCAACCATTATGCTATCTCTCAGCGCCCTGGACAGGCGCTGGGCGCTGCGTGCCAGTCCCAAGCGGCGACCGCAGTCGTGTTGCAGGCGCCAACCGGCGGGTGTGCAGGCGTGAGGGAGCGCAGCACCGCTGCCATGCAGGCCAGGGTAAGGTTAGGGTTGGAACCCTAGCCGATCCGGGGCCGGCGGCCGCGGCGCACCCGCGTCGGGCGAGAACGTGATGACCGCCAGTGCCGCGTGCTTGGCCTGGATGGCCGCAAACGCCTCCGCGGGCGCCTTCGCGTCCATGCCCGTGTCCAGCGTCAGCAGCGCAAAGCGCTGCCCGGCCGCCACCGCGGCGTCCGCGGCCGCCACCGCCACGGCGACCGCGCGCGCCTGCGACCCGGGGCGGCGGGCCTCGGCGGCGCGGCTCATGGGGCCGCGCGCGCGTTGAAGGCGAGGAGTGACCCCCGGCTAAAGCAAGCCCAAGTCGACAGCCTGAGAACATGCACCCTGCAATATGCAAGGTCAGCGCAGACATGGGGCGGCCTCTGGCGGCCGCAGCAGGAGTGGCCCCGACTCATGAGGCCCCCTCCCTCACGCATGCGCTAGTAAATGGCGGGGGGCAGCGCGCCTTGTTCGCCGCGCCGGCCGCCTTCTGCTGATTCAGCGCCTTGCGCAGCAGCCGCGCGTGCGCCTCCCGCTGCGCCGCCTTCACCGCCGCCGGGATGGTCGCCGTGTCCAGCTCCTGCGCAGACGCTATACACCCTTCAGGTCTGCGCACCCGTCAGACCTTGCTTCCCACCATGCTGGCCATGCTGCTGCAGCCTGTCAGCAGGCTCAGTCAGCCTCCCCAATTGTCACACCTCAAGCGCTCAGTTCTCACTCTTATAGTTTCAGAGGACTGCCAGCCTGCCCACGACACTGCTGCGGCGCTCGAGGGACCCGAGACAGAAGCCCCGCGCCTGCTTCAGCGACGTGACCGCGGCGTCCAGCGCGGGCCCGGCCAGGCCCTCCGCGTCGGCCAGGCGCGCGGCGAGCGCCTCGCCGTCCGCGATCGCCGCCTCCGCCTCCGCGCCGGTCACCGCCACCACCCGCCGGATGCCCTGCGCGCGCAGGCGCCTGCTAAGGCACATCTTCCCTCTAAGAGAAAACCGCGGTCGCCGCCGCCGCCGCTGCCACCGCGCCTGTCACTCCACAAGTCGCTGGGTGCCCTGCATGCACCAGAGGCCTGCCCCAGCTCTTTGTTTTCGGAGCAACAAACAAACCCGCCGAAGTCAAGCCTGCAAACGGCTTGCATGGTAATGGATGGTGTAGCCTATGTGATGGGGCCGGCTGCGCAACGCAGCACAGCAACGCTGCCAGCATTGCCCCCCGCCGTGACGCTGCCCTCGTCACACAGCCGCGCAAACGCGCGCGCCGCGCCCACGTCGCGTGCGCTGCGCAGTGCACATTGACACAATACCTACAGCGGCACCTGTCCCTGCAGCTGGGCAGGCTGCGCGCCACACGCCGGATTAATCCGCCACAGTCCCAGCGGCGCGGACTGCAGGCGGCAACCAAGCGCGGCGGCGGGGGCGCGCGCCTTGGCGACGCCCTCCTCGGACAGCAGCGCGAACGAGCGCGCCTCGCCCGTGTCGGCCAGGTGCGTGCCGCCGCAGAACTCCACGCTGAAGCGCCGGTTGCCGGGCTCGGCCGGCGCCGCGAGCAGGTCCTCCACGGGCGCGCCGATGGACACCACGCGCACCGGGTCAGGGTAGACCTCGCCGAACACCGCGCGCAGGCCTGCGCGGGTCGCAGAAACGGGGATGAGTACATACAGCTCCATGGCTTGACAGCACTACGAGCATGTGGGCGCAACATGAAGTACAGGGGTGTGCAATGTGAGCCAACTGGCGTAACGTCTGAGTGGAGAATGTTATTTGTGCTATTTGGCTGTGCTCTGGCTGGAATCGAGGTTCATGAAAGGCATGTTGAGCTGCCTTTGCACCATTTCCATATCTTTATGCTGTCGCACATGTCCAGGAGGCGCATGCTCGACGGACATGCGCAGTGTGTCCGGCGGCAGCGGTGGGCCGCAGCTGAGACAGGGGCGGTCGACGCGGAGCTCGTGCCGAGACCAGCCTGACAGGAAGGTGAGAGCGCTGGGCAGCGCGCGCCATTGATCTGCCGCGCCTCGGCGAGCGGCACGTCCCTGGCGTAGATGCGCAGCGCGTCCAGCAGCTGGCCGCGGCAGGTCGCCTCGATGCGCGCGAGCGCGCCGGGCTCGATGGGCTTGCCGTGCGAGAAGTCAAAGCGCAGGCGCTCCGGCGAGACCATGGAGCCCTTCTGGTCGATGTGGTCGCCCAGCTCCTGGCGCGCACGCAGCCAAGGTCGACGGGGTGCCAGGGACGCGGCGTCAGCGCCATCCATCAACATGGTGAGTGTGCCACATGGCCCAAAGGGAGGCATGCTGGCGACCCCGCCTCAACGTTGCCGGCAAGCGGCGGTGTAGTGGACCCCATTTCAGGATTGCGAGGTCCCATATGCGCTGCAGATGCAGACACTTGCTTGTACACTTGTGCAGTTCTGGTAGTACAGCACTGCCGGAGATGCAGTCCATGCGCAACTATACGGCAGGATGGCATGCTAGCATCATACAAATACGTCAGCCTGAAACGTGTGCTGCCCGGAAGTAATTCTTTCATGGCCTGCTTAATTCAGAAGATTTCAATAAATGAACTTCATGCTGACTCCACATGGCAGCCTCTGACGCTGCATCTTGGGCCTGCATGCTTGAAAACGCCCTGCAGCAATCGCAAGGGGCGCGCCTCCCGCAGCGCAAAGTTCAGCACATGCGTAAAGGTGTGGTTGGGCACGATGCGCGCGCGGCGTGGGAGGTCCACCGCCGCCGTTACCGCGTCGCCCACGCACAGTGCCCCGCGCGCGGCCTCGCCTACGTGCAGCACGTAGCCCGCGGCCACCTGGGCAGCAGGGGTAGGGTGTAGGGTTATGAGCAGCACGAGCGCAGCGCCGGCGCCCGTTCGCCTCTGGAACGGCACACCCACAGCTTGAGCAGAGGCTGCGAGCGCCAACGGGCGCATTGGAGTGCGCTGCGCGCAGCGCAGCCCGCACGCGGCGCGCAGCACGCCACCCGCCCACACTAACCCACTCTTTCCAGCCTTCTGCAGCCGTGACAGGTGGCGGTATTGCTGTGTGAGCAGCGCCTGCACACGATCAGTGCACACTGAACATGAGCGACGGTTGGCAGCCGCACGCAAAGGTGTCAAGAGGTACAGACGAGCGCGCGGCTTGCTCACGATCATCCGAGGGCTATAACAAACAGTCAATACAAAGTCTACCAAACCTCAGATGAATGCCCTCTGGCCAGACTCAGCATCAGGCCTGACGCGCTTGCAGGCAGCCACCCGGGCCACGCCTTTGTGTCGCGGACGTGAAAGAGGCCGGACGGGGCCGCGATGTCGCCCATGTCAGCCACCTGCGGCCGGAGGCGCGCGCTGCTGAGCGGCGGGTTCCAAGCAGGTGGACATCAGCGCGGCGCACGAAGGTGCGCATTTGGGAATTGCGGGGCGTGTCAATAAAGTGACGCAGGCAGACACTGTGTACCTGTCCTTGCATCCCATGTCATGCACGAGGATGAGTGTACAGACGATGGGGGCGCTGGCGCATGTCAAGCATCAGCACACCGCGCACCGCACCGCACCAATCAAATTGGTAGCTACTGGTACATGGCAGCAGTATCAGGGTTGTATGCGAGGCGCGCCTGGCCACCGGACTCAGCGTAGTATGGCGTGCGCTCCAGCACCAGGCCCACGGCGCCCTCGGGCGCGTCCGCAGTGCTCTGCACGAAGCCCTGCATGCCCAGGATCGCCAGCAGGCGCGTCTGCAGCTCTGCGGGCGTGTACCTGCGCCCGAAGGAAAGCACGCTGAAAACCTAGACCCTAAGGGCCATTTCGCCAGCAGGGGCGTCTGTAGCTTGGCAGGCCTGCGCCCGGGCGACGGCACACTCAAGACCTAGACCCTAAGGGCCACAGCTTGCCCTGGGAAACAGGCTTCAGCGCCCTGCCCGGCAAGCCGGCGCCATCGGAACGGCGGTGCTCCGCATGCCGCGGCTCCCCGAGGGACGCGCCGCGATCCCAGGAGGCCAGGCCTGAGCACGCTGCTCAGCAGACCAGCACTGCGCGCAGCAGCATGCCGCGGCTCCCCGAGGGACGCGCCGCGATCCCAGAAGGCCAGGCCTGAGCACGCTGCTCAGCAGACCAGCACTGCGCGCAGCGTGCGCGCACTTGGGCTGGTCGTCGGTCAGCGGGACGCCCGTCGTCTGCAGGTGCGCGGTCGCCTCCGCCTCAAACTTCAGCGTCGGGCCGCCCGTGGCCTTGCCGGCCGCGCGGGAGCGCTCGCGCTGCTCGCGCATGGCCTGCTGGTAGCCCTCAACGTCCACCTCCAGCTGCCGCTCCTCCGCCATGAGCTGCGCTGGGACTTAGGGCAGTAAGTCCCAGTACCACTAGAGTACGATTGATAGCTGGAGCTCATTGTAAGCTACTCATCCAGGGCTGGAGTAGAGCCTTGCATAAATGTGAAGGGCCACCTGGCAAGCGCGCACCGCGAGCCTCAGGGACATTCGTTGAGCACGATGCATGAGAAGCGTTGGCAGTGTGGAAAGCCAGTGGCGGCTCTGCTTGTAGTGTATAAAAAACGCTTGCCTCATGTGTACTGAGTGTGTGGAGAGGCGGCCGCAGCACAGCGTCGCCCTCGGCGGGTAGAGGGACCTCGGTTCACGTCAGTTTATGTGAAGTAACCCACGCTCAAAAGCAGTCGGTCTGGGGTTGCGGCATGAGCTTTGGCCCCAGCGTGGCAGCATGCCTGGGTGAGGTCGAGCGGGAAGCCGAACGTGTCCCAGAGCAGGAAGGCGTCGCGGCCGGCCAGCTGGCCGCCCTTGGCGGCGGCGGCCGCCTTTTTGAACAGCTCCAGCCCCTTCACCAGCGTGCGGCTAAAGCTGACCTCCTCCTCCCTGCCGCAGGACAGCGCAGTCCGGGCCTTTACCTGCAGCATTGGTCTCTGGCAAACTTAGCTATGTTCCATCACCACCAGCTACAGCTCTCCGTAGGCTCCTTGCAGGCTTACTTGTCAGCCAGCGCAGAACGACGTGCTTCACATCATGTTATCAGGAGTTCTGCACTCACCATCCTGCTGCACTAACAACAACCGCGATGCGCAGAGAGGGGCGCACTTGATAGTGGCATGGATGTGATCCCGCTTCGCCACGAGCTCTGGGTAGAAGCCGCCCATGACAGCCACCACCGAGTCCACCTGCAGCCAGTGAGCGAGCTAAAAATCTCGTCACTTGTCTGCTCAAGCACGGTCGGCTGTCTGGCATCAGGAGAAGACGACCATGAGCCTGATCGACGGCGCGCAAGCTGCAGCTCGCACCGTCGGCGCTCTGCGCCGCCGCGGCGCGCGGACGTTGTCCAGCGGGCGGCCAAGCTCACTGAGGTGTGCGACCATGTTACTGGAAGACAGGGAAGCACGCAGTGTGGACGAACGCCGCATGAACACCACCCGACCAAGAGCGCTGGGAGAGTCAGGCCGCGGAGGCATGGAGCGGAGCGCGCACCAGCCCGGCGAAGAAGCCGTCGGGCGCGCCGAGCGCGCGCGACTAACCCTACCCATGGAGCGCGCTACCAGCCGCGGCCAACCCTGCCCACGGAGCGCGCACCAGCCCGGCGAAGAAGCCGTCGGGCGCGCCGAGCGTCTCGCGCCCGTAGCGCACCGCGCGCCGCAGCACGCGGCGCAGCACGTAGTCGCGGCCCTCGTTGCCGGGCGCCGCGCCGTCGGCGATCGCGAACGCGAGCGTGCGGATGTGGTCGGCCACCACGCGGTACGCCATGTCCTTGCCGCCCGCGTCGTCCGCGCCCACCTGGTGGCAGGGTTAGGGTTGGGCCAAACTCCAGCCACATGACTGCCTGTGGCCTTCATGCAGCCGGCACTGCACTAACAGTGGCGGTTTGCGCCCGCGCGCGAGCGTCGGCGCGAGCATGCCGCAGCGCCCGCGCAGGCAGTTTGGTACACCCACAGTTGTTAGCAAGCAGGCACTAGAGATGTGCGTCAGCAGGGTTGGTTTGCAGCACGTCCATCAGGACGTTTGCTCCAACACTCTGCATGCTGCATGCCAAGCATGCATCAGCTTCACCACTTCTGCCAGTTCCGCGGCGTGGCACCTTGTCGGTGTATGGCTCCGCGCCAGTAGCAGCCCGGATGGCAGCAAAGATGGGCGTGAACATGTCTGTTGCATAGTTGGAGACCTGCGCCGCCCCACAGGCCCTGGCTTCAGGCACGCCCAATCGCACAAGCCAGCAGTGATGCACGTTCACAAGAATGAGCAGGCGCCCAGCAGCCCACTTAGGAGCTTGTGTCCAGTACTTCACAGCGTCTCTGCAAGCTCACTCTCAACCGCGCTCATCAGCATCGAGCGCTGCCTAAAACGGGCCCCCAATGCCGAACACCTCCTTTCATACCTAGCCATTGAGGCTGTCACAGCGCACTGTAAAGCCCGAATCTTACCCCACACACCGCAGACGCCCATCCGTTGGCTTGGCAGCCTGCAGGAAGCAGCCCCAGCTGGCTGAGGCAGGCTTGACGTCACACTCAGCGGGGGAATAGCAGACTGTGGCGCGTCAGGGTGGCATGCGGAGGTCTCGAGGCGCCCGACCTTGCCCTGCAGCACGCTGGTGATGCGCTCCATGCCCATGCCTGTGTCCACATGCCGCGCCGGCAGCGGCTTCAGGCTGGCGTCAGCCTCGCGGTTGAACTGCGCGCGCCGGGAAAGCGTGCTGACTCTCAGAGCCCCCAACATCTGCAGCTGCAGCACATGGACGCTGCAGAGCGTGCATGCACCTGCCTGCCGCCCTGCGCCCTGCATGACCTGCCCCACATGGTTCCGCCAGATATTTCCTTACAAGGACGCATGCCACAATGATCCATCAGTGTGATCTCCGCAGGCGACAGCGCTGACCGCGTCACAGCGTGGCGCGCGCCAGCAGGCGTCGCAGCGCGGTGGCGCATTCCCGCCGCTTTGGCGGCTGTGCTGGGTGGAAGGTCAGGGTAGGTTAAGGGTATGGACAGGGCGCAGCGCGCGCCTGCATGAACACTAGGTTCCAGATCTTGAGCACGTTGGGGTCGTCCAGGTTCACCAGCGGGCCGGCATCGCAGGTGGAGGCTAGGGAAGGGTTGGGCAGGGCGGAGAGCGCGCCTGGATGAAAACCAGGTTCCAGATCTCAAGCACGTTGGGGTCGTCCAGGTTCACCAGGTGCGCGGCGTCGCGGCCGCCTATGCGATCATAGTGGATCTCTGTGCAGGGCCCGCAGGGCCCCTGGTCGCCCATCTCCCAGAAATTGTCCTTGCAGCCGAACGGCAGCACGCGCGCCTCCGGCATCAGCTTGAGCCTGCGCCCACCCTGGCATCAGCCTGGCTGGCCCCTGCAGCCGGTGACGGCACGCCCGCCACTGCCATCAGCCTCAGCCTACGGCAAAGCATGCCATATGCATCCCTTTACAGCGGGCTGCAACACTCTCAACGGCCTTGCAGCGGCGTCCAACTTGCTCAAGTGTAGCTGTAGCAAGCTTGATAAGAAGCCGTGCGTTGCCGCATGTATTGTCTCTCTGATGAACGTCCTAGACAGGCGGGTCAGGGTCAGGGTCGAGCTGGCGCGGGTGCTGTCAAGCGCGCGCAGCTCCTGGGCTTGGGCCGCTTGCGCGCAGGGTGCGCGCCAGCGCACCAGATGCCCTTGGCCTCATCATCGGGCGGCAGGCCCTGCGCCTCGTCGCCGCCAAAGTACGTGGCGTAAAGCCGCTCCGGGTCGAGCTTGTAGACCTGGTGCGCGCACAGTCATTCATTTGTATTGCAGGCAGCAACGCTGCTGCATGATGTGTGCACGTTGGTACTGAGACATACATTCAGATCCTGTGGAGCCATTCCTGGGCCAACACGCGAGTACACCCGCACTCGCATGCACTTCGCCCGCAGGCGTGAACATTGGAACGCGGTCGCAGATAATGGCCTCACGAACCTCGAACGCCCAGCTACCCACCGCCACAGAGGGCGAGCAACCCGCACGCATCCTCGGTGCAGACAGCCGGACGCCCAGCCGCGAGCGGGCGCGCCTGCGTCAGCAACTCCCACGCCCATGCGATGGCCTCCGCCTTGAAGTAGTCGCCGAAGGACCAGTTGCCCAGCATCTCGAAGAACGTGTGGTGGTACACGTCCTTGCCCACATCGTCCAGGTCGTTGTGCTTGCCGCCCGCGCGGATGCACTGCCGGCACGCGCGCACTCGGCGTCAGGCCCACGCTTGGCACGGCCGGGCGCTGAGACCACCCGCCGCTTGCACTGTGCTCGCATCAATGCTGTGCTTGCCGCCTGCACAGATGCACTGCAGGGGCGCGCACACTTGGTGTCATTCTTACCCTTTGGGCATGGCAGGCATGCAAAATGTTGTATTTGTTTCTGTCTGCATCATTAAAACAACAGGCCCGCCACGCGCGCGGGCGCCTTGCATCAGCACACACAAAATCTCTCCAGTCAGCTGCGTGTTTGCATGGCCAGGGCCCAATGCTTATCGCCTGTAATGCATGCCCCACACTTGTGCATGGCAGCACGCCAGCATGGGTTTGGGGATCGCCGAGCACCCTAGATGGCCTGCTCGTCCCACCGGCCTGTAATGTGCCACCATGCGGCGCCTCCACCGCAGCTCCTCGTGACGCGCGACTCGATCTCAGCGCCGCAGCGCATCAATGGGCAAATGAGCGCCCCCGGCCGGCTTGGCAGCCGGCCCGCACCTTCTGGGCGTCGCAGGCGCGCGACAGGCGCGCAAAGTCGGAGTTGGGGTCGACGGTGCCCTGGAAGATGGGCTTGAACTGGTTCATGCCGGCGTTGGCGAACAGCAGCGTCGGGTCCGCGTGCGGCACCACGCTGCTGCTGGGCACCACCGTGTGGCCCTTGGTCTCAAAGAAGTCCAGGAACGCCTGGCGCACGCGGTCGCCTGCGCGCGCGCGCGCGCCCCGATGAGCGCCCGGCCAGCGTGTCCGCGCGGCCCGGGTGTGCCGCGTCCACGCACCCTTCAGAGCCTGCGCAATGTTACAGATGCTTGCGCATGCAGCTCGCACAGGCCAGGGAACAAATGTTGACAGGTATTCTTTTGGGGGCAAGCCATACATATGACCGCCAGATGCGACAGCCAAGTCTTGATGCATGTTGGAGACTCGGCGCCCTGGATTTGGTTGGCAGATGCTTGATGACCGCCCGACATGCGTGAACAGGGCGCCCGCATATTTCCATGCATGCTCTCAGCGGCCTGCATCGCAGCCTCCCCGGAGCACCCAGGTCGGCCTCCCCAGCTGTCAAGACGGGAGCCTGCATGCGCATGCTTTTGAGCGTCTGCTAAGAGTAAGTGTAAAGTTAGGGTTAGGGTAGGCATCGCGGTGCGCGCCTGACCACTGCGCCCGCGTGGGGTTCTGCACGGGCAGGCTGTCGGACGCCCGCAGCGCGGCCTCGCCCGGCACCAGCTCCGCCTCCGGCGCGGGCAGGGGCCGCCGCAGCGCGCGCAGCGCCGCCGGGTGCCCGTACAGCGTCTGCAGGTACCGCGTGAGCGCCGGGTGGCCGCGCCGGAACTCCGGCGTGAACGCCTGGCGCGCGCCGCGCGGGCAGGGGTCAGGGCGCGCCGCGCGGGGCGCCTGGCGTGGCCGCCTGGCGCAGCGGCGTGGGCCGGGAGCCGGGGCATGCCATGCGGATCTTTGCAGAAAACGCTTCACGCATGCAGCAGCACCGCGCATCTGCTCTTCACCAGATGTCACATGTCGCATGCATGTTCTGCGGTTGCAGCTGCATGCGCTGTAGACGCCTCCATGCGCCGGTGCGTTTGGAAAGCTCGCAGGATTCCAAGCAGCCGCGATCCGCCCTCCTCCAGCACCCCCGCCGGGCTGTGCTTGCTCACCGCAGCACTGCAGAGAAACCCCGCCGCGCATGGCGTGATGTGCCGCAGCTCAGCAGCCACCCGGAGGTCTGCACAGCATTACTTAGCAGTGATGCTTCCTAATGCTTACTTAGCAGCATTAGCTGCAACATCAGGTGGCAGCCGGTGCGCACCACGCAGTATGACTGCACAAAGGCGGCGGCCACCACTACGTCGGCCAGGCTGACGGCCTGGCCGACCAGGTAGGTGCGCCCGGCCAGCTCCCGCTCCAGCACGCCCGCATGCGCCAGGAAGGCGCCGCGGGCCTTGGCGGAGGCGCGCTTGTCGCACGGCATCCCCGCGTAGCCGAAGATGGGGTAGATCCAGTCCACGATCGCGTGCTCCAGGCCCTGCTTGACGCGAGCAGCGCGCTGAGGGGCTGCGCGTCTGCAGCAGGGTCGGCTTGCCTTGGTGCACGCTTCGCCTGTCGGTGGGTGACCAGGAAAGCAAGCAGAGCGCGATAGGAGTGCAGCTCTCACTCTTGAAGGTCAGCTGAAGCCAGTGCACGCCAAAGCCACACATGCAGCTGAGAGTACGGCACTGACAGGTCGTGACAGTGCTGCAGGTTTCAGAGGGGCTCACTTGGCACCAGTCCAGCCAGCAGTCAATATGCGCACGCGTCATGTCTGCCGGGTGCAGCGGCCGCGCATACAATGGTGTGCCCTCTGCCAGGAAGCGGCAGATGGCGTTGCTTTCCAGCAGCGGCCCCTGCGGGGTCTCCAGCACGGGTACCTGCACCACCACTATGGTGGCTCTTTTGCTTCACAAGAATATTGACTGGTGCTAGAAGCCAGATGACGCTGGGTATGTGTGCAAACACGCTGGTGGCATCAACACGCACAGTCTCTTGCATATGTCGTTGATGGCCTACTTGCGCGACGGCTTGCCTTGTATGTGTAGTTGCATCGCTCTCAACAGCACTTGTGCCACGTGAGGGACAGTATTGTATACCAATGAAGCCAAGCGTTGCAAGAACGCTTGCCAAAGGAGCACGGTGCGCGTTGTGCACCTTGCCGCTGGGGCTCATCGCCAGGAACCGCGGCGTTCTGCTGCTCAGGCCCCAGGTGAAAGGCGGGCGGTGCAGCTCAATGCCCGCAAAGGCCGCCACCAGCTCCGCCTTGAGAGCCTTTGTCGCGGTGAGCGGGCCATGGAGCGTGTACATTGGCATGTTTGTTCGTGCTTCTACACCAATCCTTTTAAGCGCTGTGATGTACGTAGCTCGACTTTGCTGCGCTGCTGCGTGAGACAGCCTCAACTCAGCCAGCCTAGGGCTGCTTATAAGCTAATTAGGCTTCCAAGTCGAAACAGTGCCAGGCCAGCAACAAACTGAGCTTTGGCAAAACAGTACGCTTCTAGGCATCCGCACAGTTGAAGAAGTACGTCGGGTACAGTGACACACAGCAACAAGAGTGGGGCAGAAGGAGCGTACATTCTTTGCATCTCAGTGGTCAGCCAGTGCTCACCTGCTGCTCTTGTTGTGGCAACTCAGCTGACCGCAGCACCCGCTCAACGCGCGTCTTATGGAGGACGACGATTATGGCGGCGATGCTGGGTGCGCTTCTGCTCTGGGCCTGCGCACTTGTACCTCTGCTAGAATACCGAGCGTGAGCGTGTCAACCTGCACAGGATGGATGTGGAGTACGACGCGGACCCGGAGGTGCCAGAAGAGGTGATGCACGCGCCGCCTCCCGCGCGCATGTCATTTTGGAGGCTGCTTGCTCTGGCAACTTTGGCTTCCATGGCGTCTAGTAACTGGTTGGAGGAGTGGACCTTTGTGTGTACTGTACACCAACATGAGACGCTGCGCTAGCCACGCTGGCCTTGGTGCACGCAGTGTGCTGCAGTGTGCCGCTGTGTGTGCCTGGTGTGCACAGTGTGACGCTGCATAGCTCTCCCAAGACGGTGCACCGCCTCTGCACGGCCTGAGCACCTACCTTGCGCACTGCGCAGTCAATTAGTGAGGCGGAGGGTGCTCAAGTTCGGCAAGGCGTGTGCGGGGCGCCAGGAGCCGCAGTCATGCTGGAACAGCGGCCGCAAGCGCACACGTCAGCGGAATGTTTCGCAAACGAGACAGTGTTTGCTGTGAGGGGCCTCGTTCAACTGCTTTAAGTTGCTGAACTGATTGGTGGCGCGGCGCGCCGCGCAGCCGTTTGGCGAGGGCGAGGAGGCGGAAGGCGGCGAGGCGCATGCGGAGGGTGAGGACCGCATGGAAGTGCTGGAGCAGCAGCCGCAGCCGACCGACCGCCCGCGCATCACGACGCGCTATATGACAAAGTATGAGCGCGCGCGTATCCTGGGCACGCGCGCGCTGCAAATCAGGTCCGAGCTTCGCCGGCTGACCAGCTGTACCAAAAGGCTTTGACAAGTTGCTTGCGCCAGGCTTGAGCATCAGCTGTACCTGCATTAGGAGGCTGAAGGCTTGGCGTGGCGCACAGCATGAACGCACCCGTCATGGTGGAGCTGAACGGGGAGTCTGACCCGCTCGAGATCGCTATGAAAGAGCTGCGAGAAAAGAAGATACCCTTCACCGTGCGGCGGTACCTGCCTGATGGCAGGCGCGCCTCTGCTGCCTTAGCTTGGGCTCTCTAAACGCAAAACTGCGGCAGGCCGCAGCTGCACTTGACTTGTATATCTATCATATCACAGTTCCCATGCTGTCTGGCAATGCGTATGTGCGGCCTGTGAGCGACAGTCCTGTGGGAGTATGGTGCGAGCAAGCTGTTGAGACAGTCCTGAGGCTGCGCTGGCGCGCGGCACAGCTATGAGGACTGGTCGGTGGAGGAACTGATACAGACGGACCGGTGACGGGCGGCATGTCTGCCTTTGCTGCAGGCACAATCTGCTTTTTGCATGCTGTGCTTTGGTACTTGCCAGCAATCACTACAAGCTGAGCTGCATATCAGAGATAGAACCAGCGGCTGGTTTCATGCAGCTGCTTGTGTAGCGTAAGTAGACACGCGCACGTGCAGTGTAAGAGAGCAAGTGAGAGCAAGTGCATGTGGCCGCCCTCAGACCTATGGCATAACAGCTTTCTTCAGAGTTGCCCATACAGCTTGAGGAAATAACAGAAGACCATCCAGGTGCAGGCACTGGTGTGTCACCTACCACTGAAGCAGATAGTGCAAGTGGCGCTGTGCAGAGCGCTCAGCTCGGCCAGAGCCTCAGCACAGTGCACCAGCATGCGTGAACAGCGAGTCAACTAGGTGGTTCTTACGACCCATGTTCAGCAGCGACACTGGTGCAGTGTTCCGATTGCTCAGCCTTGAAGGCCTGTGGCGGTGGCTGTGCGACTTGAGCACTTGGTTTGAGGAGCTATTTACGCCGCCACACCAAACCTCACCTGCACGCTCGCCAGCGCGGCCACGTGCCGACTCTGTGACCCATAAGAGCGGCAGCCGCCGCGTGCTGTGCGTTTGCTGCACCTCGCTTGTGATTTGCGTGCTGTGGCCATATTGACTGAAGAATCACACTGACTTGCTGCAGGAGTGAATTCCGGCAGCTCTCGCGTGCCGTGGCTAGCGGTGGGCTGCCGCAAGTAAGCGAACTGGGCCTGGTCGATGACAGCATTTTCAGGCACGTGCGCACTGCTGGCCTCCAGCATGGTTTGTGCTCCAATGGGCCGCATCCATTGCTCCTGTCTCTGATGCACTTGGACCTGCTGAGCGTCTGCGCAGAGCGCGGTGTGCTCAGGCAGCTCCTCAGCTCATCCCAAAGTCGTAACTGCACGTGACTCGGCGTGTTGTGCAGGTGGCGCTTCTGCTTGAGCAACTTTGATAGCTCCACGCCAGGCGGCCGTGACCTCAACGCCGATCTGGCCGTCCTGCAGCGCAAGTCTGGCTGCGGCAAACTTCTTATGGAGGCCTTGTTCCCGGGCAGCCGCTACCCGGAGGAGCCTCCTCTCCTGCGCATCGTCAGACCGCGTATGGCGTGGTACACTGGTGCGCTGCGCCCTGGCCCTCAGCCGGACATCACCTGTGTGGCTGTGCCTTAGAGAGCTCTGCCTGACCCGCGTCATGGTGCGGCAGGTCATATCACCGCTGGTGGTGCAGTGTGCCTCGAGGCGCTGTCCCGCGGCAGCAGCCCCTCTGCGTGGCAGGCTGCTTACACCATGGAGAGCATCCTCCTCCTGGTGCCTGCCCTGGCGCTGCTGCGTCCCTCTCCATGGCTCTGCTGCACTTTTCAATGGATTGTGCAAGCTTGCACTGCACGTACAAGTATCATATCTGCCATAAGCCGCTTTCCATTTCCCGCCGGGAAGCAGCGCTGCAACACCGCATCGTGCCATGTGGCAGGTCATAAACAACATGGTGTGCTGCGAGCGTGTCCTTGTGCGGACGCCAACCGGCCCCGGCGGCATCAGTGGCCCAGCCAGGTTGGGGCTCACCTTGTACCTTCCTTGTAGTAGAAAAGTTCTTACCTCACTGCATTGGCAGTTGGCTGGCAGGCGTGACGTGCCTTGCATGAGTGCACATGCTCTGCGTGCTGTACTCCGTGTTGTTTGCTGGTGGCTTGCATTTCAGGACTATGGGGTGATACTAGCTCGCCTAGCTCACGCCATGATTTGCAAGTTGAGTGCATCTGAACGTTGAGCTGACGACATTGCTGGCTGGCTGGTCCACCGCGCTGCAAGTGATACAAACAACAAAAGCGTGGCATCATGCAGACCTCAGCGTCATGGGACCGCCCGCAGGGTTGACCTGGACGGGCGCTGGAGCGGCCTGTCGCCAATGGCCGATTACAGCGAGCGCGAAGCGCGCGCGGCGCTGGAACGCATGGAGGCCACCCACCGCCGCCACGGGTGGTGACGCATCTTGCGCGGTGACGTGACCGACTTTGTGTGCTGCTGGGCCTGTGGAGGTGGGGCAGAATCACGCGTGACTCGCATGAGGCGAGGTTGCGCTCATGCCGCAGCTTCTCATCCTTGTTGAGTCTCAGTGCCATTAGGTTGTGAAAGCATCCAGTCCATGAAAATATGCACAATTAACGGTGCCCAGGTCGATGTTGGAAGGGTCTCATCATCTGTACAGAGTTACATGTGGTAATCGCCCCTTGTCTTACTTCTGTGCATTGCTGTGACTTGCACCAGCATGTAGCTGTCTGTCAAGTCCAATGCACATTTAGGGTGACCACAACTTGTTCGCGCCTAGGCACTCTTCGGTCTTTGGTGTCTTTGCTGCAACGCCTGCAAGCTGTGCTTGCAGAGCTCCACCATGCATCATCAAGAGTGCCGGCTGTGATGTGATGTAGGAGATGCCTACTGCAAATTCTTTGTAGCTGTCCAACACGATGTCAAGCATGTGCATGTGTGCAGCGCAGTGTAGCTGATATGTGCAATCTTGCCCCAAAAAATAGGAGGTACTTCTGTTACATTACTAGATGATGTAATGATGTCTATTTCAATGAATCTAATTTCATGTATGAGACTGACTTTCTGGCGGCCTGCCGTTGAAATGGGTTGGCAATAGTGCATGCCATACGCATTAACTTCACAAACTTCAAAGTGTAACTGCTTCAGCTCAGAGTGTAGGGTGACTAGAGAGCTTGCTGGCATTGGCATGGCACGCCTAAAGCATGTCACAGGGATCACCACCTCGGAGGATGTCCAGCAGGCTGCCAGCGCCCTGGAACGAGGCCGTTCCCGGCAGGCCTCTGGTGGTGTCTCACAGGGCGGGCGGCAATGAAGCCCCGGAGAACACGCTTGCAGCACTGCGGAGCGCCGAGGCTGCGGGCTCCAAGGTACTCACGCAGCAGCGGTTTTTACGCACGCTATCGCGCCCTGAAGAACACAGTGTAAGTTTTGTTTTTCGGTCTATTGAAGCAGAGCGCAATGCCACCAGGTGATGCAGATGGACATATTGCCGACCTCAGAGGGCACGCCGGTTATATTCCACGATACCTCGCTGCTGCGGGCGTGCGGCGTCGACGCAGACATCCAGCAGGTTACAAATCCACTAGCATGCAATGGCATCCTCTGAGCACAAACCTCGTGTGCACTCCCTGGACGACGTAAAGTGCATATGCAGGTTGCTGCAAAGGACCTGCCGCCGTACCGGGAGGTGCTGCAGCCGCTGATCCCTACTGAGAGCGCGGCGCCGGTGCACACCACCGACTTCAAGGACGGGCGCCGCATCCCGCTCCTGAAGGAGCTGCTGCTCGAGGCAGGCACACAACACACCTGTGGGATACCACGCTCTTGCTTTCACGGAGCATGCTGAGCAGCTCAGACATTGGCCTGGGCGTTGCTGCTCACGCAGGCTGAAGCGGATACATACCTGATTCTGGAGATCTGGCAAGAGAGCCGGGTGCGCTCCTGTATGCCACATCATTCTCACGACTCGCAAATACCGCGTGATTTGAGGCCGTGCAGTGTCGCACTCCATCAGGTGTTGTATTGTGGGTGCAAGAATGAATGAATTACCATCGTGTATCAGCCAACTTTGGCTGCTTACGGGTGCACCCCGTGGTGCTGCCACTGGGCTGCTCGATGTTAAGCTTGTGGCATAGGCTTGTTGAATTGGTACTATACCCGGGTGTTGCGCTTCGCACCATGACCTGCATGGCATGGCCTCTGCGCATGTTGCATGCACATGCCAGATGCCTGCTCTGCTCATGGCCACCAGGCATGGCTCTGCATCCATGCAGGTGCGTGTCCTAAACAGACGGGTACTGCAGCAGCGCTCTGTGCAGGAACGCGTGAGGGTCTGACGAGGGCTCTTAGCACCAGCAAGCGCCCGCGACCGCGCGCAGGCGCTGGTGTTCGCGGTGGCGGATGAGGTGCGGCGCGCGGGCAGGGCCGACCGCGTCATCCTGGGCAGCCTGGACAGCCCGGCCATTTGGCGTATGTGCGGCGAGGCGCTGCCGGAGGCCGCGCGCATCCTGCCGATGCGCGAGGTGCGCTGCCCGCTGGCCAGGCCTGCATGAGCAGACCAGAGCAGCTGCTATTTCGGCGTGTTGCAGCGCCGATGTTTGGTGCCATGCCCATGTATCAGCCCAAGCTCACATCGGGGCCGCCGGCGCCCGCTGGCAGGTGTACTGGCTGTACACGCTCTACTTGCTAGGCCTGAAGGACCGGTGGCGCCCGCCGCCTGGCCAGTCCGTCTTCAACGTGCCGCTCTTCACCGGCTGGTGCGGCCTGTGCGTGTGCGGTTGCGCGTGGTAGCTGTGCACGAGCTGCGCATGAGACATGCGGACTGCTGAATGTCATATATAAGAGAGCCTGCTGGGCCTGCGGTAAGCATGTGCATGCTCCTGCGCTCGCATGACCGCCATGCTGTCGCCTAAGCGCCGCCTGTGCAATGGCAGCACCTCAAGGCGGTGGGAGTGAGGGTTTGCTGCTACCACGGCAGTAGGCCGCCCTGACAAGGTCGTGCCACTGAGCGGCGGGCGCGCACTGCTGCGGGCACGCTGACTGAGGGGCTGTGTCATTCTGCTGGCGCGCAGGGAGGCCGCCTTCGCCAAGGTCATCCCGGCGCGCGGCTGGCGCGCGCTGCTGCTGCGCGCCCGCCTGGCGTTCATGAAGTGGCTCATCCCGCGGCCGCGGCTGTTTGCCTGGCTGCAGGCGCGCCCGCGCACGCGCACGCTCGTCCGCACACACCTGCCCGCGTGTCTCTTGCTGCCTATGCAACGGTTTGCAAGCGCGGCTGCTGGCCGAGGTAACAAGCTTGCATACATGGCAGCCGCTGTTCGGCAGACGCATGCGCCCCATCCCGCACGCCAGCAGGCACATGCTGCACACCCTTGCTGGCCGAGCAGCGCGCATGCATGCCGCGCATGCTTGCGCACCACAGCCCCCTGCTCGCTGACAGGCTCTGCGCCCGAGCCGGCACGGCGGGTCGCCTGGGAGCCGTCGTGCCAGCGTGCGCGGGCGCCTGCGCGCAGGACAAGCACCGCATACCGGTGGTTGTCTTCATCCTGTCGGAGCCGGCGGACTGGCAGGCCGCGCTCAGGCTGGGCGGCGTCACGGCCATCCAGACCGACTCGCCCGCCGCGCTGCGCAAGTGGCTGCTGGGCTCGTAGGCGGGCTGGTCACGCTTTAGCAAGTGGTGTAACGACGATGGCTGCTGCGCATACCGGGCGGCCCTTGTGAACCTTTGCACGCATGACGCCGAATGTCTGGGCAATCAATCATGCGCCCGGACCAGTGCAGTAACATGCACCTACCGCCCGCCAGTGCTGTGGCCTACCACAGAGTCCTGCTGGACCAATAGATCGGCCGCCTGTCAGTGTCCAACATCATGTCGCTTGCTGCTGGGCATGCAAACATGAGCTTATGCTTGCATGGCTGGTTGGTCTTGGAATTTGTATTGCTTGCGCTAAGCGCTTCCATAGATTGTGTCAAGGCTGTTGGCACTGTCAAACAGCGGCTGTTCAACAGCCTCTACCCATGGCCGCCACTTGGCAGGCTTGCTGACCATATTCCAAACATTTTGCACGGGCCAGGCGCATGCGTGACACATTGGTGCACCAGCCTGTGACTAGGCAGGCTCAGTCATTGCACATGCATTGCAAATGCATCTGATGCAAGCATTGCGTCAGTAAGCAACCGTCAGCGTGGCAGCGCCAGATCCACCGTGTGGAAAGATCTGCAAATCCCTGCCTAGGTTGCAGCTCGCACCGTGCAGGCGATACGTCCCTTGTGTTCCACTTTGTAGTTCTGCCCTTATGGCAGTTGAGACACGCCCGCCCTCACAGCGCTAAGTGCATTTAAGTGCTTTGTATATGTGTTCGATCTGTTAGCACTGCCATGTTGGCTTCTGATCAAGCTTCTCGGGCTTCAGATAGTAGCGATTGGATGCAGTTTCAGCTGTAATGTCAATACAAGGGGTCACGCGGGACGATGGCGTCAGAGCACCAAACCCCGGGAGCGCTTGCCTTCGACTCTGGACAGATGTAGGCGCCTATTTGCTTTGCGCAATACACCGTGATGCTGCGGCCCTCCGTGACCAGCCCGCTCCGCGCCCGTGCAGGCTGGACATTTACGTCTGCGACTACTTGCGCAAGCGCAGCCTGCACAAGTGCGCGGAGTTGTTCGCCTTAGAGGCCAATGTGCCCGACAGGCAGCTGGGTGCGGCCCAGCCACGCGGCTGATGAGTAAATTGCGACGTCATAAGCTCTACTTGGCGAATGACCTTGCGCATATGCGCAGCCATTGACGCCCCAGCGGGCTTCCTGTACGAGTGGTGGGCCGTGTTCTGGGACATCTTTGTCGCCAGGACCAAGCCAGGCGTGTCGCAAGCCGCAGCCAACTATGTGGAGGTGCGCAAAATGGCAGAGCCCGCGCTGCGATCATTGCGTACTGCAGCACCTCCGCGAGCTAACTTCGCACATGGCTGACGAGCTGCAGGTGCAGCGCGCCAAGAAGGTCCGGAGCGCGCAGCTGCAGCAGGTGCAGAAGCAACTGCAGGCGCAGCAGCGACGGGTGCGAGGCCCGTGCGCCACAACCTTGCGTGTGCCTTTGCAGCCCGGTGGAGCAGCAGGGCCTGCTGGTAAGGGCAGCACATTTAGTGTATGAGTCCGAGGTGGTGACCTAGCGCGGCGCGCACAGGAGCAGCAGGCGCAGGCGCACGACGGCCCCCCGCTCGAGGGCAGCCACTCCGTGGACAACGTCTGCCGGCTGCCCGCGCGCCACCCCATGGTGAGCGCGCGCGTGCCTGGCGCGGCCTCGGCGCGCCCTGGCGGGGCTGCCGGACCGCCCTGCGTCTCACGGCAGGTGGAGGGGCTGGCGAGCTTGCTCGAGAAAGTAGAACCCTGCTACTACACTCATTGCAACTCTTGCATACTAAATATCTTTGCTGGCCTGTCAAATTATAAGAGGGTCCTGCTGTCTGCGCAGGTGAAGCAGCTGCAGCATGAGGAGCGGGCGCGCCTGCAGCACGTTACGCAGCAGGCCCCGCAGGCGCGCGGCGCCCTGCCCACCATGTCGCTGCCTGGTCCGCCGCTCGCTGCTGCCGTGCTCTGGCGCAGCTGCCCAGCAGTGATTTGCCTGCACCGGCTCCTGAGGCAGATACTGTTACTGCGCTACTACTGGCCTGCATCACCCGGCTTGAGACTGGGCTCCATGTTAAACTTCCGGGGCTGCATCACGCCTGGCCGCTTGCTTATAAGCAGCTCCCTGGTCTGGGGTGGTGGAGCCAGCACTCCTCCTGTGACACATTATTGCATGTGGAAATACAGCGATTGCCCTCGTGCGGCACATCATGGCACCACAGAGCCTGCGTGAGGGCCCTGCGGACGGGTGGTGCATTTTTGGCCTGACCCTGTGCAGACCCTGCAGGGCCTGTGCGGGGGCTACAGCACGTCCGCCGATGCGGCTGCCGGCCCTTTTGCGCACCTGGTGGGGTTGGGGCTGGGGCCGCCGCCTGCGAGCGGCCTGCAGCCGCCCTACCCTAATCCTGGAGGCGGCGGCGCGGACCACCTGGCCGGCCTGGACGTCGCTGCCGCACGGCAGCTGCTGGCCGCGCTGCAGGCTGCGGGCAGCCAGGCGCGCCCTGGCAGGGTCCAGCTTCAGCTGCAAAGTCAGGTGCCTGCTTGCCTCCGGCCCTGGCAGCGGTGTGAGAGGCGTGCAAGACGGCGCGACCTGCGTCATGCGCCAAAAGACCTCGCAGGGATCAGGGCGCGCTCCACTTTCCCCCGCAGAGGTCCCCTCCTCTATTGCATGGTATTTCCGGGGTGCGGCCGAGCATTCCGCGCGCTGCAGCAAACGAGCGAGAGCGCGCAGAGCGGGGCGCGCTGGTGCAACAGCGCGCCGCTGGGGCTGATGCCTGGGCAGCCGTGCGGGCATGCGCAGCAGCAGCAACTGGCAGCGCAGGTGCGGGGGC
>JAABUV010000950.1_pt1 | contig 43340 bp, 85 predicted proteins | sample 5559971 | NCBI WGS metagenome assembly JAABUV01 (sample SAMN10711881, study PRJNA513362) | rock metagenome | isolation source: Antarctica rocks | place: Antarctica: Victoria Land, Knobhead nord | collected 2015-12-19 | reverse complement strand
GGGCCTGCTGCCGGCCATCATCCTGGGCTCGCTCGCGTTCGGCGGGCTGGCGTTCGGGCTGGGCCTGTTCGCGACGGCCACCGCGGTCGTGCTGCCGTCCATCCTGGCCGCGGTGCGCCTGCGCGCGGTGCTGGCTGCACTTGTCCTGTGGTCTGCCGCACAGCGACGTGGCGCAGGAGCTGGTCATTTGATACTGTGTTGTAGATGCTTAGGTGTGCACATGTGCACATCTCCTTGTGTGAGCGCGAAAGTGCCGCCGGGAACAGGAGGGTGGTCGGATCGAGCCTTTTGCCTTCTCTCGGCCAGGCGCCGCGCTCCCAGTCACGCGCCTTACTGCGGATGCGGCCTTGTGCTGACCGCAGTGGCTTGCGTGCCAGGTCGCCGTGGCGGGCGGCCTGGCGCTGGGCTCGTCCCTGCTCCGCGCGGCGGCCGCGCCCAGCACGGGCTCTGCAGCCGGGCCGGGCAGCGCGCGCGCGCGCGGCGGCGCCCGCAGCATGGCGGCAGAGGGTGCGGACAGCTGCTGTTGCATGGCCTTCACGCCGCACTGCGCATGTGTGCCCGAGCCTGCGACTGGCGACCCCGCTCTGCTCCATGCCGTCCATGCTCTGGCTGCACTGCGGCTCCCGGTGCTGCGACGGGCGCACGCGCGCCGTTGCCAGCATCATGCAAGCGCGCGCTCTTCTGTGCCAGTATGCGGCATGCACGCATGCGAGTGCGCTCGCGCATATGCGCCCAGATTGTGCCACAGGAGTCTGTGCGTGGCAGCTCACAGGCATAGGCCACAAGTAGTTGCTTGCTCTTGTGTTTTTTTAAACACCCTTGTGAAGCCCTGATGATTGTACCAATGCTCTATCCACTGTGCGGCGCAGCGGACGCGCGGCGCGCGCGCGAGGCGGCCGAGGATGAGGACCTTGCGGCTGCGGCGGCGCGCGAGCTGCGCCGCTTCGACTCCGAGCTGGACGAGCGCGAGCGCCGGCGGCAGGTCCGCGGCCCGCCCTGGGCGGCTGGCTGATCGCTCGGCTTGCGTGTGCGGCGCGGCGGAGCCGGCCCGGGTGTGGCCTCAGCGCGCGCCAAGCTTGCCTGGCACCGACGGCGTGCGGGCCGGGCAGAGCGGGTGCGCTGGCCAAGGGCTGGGCAGCTCATGCAGCAGCACTGCTGGGCGCTGTTTCGTCAGCCGCCTGGGGTGCAGAGCTGGGTGCAAGAGCAAGGCCGCGGAAAAGTAGCCCTGCTCGGAAGGCAGAATGGCGGGCTGACGAGAAGAGCCGGCGCTGGAGCAAGCAGTCAATGGGCTGTCCGTGGGTGGCAGGTGGACGATGGCACGCGCTGGACCCGCTGAGGCGCAGACAAGGGCAAGCGCACGCCTCCTCCGCGGTACCTGTCAACGGACGCTTTCATTTAAGTGCGGGTTGACAGGCAGCGAGGCGCCCCAGATACAGAGCTTTAGGTGGGCGGGCTTTCGTAACGCATGTGGGTGCGGAGGCAAGGGGTTAGCACCAGTTGGGCGTCTGCGCAGGGGCAGAAGAAAAATGGAAAAAAAAACAGCGGGTGCCATGAGGGAGGCCTGGTCCTGAGCCGTCCATGCGGTGCCCCCTTCGTGCTGCGCACTGCCGGACGGGCAGTGGCTCAGCAGGCGCATGTACACATGCCAGGTGGGCTTGGTTGCACGCAGTAAGGGGTGCTCTAATTTCACAAGCCCGCTACCTTTGTAGGTCATGCATGTCCCGGCGGACTTCAGCATCAAGTGCGTACCTACGAATGGAATAGCTAGTGATAGACATGAGAAGCTGTGGCACAGTTGTGTACATCTTGAAGTACAATAGCAAGGGGAAGCCCTGCCATCAAGTGGCTGATGTCTGGGTTGCTTGCAAAGGGTGCGGCGCTCTCCCTGTGCTTACATGTCAGCGCACAGCGCACAGCCACGCACTGCGACAGTGCGCCCAGCAAGCGTTGTGCTGAGCACCATGTCATTCGCGGGGCCTGACATTGTTCTGCAACACGATTTGTGTGGGGCATGCGTTCCTCGACACGCGGAAGGGCAGCAGTGCGGCTTCCAGGATGTCGTTGGTCCTCATCATCTCTTCTGGTTGAAACCTCTTGCTGCCCCTGCCAACGCAAACACAGAATGCTACTGTCTATCCTCACTTGAAGCATAACAAGTGTGCGCATGCACTGCAAAAGACAGGGAGCACTCCACATGAATGGCCATGCAGGCTGCTGCTTGGTCGTGAAGAGCATTGACCTGATCAGAAAGTGTAAAAGGACACCAAGTTGTTCCCCAATGCACAGTCTTGCAGAAATGTTTGCTGTAAGGTCCATGTTTGTGGCAGCAAGCCAGCTGCAAGGAAGCGCCGCACTGTGTCATCTCCGTGGCGACGAATGCCGGGAAGATGGTTGTGACCCTGATGCGGCCCTTCAAGGCGTCCGCCATGGACTCGCTGAACCTGCGCGCGCGCGGCAGCCTTGTCAGGCACTCCACAAGCCTTCCGCCTTCCTGTGCGTGACGGATCAGAAGCCCAGCGACCCATCCTGCGCAAGCCAAATCACGTGCGAAAGCATTTTTGCCCTGTGCAGCCCAACCTCCAGGGCGTGCAAGCCCTGCAGTCAGCATGGCGCACACTATGTGCACACGCAATGTGACATACTAGGTGTTTGCCCGGGGCATTTAGCCCTGTGGTATGTCAGGATATCATAGCGCTGGTATATAATGAGCCTTGACATTTACGTGACTACTCTCAGGACTCGGAATGCCAACCGAGTCCTGCCGTGCACGTTCAACCATTGTGAGTCAGAGGGGAGGCGGATCACCGGGGCCAGGAACATCACCTAGGCTGCCAACCGGTGGACGTCAGAGCAGCCCGCGAGGGAGAACGCTCCAGTGGGTGCGGCAGCGGCCGCCCACATGCACGGGTGCATTTGATGGGTAGCTGAGGTTTCGGGCGACAAGCGAGGTTGCCTGTCACACACAATGCCGGGTTGAAGGGAAGGGGGTGTGGGGGGTGAGAAGCGGGGGAGGAGCGCGCCCGGTCAGGCCCCACTTGGAGGTCGCATAGCCGACCGCGTGCGGCCGCGAGTACAGGCCGGCCACGGAGGAGATGTTGATGACGACCGCGTCGGGCTTCGCCGCCATGCCGGGGCCCAGCAGGCGCAGCAGGCGCATGGGCGCGGCAAGGTTGACGGCCAGCATCGCGTCCCAGTCGTCCGGGTCGTTCTCCAGCGGCGGCTGCCCGAAGCCCGCCGCGATGCCCGCATTATTCACCAGGACGGATACCTGGTTCACCGCGCGAGACCGCCGCGATCAGTGCGGGCGCTGCACGGGCGCCGGGGCCCGGCGGGCGCGCGGCGGCGGCCGGGCTCCCCGGCGGCACGGCCGCACAGGCATCTGCGTCCAGCAGCTGACGCGGCGGCTCTTTCTCTGCGTCCATGGCCATGGTCAAGCATGCAGCTGTCGCATGTCTGCGCTGTGCGCGCCCACTTGTGAGCAGCGTCCTGCAGCGCTGCACGTAAACACTCAAACTGACTTGGCGGACCAGGCGAAGCAAGCGAGTTCCAGCACACCACAGCAACTGCTCCAGCCCTGTCATTTCTATTCCTCCTCTTGTTGTTTACACAAACCAGGAGTACATGTATAATGGTGAGCATGCGTTATAGTCAAATTTGCGATTACGATAGCCAAAAGCACCGCCCTGCAAGCCGGCTGGCGTGCTGCAGCTGCGGGTACAGCGCGCGCTGTGCCAGATGGATGCCGAGATATATGCACCAGCGCTTTGCAGAAGTAGGTCAGCTGCAGCCAGTGCCTGCTTGTCCAAAACCGCTAAAGCTGTTCCTCCCTCACAGGCCAGGTGCGCGACGGGGCGCTCGCTCAGTGCTCTGCGTTTGGCAGGCCGGCCAGGTGAGGGCACACCTTGCCCTCGACCGCCTTGGCCAGTGCCATGACAGACTCCTTGCTGCTGGCGTCCATCTCATGCAGCTCGACGGCGCCGCTCCCCGCCGCTCTGCACGCCTCTGCTACCTGCCGCACACCAAAAGGTATTTGGTCAGCACCAAACAGCACAGATTGGTTATGAAGGCAGCAGAGCAGCCCTTTGGCAGTTGTGGCTGTCCTGCACAATTGGTTGTGTGTTACCCATGTATGTCCTCGTTACATGGGTAACGAGGACGCACATTGGTAATATACATGGAACACAGTGGTCACCTCTGCCATGCCCGCCGCCTTGCGAGCCACGAGGATGACGTTGGCGCCATGCTGTGCAAACCCCACGGCTATGGCCTTCCCTATGCCCTTTGAGGCGCCGGTGATGAGCGCGGTGTGGCCATGCAACAGGCCCTCAGACATCTGGAGAGCCGTGCAGGTGTGTTGTGTCTTCCTGCCGCGCGTGGACCTTGTGGACCACTTGTGCACCACCGGGCTATGACTTTCCAAAGTCATATGTTATGTAAGCGCGATGCATATAACCCAGAAGCCCTTTTGTGTCAGGTGCTGCTCAAGGACAACTTTTGAGTTCAGAGCGCCTGAGCAGTGTGAGAAGCTTGTCGTGAGCGCCCTCCCCCCACTCAAATCCTGCGACGCGGGAGCCAGCGTTCATCATCATGGTGTCGGAGGGCCTGCTCACAGGCCACACAGTGCTCGTGACCGGCGCTTCAAAAGGTATTGGGAAGGCTATCAGCATCGGCTTTGCAGAGCAGGGCGCCGGCCTCGTCCTGGTCGCCCGGAAGAAGGAAAATATGGCCGAGGTGCGCTTATGCCGGTGGGGCGTTGCTGCTTGGTGCTGCACACTGCTCGCGCACCTGATATGCTGAGCTGCTCTATGAGCCAGCCCTGTGAGCGGCATCCAGCTGGTGCGCACGGGCGACTCGCAGGTCGCGGATGCCTGCCGAGCGGCCGGAAGCGGCAGCGTGGAGCTCTACGAGATGGATGCCGGCAGCAAGGAGTCTGTCACGGCTCTAGCTAAGGCCATGGAGGGCAAGGTGCTGCTCAGCCTGTACTGCTTGAAGAGGGGGGTAGCTAGGCGTAAGCAGCACATGACTCACAACAGCGTCCGTGGACGACCATGACAGCATGGGAAGCATGCCTTTTGTCAAGTGCAGCTGCAGCTGCGCGCAAGCATACTGCATGTTGTACATATGACGGGCACTGTGTTTACTGCGTCAGGCTCCGGCCAGCAGTGGGCGGTCCCTGGTACGGCCTGCACTGCTGGAGCCACAGGCATGCTGCAGGCGCCGGGCGCTCGCAGGGCGTGAGCGTCCTCGTGAACAACGCGGGCGTGGTGGCTTCGGCCGGCCGCCCCTGGAGGCCGACGTGGAGGACTGGGACACCATGCTGGCGGTGAACTTGGCCGCGCCCATGCGCCTCGTGCGCCTGCTGGGCCCCGGCATGGTCGGCGAGCGCGACCCCGTCATCCTCAACATCTCCTCGATCTCCGGCGTGGACCCGGTGCCCAACTCTGCGGGCTATGCCACCTCAAAGTGGGGCCTGACCGGGTGCGCCGGCCTCCTCGCTGCAGGCCCAAGCGGCCTCTTGGCTGCAAGCCTATGCATACAGAGCAGACCAGTCTGCTGCAGCTCACCCTTGCAATGCCTGCTGAAGTCGGGACAGCCCAGCAGTGGATGGTGCTGTGCATTCCCGCATGCGCTGTGCATGCCCAAGACCATCCCCGCGCATCTCTGGATGCATTGAATGCCACATCTGGTAAGTGACCGACCAGATAGTGCGCTGGGCGGCGCGACCATGCAGGTTCAACGAGTCGATCGTACAAGCCCTGCAGGGCAAGATCAGGGTCGTCACCATCTTCCCGGGCTTTGTCGCGACGCCCATGACCGAGTGCGCCCGCCGCAGCCGCCCGCATGGTCCCGGGTGTGCTGCACTTGCCTGCATTGCGTGGCCTGCATGACTCTGCGCTGTCAGGCTCGGTGACTCGCAGCAGCTCTGCAGCTTGTGGATCTTGCGGTGTGGAGCACAGGTCTGGAAAAGCTTTGCAGTGCATGCAATTCACGCACTTTTGGCGGGCACGGCCGCAGGGCTGTGGACTTCATATCCGCAGACGACATGATCACACCCAAAGACATTGTGGAGGCCGCCCTTCTGCCCTTCAGCATGACGAGCAGAGCGTGCCCCACCAACATCGTGGTACGTAACACTGTACCTTACACTCAGTGAGTCTGAAGGCCTGAATGCTTTGCTGCGTGCTGAGCGGGTTGGGGCGGTGGCAGTTGTCAGCGAGTGTCTGCAGCGTGTGACGTGTGGTGTGTGGGCTGTTTTCCAGAGGCTTTGGGTGGTCCGTGTATGCGGGATCATGGTCTTGGCCAACAAATTGCCCAAGGCGGGAAGCCGTCTGTAAAATTCAAATTCAAATTAAAGTGAGCAATACGGATGCGCTGTCGTGTGGACCTGTGTCAGCTGTGACACTTTTGACTCTGCTTTACACACGAGGTACATACAGCGCCTTCAGCACACACAAACTATCTTGTGCACTTGAACACGGCGAGATGGTGACACAGGGCCTGCTTAGAGGCCACACAGTGCTTATCACCGGCGCAAGGTGCGCGCAGAACGCGCTGCCTGGCTCAGGAGCTGTGTGTGGCTTGCGTGCGCCTGCGTTTTGCAACTCGCCCATAATACCGGTCATGAGCTGTATTACTCTTGGTCATCAGCACGGGCGTTGGCTTGTTCGGCCGAAGTCAGTGCCTTAAGCTCAGTGGTGTGCTGCGCGCAGTAAGGCGCGACGGCCTCGCCAAACTCTGCTACTCTCAGTCTTCGGCCTGAGCCGCAGCCTAGAGCCTTGTTTTGCATACCACGCTGCTTGTGCTTCACGGCCTGCTTCACTTGCAACAAGCCAACGGCGGGTGGGTGCGCACAGGGCATCGGCAAGGCCATCAGTATTGGTTTTGCCGAGCAGGGCGCAGATGTCATTCTTGTGGCTCGCAAGAAGGAAAACATGGCCGAGGTGAGGTCCTGGCTTGTGTGCTGCATGCACACCCTGCGCTGGCAGCCTGGTGCTCGCCTGTGGCGCTGCCACGCGCTTGGGAAAGTCGCTGCTGGGGCCCGGCAGGTGGCAGAGGCCTGCAAGGCCGCGGGAAGCAGCAGTGTGGAGCTGCATGAGATGGACGCCAGCAGCAAGGAGTCGGTCGTGGCCCTGGCCAGCGCCGTGGAGGGCAAGGTCAGCGTGCTCGTGAACAACGCCGGCGTGCTGACGGGCCTGGGCGTGCCGCCGCTGGAGAACGACCCGGACGAGTGGGACACGATGCTGGCGGTCAACCTGGCCGCGCCCATGCGCCTCGTGCGCCTGCTGGGCCCCGGCATGGCCGAGAAGGGCAACGGCGTCATCATAAACATCTCCTCTGTGGCCGGGCTGGACCCCAAGCCGCTCGTGTCGGGCTACGCCACCTCCAAGTGGGGCCTGACCGGGTGCGGCGCCGGTATTTCACAGTCCCTGCATGCGCAGGGCTGAATCGACGCGACAGGCGCTGTGCATTAAGAGCATGTATATGCGTTGACGAGTGCAGACAGCACTATTGCTGGAGACCATGCGTGCGCACCGGGATGCTTAACCAATGATTGGGGCCTGACTTAGGCGCTTCTGGGTGTGGTGCGGTGCACCAAGGCATCTGCCTGTGATTCTGCATTCTACCATGCGGTAAGGGCTTCGACTTTGCTGTTGAGGACGTCGCGCGGGCGGGGCCGGGAATGCTCGCTCGGCAGCGTTACGAGCGCTGTTCATCGTGCGCGCGTGCAGGTTCAGCGAATCCATCGCGGAGGCACTTAAGGGCAAGATCAGGGTCATGACCATCTTCCCGGCCATGGTGGTCACGGAAATGACCAAGTGCGCCGCTGCTGTGGGTTGCCAGTGTCATGTGCAGTGCATGCTTGTGCCTGAATGCAGTCGCTGCGCGCTGTGGCCCTCAAGGGTGATCCAGCTGCTGCACGCCATCGGCCCTCGAGGGTGATAACGGTAGTGGCTGCCGCGCAGGGGCATGGTCGACAGGCTGCGCCCGGAGGAGATGATCACGACCCAGGACATCATGGAAGCGGCTCTGCTGCCGTTCCGCATGTCCAGCAAGGCCTGCCCCACGCGGGTAGTGATCCAAAACACCACCAAGGCACGGGGGTAAGCGGCTGGAGGCAGCGAGCGTTGGGTTGGTGTCGGAATTGCAGCACCTGACTTGGTGAACCTGTAACTTAACGCCCGCTCGAGCTGGAAGGGTTACCACGCATTGCAGTACAGAATCCTCGGAACATGCTAGGAGGGAATGTTCATTCAGCCTGAATCGTTAGGAGTGACACCTCTGTCGATGAGATAGGAGCTTGAGCGCATTGTGTGAAGCGCTCTACAGCCGCCGTCCGCCACTTGGAACCAAATGACAGACATGACAGGCGGCAAGCTCCCTGCCAACGGTCATGCCAGCAACGGCAAAGCTTATGCTACTGGTGAGCGAGGAGCCTGAACACTGGGGTCTCACACTTTTCCTTGGTGTTGCAGACAAAGCGCATTGAGCTATGACATGCGCGTCTCAGCTGGACACGTTTCGCCTAGACTGTGGTCAAGTCACGAAGTACAGTGTCAGTCATGCTTGAAACGGCAGTGTGAGCGCGTCACGCACCGTGCAGGCCCAGAGGTGCCTGCGGCGAACGGCTCGAACGGCTCCGCAAAGGCACACGGAGCTGAAGAGCTGCGCAGGGCGGGCCTTGGCGAGCTGCTGTTTCTCATGCCGTCCGTGGCGAGCCGCGAGGTGCCTGCTGCTGCTCAATTGCACTGTTGCGCTCCTGCACACCTGCGCGGCTGGACCAGGTGGCCGCTCACCGAGGACCTCTCCCACTGCACAGGCCGTGGTGGAGGCGGTGCTGCAAGACCGGGAGGCCTGCAGGGCGCCGCCTGGCGAGCTGCACTTTCCCGGTCACAGCAGCCTTATGTCGCGCCTCAAGGCGCTTGCGCTGCTGGTGCTGGTCGCGTTCTCGCTGCCGGTCTCGCTGGCGCTGGCGGTCACCGCCGTGGTGCGCGACTACCTGCGCCTGCAGCGGAGCGGGAGGACCGCGCAGTTCTGGCACCGCGTGCAGAGCCCCATCCTGCGGACCTCGTGGCGAGGCACGGCGGTCGTCAGCGGTGCGCGCCGGTAGCACAGCGTGTCGAACAGCCAACCCACGCTGTGTCCAGTGCGTGCTGCTTGGCGGCGCTCAAGCGCTGACGCGACAGTGCGTGCTCATGCAGGGGCCAAGAGCACCAAGGGGCTGCATGTGTGCCGCCAGCTGCACCGCGCCGGCTGGCGCGTGATCCTCGTCGACACACACAAGTGCGCGACAGGACAGTGCAGCTGGCCTCGAGCGCGTCACTGTGTATATGGACTTCGCGTGTGTCTGTGCGTGTGCATGGACTCCGCATGTGTCTTCGCACGTGCCTGGCCAGTAGGCCTGGCGTCTTATTCGACACGCCATGTGGTGACTTGCATGCGCGAGTGCAGGAACTGGGCCAGCGGCTCGCGCCTGTCCTTCTGCGTGGCAGGCTTCCGCACGACGCCGATCCCGAACAAGGACCCGGTCGGCTACCTCAAGGTGCCGAGCACGCCTGCGTAGCGTAGGTGCTGCCTGAGTCCTGCCCTGCACAGCTGCTGAGCAAGCCAGCGGCATGTGTGCACGCGACAAGCGCGCGTGCGGGGGCAGGCGCTGCGCGAGATCGTCACCAGCGAGCACGCGCGGCTCTTCGTGCCGGTGTCCATTGCGCAGTTCAGGTGCGGAGGATGGCGCCCTTGACATCCCGGCGCCCGCAGCTCAGGACACCAAGGTTGTCCATGCGACCGCCGCCTGTGCCTTGCCTTGTGCGTGTACTTCTGCGTCTGTAGCGCAGGCGCAGACGGGCGAGACAATAGGTCATTCTGAAATATAGCCATTCTGTACCCTTATTCTTGGCTTTGGCATTTTCAGGTAGCAGAGTAGCAGAACAAAAAGGGCTGGCTTCCATGCGACATAGAGGGGGCCCAAAATGAACATCAATGCGCCGCCATTCTTGCCCAGCGTGTATGAGGCGCTGGCTGCGGAGCAGGCGCAGATGGGCGAGATAAGAGGTCAATGTTAACGCGCCGCCGCTCTGCGCAGCGTGTATGAGGCGCTGGCCGCGGAGCTGGTCGAGCCGCTGGGCTGCGCGTGCTGCACGCTGGACGCGGAGGCGGTCGCGGTGCTGAACGACAAGAACCAGTTCAGCGCCGTCTGCGAGCGCATGGGCATGCGCGTGCCGCACTCCTTCGCCATCACCAGCCGCAACCGCCTGCTCGAGATCAACGAGCGGCGCGGCCCTGCGCGCTCTCCTGGATGCATGTGGGGTGTCCCTGCTCCCGGGAGTTGTGCCTCTTTGAAATGAAAGAGAGGTGGAACCGTGCTGGAGAAAAGCTGCACGCTCTCCTGACTGCACATGGGTGCTCTTGCGATGTGGTCGTGCTGGCGCAAGCGGTGCTCAGAGGCGGTTGATGTTATGCCTGAGTTTCCTGCACGCGTCTCTCTACGCATGGTATTCAGAGTGCTCTGTGCTTGCAGGCCCGAGCAGTTCAGCAACCAGCGCTTCTTGCTGAAGAGCATCCACTACGCGGCGACGCATCGCGCCGACATGTTCACGCTGCCGTGCGCGTCAAAGGTACGCACGCACTGACATGCGTGCAGGCGGCGGGCGGCTGTCTGTGGCGCATGCCATCACACCTGGGGCGTGGAGGTCTGGGAGCAAGCGATGGTGCGGTCGACGTGCAGAGGGGCCGCCCCGTGTGCACCTGGTGGGCCTGATGGTGTCAGCCGCTACCTGCGGCTGTATTGCCCCAGCAGGGGCAACCATGCCCTGGGAAGACATGTGCGGCGCGCCAGGTGCTGGAGCGGTACACGCGCGCGCTGGACATCTCGCCGGCCGCGCCGTGGCAGCTGCAGCAGCTGCTGAGCGGGCGCGAGTTCTCGTGCTACACCGTCGCGCACCGGGGCCGCGTGGTCGCGCACGCCGACACCGAGGCCCGCCTGTCCAACCTCCACTACCGCCACATCGGCGTGCCGCAGGCGCGCCCGGCGGCCGCAGTGCGCTCGCAGAGTCCGGAGGCGTTACTCTTTGAGCTATGCTCTGGCGTCTCTGGATGTCGTGGCAGGCGTACTCTTTATGCCAGCAGAGGCCAGCGTATGTGCGAAAGGGTAGTTCAAAGGCAGTTTATAAAGTGTAATTGGGCCGTGTGGAAATTTAGCGGATATTTTCAGGCGTGAAGTGAAGTCACCTAACAGCACCAGCTCCATGGGATGGGGTGCGGCCAAGCCTAACGGGCGGGATGGCCAGACGGCGCATGCGACAGCCGCATCCTCAGTGGAGCATACGGGCGAGTGCGCATGGCGGCCTGAGTGTGACGCTGTCGGCAGATCTTCGAGTGGGTGACGGACTTCTGCCAGCGCACCAAGGCCAGCGGCCAGCTGTGCTTCGACTTCATGCTCAACGCCGCCGACGGGCAGCTCTACGCGTTCGAGTGCAACCCGCGCACGAGCACCGTGCTGCTCGAGTACCACGACCACCCGGCCTTTGCCGACGCGCTGTACAACCCTGAGGCGCGCCCCGGGCCGCCCTGCCTCGGCGCGAAACGCACCTCGGTGCCGAGACGGACACAGACTGTGGAGCACCTGTCAGCGAACGCGTCCCAGCCGTGGTGCAGCCTGTGAAGGCCTGCCTGCCTGCTGCTGCTCGTCACTGCTTGCCATGCTCACGCCTGAGGGACTGTACGGCCAGTGCCTCAGGCCTGTGCGCGCATGTGGTGACCCGCGGGGCGCACGCCGCGGCAGGCGGTGCTGGCGTCGGGCGCGGCGCCCATCACGCCGCTGCCGCGCAGCGCGCCCGTGTACTGGCTCTGGAACGAGGTGGCCGACCTGCTATTCAGCGCGCTGCCGCGCGCGCTGCTCAGCTGGCAGCTGTTCTCCGCCGCGCCGGCGGCCGTGGACGCCACGTTCGCGCGGCTGCGCGGCGGCGTGGACGCCGTGCTGGACGCCGAGGACCCGCTGCCCTTCCTGGCGCTGCACTACGGGCAGGCGCGCAGCCCCCGGCGGCCGCCCGCACACATTTCTCACTGCAGGCTGGCTGACTGTCAAGTGTCCCCTCGTTGTTAACTGTCTCCTGCTCTTGCAGAAGTGCTTGCTGCTGAAAACCTGCTGCTCTTCCAGCTGCTGCGCCATGGCCTCGGGAGCAGCCTCGTGTCTGCCAATAGCTCGTTGGTATGTACTAACTGCGTGGCGCTGCTAGGTGGCGCTGCCTCAAAAGTTTGGGTGTCGCAGACTGCCAGGGAGCGCTTGTAGGGCTGTGCAAGACCCTAGCGGCAAGCCTTGGAGAGCATGCATGCAGTGCGACCCAGGTCCTGCGCTGGCTCCGGCTTGCGTGACAGCTGTGCCTGCGGCGGGCTTTGCAGGTGCCCCTCCTGCTCGTGCGCGCGATCCGCAACGGCAACCCCTGGATCAAGGTCGACCTGTGCACGGGCAAGCTCGTCGAGCTGGGCGGCGACTAGCCAAGCAATGAGCGCCGCCCTGCAGCCTTCGCGGCACGCTGCAGCATGTGCCGGCAGTTTACTGCAGTGGCCGACCAACATGATGTGCACATGAAGTGCAGCTGCTGGGCCGGCTTTTGCTACTCATCACCGACTTCTTGGGTTCATGCAAAGTGTGCATGCATGCGTGTGGGACGATGATGAGCGACGTGCGTAGACGGTGGAAGGCAGCTGCAGACACCATTTTGGCCTTCTTGTTGGGGTCATCCTGGGCTCCCTGAACTCTGCACTTTGACAACACCCTGCATGTGTACCTTGTGTGTTTAGTCCATGCACCCATTTTGATCGTGGGCTTTGGGGTCAGAAGGGGATGAGCCTAGTAGAGAACTGCACTGGTCGCTCATGTGCGGCATTTGTGGCAGGCGAAATGGGTCTTTGGACTTTTTGAGTGAGCCAGGTGAGGGGCTTGTTGTAGTGGTATTGCTTTATTCTTGCATAGGTCATGCGTGTCCGCAGTGCGCTTAACAGGGCCAGTACTCGTTAAATCTACTTAACTAGCTGACAGGACGGACATGCATGTGCAGGCCCTGCCTGCCTCGTCAGGACGATGCCAGTGCCGCTTGCAGCGCCAGCGTGCGCGCGGCCGCATTCCAGCCGGACAGCTGCAGGCGCGTGGCGTTGCGCAGCGGCGCCGGCCAGTCCAGCCTCACGGCCATGGCCTCCAGCGGCGCCAGCGTGATGTAATTGTCCGAGTAGAAGGCTGGCAGGATGCGCCTGGTGTGCGCAGGACAACAGTTAAAAAAAAACCATAAGGATCATGCAATCAATGCGTGGTTGCCATGGATGGCACTGGCTTTTGGTATGCGTGCATGCCGCTAGCGCAGCAGGCCAACACGAGGTGGCCGTGCCTCGAGCGCACTTTGGCACTGCACATGTCCACCAAAGCCAGTCGATCAGGCTTGCTCTCCCTCCTTCTATCTGGAGGAGGGAGATCCTGAGGGCAACCCAGTCTAGGGAGAGCAGCGGCGCGGCGCACGTGGGGGCGCAGCCAGCGCCGCACTCGTCCACCAGCGCCAGCTTGACCCAGTACGCGACGGTGGCGGGCTCGGTGTTGTTCAGCTGCAGCGTCGCGTTGCAGCGGTCTGCGCTGCACGCCACGCCTGTGACGGCGGCCGCCAGCGCGGCCGGGTGCGACGCCGCCCACGCGCGCAGCGCGCGGAAGTCGCCGCGGGGGCGCTCCGGCAGCCAGTACCTGCGCGCGGGACGGGGCAGTGCTTGTGCTTATTTGCTTATGCTTCTTTGGCTGTAGTGACCTGGTTCTACTAGACTGTTTGCACATGCTGACAGCAGGCCCCCCGCACAAAAGGACTACTAGACCGTTGGCACATGCTGACAGCGGGCCCCCCGCACAAAAGGAGCAGTGGTGATAAAAACACCACGGACTTTCCATCACCCAACATGTGCCACAGTGACTGTTGCGTGCCGGAGCAGTCCCGCAGGCGTCAGAGCCCTCTGCACACGAGTTGTTCGGCTGCGCTGCCTTTGACCTCAGCTTGCTGCTGCGGGTCAGCTATCCGGCAGTCGCTGCGCTGCTTTGCCAAGCAAGCTAAGCGGGGGCATGGCGCCAGCCACCGGTGAACTAGCAGCTGCAGTGCTAACACGCGCAGGCACGGCACACACTGCGCAGCCAGCCGGCGAGGTCGACCACATGCGCGGCCACGCACGAAGCAATCTAATGTCTGAACCAGCCACCCCACGAGGAGGCGCGCACGCGTTGCGCGACAGCAGGCCGCCGCCCGCGTCGCGCAGCCAGAGGAACACGAACCAGACGGCGCCGTCGCCCGCGCTGCCGCCGCCGCCGCCGCCGCCGCGCGGCGCCAGTGGGTCCCAGCGCCAGCCGCTCACATTCGTTGCGCTGTTTGCCGGCGCCGCCGCCAGCGGCAGCCGCAGCGGCGCCGTGGCATTGCGCGCGCCCTGGGTGTCGTTCAGCGCCGGCGCGGCAGCGAATGACGCCACTTCCACCGTCAGGTTGCGCGCTGCGGACAGCGCCAAATTCACCACCTCCGCCTGCGCACGGAAACACAGTTTGTGATATATACATTATATATAATGCTGCCACTGTGACCGCGTGCGCCAGCGCATCACATGTCCACGGACCTCATAACGTGCGTCTGGAAACGCGTTGCCACGCCCCTCCTGTTGTTGACATGACCATGCAGACCCGGCCTTGAGCCGCAGCGCAGGCATGCAGCGGCTGTGCATCTCCACGCTCACCAGAGCGCAAAGTGACGCAGCTCTCCGCCTCTGGCATTCTAACGCTGCGCCACCCACGACCCGTGTGCATGGCGCACTCGCGCCGCCCAGGTCGGCGGCGCGCCTGCAGCGTGTCCAGGTTGAGCTGCACGTGCATGGTACACTTTTGCTGCACTTTTGCCGCTCGGAACGGCGGCGCGCCTGCAGCGTGTGCAGGTTGAGCTGCACGTGGAGCGGCTCGCAGGCGGCGCGCGCGCCGTACAGGCCGCCCGTCTGCGCGAGCAGCCAGTCGTACAGCTGCCCGCGCAGGCCGGCCCAGGGGTTCTGCGTCTTCCAGATGACCATGCCGCTGTAGCGCGACCACATGCCCGACGCCCAGCCCTCCAGCAGCGCCCTGCGCGGCGGGTCGCCTGGAGAAGGGGCCGTAGGCCCCATGGGCTTGGCGCATGGGCTCGGCTGCTTGCCCGGCGCGGCACGCTGCCACGCCCCAGCAAAGGTCGAGGCAACTGCATGTGCCATGTTTGTGGTGGAAGTCCAGCGGAGCTTGGATCCAGTCGGACGAGGTGCGCACGTTTCAGCGGATGCAAGCAGCAGCTTTATGCATGGCATGCGTATCCAGATATCGGCTGTGCACGGCCTGTCGCTCCGTTAAGCAGGCGGTGACCTGCAGAGAGCCTCCGGTGCGCGTGCAAGGGAGGGGCCGCGCAGGGCGCGCCTGTACTGCACATAGTTGACGATCTGCGCCACGTCGCAGTAGTCCTGCAGCGACTGCGGGGCCTGGTAGAGCCAGATCTGGTTGCGCGTGTACGGGTGCTTGACGATGTCCTCGCGCGAGCGGTTCGGCTGCCCGTACGGCAGGAACGTGTGGTTCACCCACGCCTTGTTCGGGACCTCCTGCGCAGCCCCGCCGCAGCCGCTGGCCCCAGCCGCCCTGGTGCGAGTCTGGTCCGCGAGCTGCCTGGCATTGCAGGCAGCCGCTTGCTGCACGCCCGCAGCTGGACAGGGCAACGCCTGCGGCGAGCCTCTGGCGCGCAAAATTCAGGAAAAATCTCGGCAAAATTCAGGAACAATGTTGGCATAGGGTTATGGTTAAGGTTGGGGTTGGCAGGGATGCAGTGCGGCGCGGCGCGCCAGCGCGTCCGCCGAGTCGCTGCCCGGCAGCGGCTGGAAGGCCGGCGGCTCCGCGTCGCCCGGGTCGGGGAACATGGCGCGCATGCTGTCCGCCTCGGGCACGCCGACCGAGCCCAGCTGCGGCGCCCCCACACGTGGCGCATGTTCGCTTTGTATAGGGCAAGGTCTTGCTGACCGAGCCCAGCTGCGGCGCGGCACACGTGGCGCATGTTTGCTTTGCATGGGGTTAGGCTTTGCTAGTGATCCCAGCTGCGGCGCCCCCACGCGTGGCGCATGACTGCGTGCGCCCCTTGCCCGATGCGCACCCAGCATGCCTGCGCAGCTGCCTCTACGGCCACACATGGCGCATATGTGCGTGCGCCCCCCTCGCCGATCTGCACCTGGCATGCGTGCGGAGCTGCCTCTGTGGCACAACCTCGGTCCGGCTGCATCACAGTCCCCAATGCATCGTGGACACCCGGCTGATAGCAGTCCCAGACAGCCATGCTCCGACTCTCATGTCCAGCAGGCACAAAGAGCTGCAGATGCGGAAGTGCCAACACAGCCGTTGTCAAAGCGTGCAGATACGCGCCTGGAGGGACAGAGCAATTCCTGCTCGGCCCTATGCATCATGCGCTGCGGAGCAGCATGCAGTGCAAAGAGGCGGTGCCTGACGCACATTCAAGCGCGCGCACCTCAGGGTTGAAGGAGTAGTTGTAGAAGTCCGGGAGGAAGAAGCGCTCGGGCTCTTGGATCTCGTACGGGCCTGTGACAGGGCTCACGCTTGCTTCCAGCCTTTCCCCAGTCATTGACTAAGCGGAGTGAGCGCGAGGCTCAGAACCCCTCAGAACCCTTTTTGTTTCAAGCCCAACCTTACTTCAGCCACCTGAGACATGATGCTGTGAGAGCTGCTGAGCGCGCGCTAGCAGCGCGAGGGCGCGGCGCCGCGCATGCGGGGGCCGCGCACCGTCGGTGAAATTCCCGCGGCCGTTGCCCAGGCCCGCCCACAGCGAGCCGGGCACGTAGCTGCGCGTCGCGTCCAGCGCCTGCAGGCCGTCCAGCAGCGCCGACGCGCCTGCGCGGGGCGGGCCCCGCCGTTCAGGGGGCACCACGTCGAGCCGCCTGCTCCCTCAGCTGGCGTCGGCATGGCGTGCGTGCAGTGCCTGCTCCGCGCATGGGCAGGCCGGCCTGCCCAACTTTTGCAGCAGGCCTTTAGCAATAATAACATATGTAGCATGACTGAAAGGTTCGAGCGCACTTTGCCATGTACCCTCTGCTGTACATGCCCGTCTTGCGTAACATGGCCGGCGCACCATCGCTGGGCGTGTCGTCCTGCCATTTGGCCGGCACGGTGGGCAGCATCCTCCGCAGCGCCGCGTTCAGGTCCGGCGCGGGCACCTGCGAGTCGAGGGGCGGCGCGTCAGCAGGTGCTGTCGAGCAGCACGGACAAGAACATTGAGCCTGGCTACAGAGGGGCACTGCACACGTTGACAGCAGAAATAGCCTCCGCATGACCCCTGATCGCATGCTTGCGACTACTCATCATGACATGTGACAGACCTGAACTGCATACTTGCCTTTTGGGCATACCAGGGGGGGCCATGCCGCGGCCCGCGCCTGTTCATTGCCGCCGCACCAGATCGCCAGGCAGGCGTGGTTGCGCAGCCGGCGGATTGTGTCTGCCGCGCTGGCAATGAACAACCTATGGTCGAGTGGCCACGATGCGTTGGAGACCGGGGAGTCCTGCGCGCGGTCAGCTTCACGGCTCGGCGCGCTCCTGAGCACGACCCCACAGCAGGCAGGGGTGCACAGGTAGGCGGGGCGCGCGCACCGGCGTGACTCCCCTGCCGTGCGTGTCGCCTGCAATCCAGAACTCCTGCCACACCTGTGAGTGCATGGCCGCCCCCTTTTTGTGTAACAGGCGCCTCCCCACAGCGTGCCGAAGAGTGTGAACGCGCATTGTGCAAGCTGAAGCGCGCGTCTTGATGTAGGGTCTCGCCATGTCAGCACTTTGCACATTTGCGGACCTGCCAGGGCAGGACCGAGCAACCTGATGCTTTCAATTTGTCTGCATGCTGGTAATCCGTACGTAGCTGCATTCAGAGCAGTCTGGGCAGGCGCTTCATCGTGCACAGCACACAAGCATGAATGCATTGGACAAGCGCGGTGTGCTTGGGGAGCGCGCCAGGATGCCGGCCTCGTCGCAGGCGTCATAAAAGGCATCGCGCGCGACCGCCGCGCCGCCCCAGAGCCGGATCATGTTCAGGCCGGCCTGACGCACGCGCCCCCGAGGCGGCTCGCTGCCGTGACCAATACCTGCTCCTGCCTGCCAGGGCTGGAGCACAGCTGGCAGGCATGGCATGTACGCGCATGCACGACAGGAGGCAGGTCACATGCGATGTTCTGCGAAGCGACGCCTTACCCGCCCTAATCCATTGTCACATCATTCCTGCTTGACGGACGGGTGACATGTGCGGGCTTCACCTTCCACACCTGACGCAAGCATCGTCTGCAGCCTTGGGTGCGCGCCGCGAGCGGGCGCGGCGGCGGGCGCGCACCTCGGCGTGCATGCGGACCTCGGCGCGGTAGCGCGCGGCCGAGAAGCGCAGCATCCAGTCCGAGGCGATCCAGTTGCCGCCCCGGATGAAGACCTGCGGGACGCCCGGGGCGCGCTTGCATGGAGGCTGCGCTGCATGACCTGATGCCAGCGACGGCTTGGCTGCAACAGAAGCAGAGCACAAGCAGCCTTCGTCTCGCCCCCCAGCGCAGCAGCCCAGAGCCTCTGACTGGGATCCTCCCGCATGCACGCTTGAGTGTTGATGCCGGCCAAGCCATCAGCATGCCCCGAGCCTGTCCCGAGCGCGGGGGCGCGCCCGCTGGCCGTTGACCGAAAACACGTGTCCCTTGAGCACCGGGTCGACCTCGGAGCGGATGTCGCGCACGCCAAAGCGCGCGGCCGCGCTGTCTGACGCGCCGTGGCCGTCCAGCTCCAAGCGCAGCGTGAGCCGGTACAGCGCCTGCGCGCCGCTTAATGTTGGGGTAGGGCCGCCCGCAGCCTGTCCGCGCCCGCGTAGCGCCGCCGCACACCTGCTGCCCAACCGTTCCCAGAGGGGACTCAAGCATGCAAAGGCTCGCACCTGCCGCTCCACCCCTGCTCACCACAGCGCGGTCGTGACAGCGGGGGCGGCCGCGCGATTCAGCACAGACCTAGCACCACCCCGTCCGCCGGCGCGCGGCGCTGGGTGCAGTGATGCCATCCCGGGCGGGCCCGGCCGTCGCGCGCCTGGTCGCCTAGGTGGAGGGGCCACCACAGGCGCGGCGCGCGCAGCTGCTGCGGCTGCAGCGCGTGCACGCTCTCGCCCGGCGGCACGACCACGGCCTCGCGCCACTCCAGCACTGGCGCGCGCTCCCCGCCGGCGGCGCCGCCTGCGGGCGCGCGGCGCGCTGAAACCGCGGGCCGCGCAAGGCGGCGAACCGGGTATTTGTCGCTGCGCCGCCTGGCCGGCCTTTGCGGAGCAGGGAGCCACGTCTGGTGGTGTTGATCCTGGATGCTCCTGCCAATCAACAGACGACCACATGCTGAACATGCTTGTATGCACGCTCAAGACATACTGCAGACCGCACTGACATGCGCCAGGCCCCTCCAGCACGCTCCATGCTGTGCAAGTCTGTCAAACTCGGTGTCGCAGATTGAGTCAGTCATGCAGGTATGAGGCGCAGGGTGTGGCGGCACCGCCGCGCAGGCCGGCATGCGGCGCCTCCGCGACGCTCGCGAAGAGCACGCCGCGCAGCGGCGCTGCGCCCGCACTGACAAATGTGACCTCGCCGCTCAGGCGCGCAGCGGCGGCGGCGGCGGGGAACCCTAGCCCTGGCGCAGGGTCTGCCGCCGCCGCCTCCAGGCCCTGCAGCTGGTCCACCACCACGCCCGGGTCCTGCAGCGCGACCGGGCCGAGCAGCGCGAGCTCCACGGAGTCATAGACGCCTGTGTCGCGGTCGCGCACCGGCTGCATCCAGTCCCAGCCCTCGGTGAACAGCGCGGTCACGTCGCGCGCGATCATGTGGTCGCCGCCCTGGCCCCTGCGGGATGCAAAGTATGCCTAATTGCGAGGCGTGACTGCATACAGCTGCAGTTCGGTCCTGACCTCGGTGCAACCTGCGTGCACAGCACGCGCAGTGGTGCGCTTGCTGCAGCGATTCCCAGCGCAAAGCGAGATGAACACCGATATGACCATGAGGACCTAAATTCATGTGCAGCCGCAGTCCCTGCAATACCGCAAGGTTGTTGGCTTGTGTGCGGCGTCGTGTAAGGAGCATCCGCCCAAACCCTGCAGCTCTGTCATCATAAGCGCCCATTGCTCAGCAGCTATGCAGGCAGCCCACACGCTCAGCCAGCCATGCTCGGTGGCGAGCACGGATGCACTGCAGCGCTCATCGCACGGAGGACGCACCCGCGGTCGACGTCGCCCACGTTGTCGGGCGGCGCCACGAGCACCGTCAGCGTCACGTTGGCCGCCGCCTGGGACGCCGGCAGCGCCGCCGTGACGTCCACGCGCCGCCGCAGGAACATGCCGCGCGGCTCGGGCAGCGCGACCTCCTGGCCATTGACAAACACCCTGGCGCGCGCGCAGCGGCGCCCGCCCGCAGCTCGGCACGTGCGGCCTAGCCAGACAGTGTGTACGAGCCATATATGACCCACTTATGGTGCCGAGCTATAAGATCCTTCAGATAGGAGCTATAAAACGATATCTGGATGCTGCAGCAAGTGCTTTTCATGTTACCCCCCATACCTGCTCGCTTGCAGAGAACCAGGAATACAATGACAAGCGAGGCTGGACGGACCTCTTCGCTATGGCGGCACTCGCGGTCGGGCTGGCACATCTCAGGCACAACCCGTCGCACGACAGGGGCGCAACGTGGACCTGCCGCGTCCTCGCCCCACCTGGCGCTGTAGTTGATGCCGAGGAAGGTGAGGCGCGCGCGGCGCCCGCCCGCGGTCGCATTGGCCGGCAGCGTGAAGTTGGTGGTGAACCAGTAGGTGTAGAAGCAGCGGCCGGCGTGGAAGACGTCCGGGATGTGCAGGTTGGTCGCGCCAATGTTCGGGTCTCCAAACGTCCCGTTGCTGACCAGCGTTGTCAGCACCTGCACGGCGGCTGCATCACCTCCCATGCGCTCGCACTCCCGGTCATGTGCGCTTGCTGCAGCGGCCATATACTCAAGAAACAGGAGCAGCTCGCAGAGGCGCACACCGTGCCCGGCACCACTGCGGGTATCCAGCCGCCCCGCCCCTGCAAAGCAGCCAGCCCAGTCACAAACACTGCTTTGCAGCGGCTGCAAGCTCCCATACGGCAGTCTCCTTCTCTCAGCCCGCACCATGCTGGAGTGCCTGGGCGCCACCAGGCCGCCTGTGGCCTCGCACTCTGCTGCGCGAGCTGGCAGAGCAAACCACTGCCCGCTGTCAAGCAGCAGCGTGCCCATGCCATTGCTTCCTGCCTGTTCAGGAGCGCCTAGGCATGAGCTGGCAGCCAACAGCGCCGCCAGCAGCAGGCGCAGGCAGGTGATCGCCTGCTGGCCACCCAGCATGGCTCACTGGTTGAGCGAGCGGTGACTCATATAGCCCCTGCTTGAGTATGCCGGCTAGGCTTTTTGTGCAGGACCTGCTACAGACATTCCGTGATGCGGTGATGATCTGCAATGCAATATATGCAGCGGCGGTTCTGCTGCCGTGCTACTTTCGCACTGTCTTGAGCAAGTGCATCAGAGGGCATAACGCATGGAAACCAATCTGGCACATTTTGTGGTTTCGCTAGTACAGTTCGGAAAGCTGTCGAGGAGGGTAAGTAGCAAGGGCTTTTTGTGAGCTGTTTCCTTTCTCTGACGGCCGTAAGCAGCCCAAGTTTGGCTGACACACGGTTGTATTTCATTAATTCTGAGCAAGCAGCAGTTCTGCACGCAGCAGCCGCACAAAGCAATCATTTACAAGCAGTCAACACCAGACAGGCTGAGACCAGCCTGAAAATATGCTGTCGTTATGAGCGCCGACAGGCAGGCACCGCAATACTTCTCTCACCAGAGTCCGGCACAGGCATATGCACCATGCGCTAGTACATACACACCTACCTACACAACACGCAAATGTTTAGCAGCAGGCACACATATCTGCTGATACGCCTTAGGCACCAGAGCATGATCAAATTCAGGTGTGCTAAAACACCAACAGGGGAGCATGATCCGCACGCTGAAAAGCGATTAGCAAACCATGCATTCTTGCAACCAGTCTCCAGTACTAAACCTGCACAGGGCACTGATTCCTTAAAATCAAGAACAGGGCAGCAACTCAGCCAGGCCTATCTTGCGCTCACAAATGGATGCGCACACTCGGAAGGTGCCTCACACTGCACGCATGCACGCTGGTAGAGGAACAAGAAAGCTCTGCCATGGACCCAGCCAGGGCTTGAAAGGCCATGACGGCAGGCAGCGCCTTGGCTGCGCTTGCCACAGTGCTCGCACAAGCACAAACATGCACATGCTCGTTGCCCAGCACAAGCGACCCTCCAAGCGCTTACAACCCGGCCTTGGTCGCACCCACCGTAGCAGCAACGACGTGCGCGTGCGCGCCGCCGGCACCCCGCCGCTCGGCAGCCCCGGCCGCCTGGTCGGGCGCGTCCTCTTCGCCCCCCAGCTCTGTGCTGCTCAGCTCAGCGCCAGGCGGCAGCAGGCCCATGTCACTGGCTGTGGACGGCTTTGTCTCCAGGCTCAGGGCGCGGACCGGGTAAGAGGCCGTTAAGGGCGCCGCTAAGGGCGCGGGGACCTCCGGGTCGCCTGCGGACGCTCTGCAAACAAGGCGCGTCAGAGGCAGCCTGGCAAGCTCATGCCCTGTTGCTGTTCTCGAACTGAGGTGAAAGCGAGCACAATTTGTCAAGCCATGCGGCGCCTAGACTGGCAGTGGCAGCGCGCCTAGCTGCAGAGATCATAGCACGGAAAGACAGTAGCCTACCTGCGCATCCGGTGCGCCCGCAGAGACATTTTCCCGTTGCAGGGCAATAAATTACTGCCTAATGATAGCAAAGCGCCGGCAGGCCAGGGGGTGCGCACCTGGGTGACTTGCTGCGGAACAGGCAGCAGAGCGCGACCTGGAACAGCGCGAGCGCCGCGCCGAACGCATTGGGCCCGTACACGAACGGCTGGCCGGTCGCGCAGCCGTATGCGGTCCACAGCAGCCCGTTGACCAGGTTCATGCCGCAGAGGGGCGCGTACAGCGACGCCGCGCTCCGCGTCCTGAACACCTGCCGCGCAGGCACAGGGTAGGGTGGGATTAGAATAGGGTAGGGTAGGGCGCGCCATCTCCTCTCCAACAACGGCTGTTACACCACTGCGTTGAACAGCACGAGCACACACGGCACCCCTTCCAGCAGGATACAGGGCAGCGCATGCTGACAAAACCGGCATGTGCCTTGCATGCAACCCATGCTGTCTTCCCATGCGCATCACCAGCCGCGCCGCACACACACTTCAGACGCTATAGTACTGCTCGGGAGACTGCGGGGTTGAGGCGAGGGGACAGCAGCCCAAGCGGCGACCAGGGCGCAAGCGCCCATGTAACAAAGGCGGCGAGCTGCCAAAACAGCGCACCTTAGCGATGGTGGTCAAGGGCGAAGCGTAGTAGCACAACATGATGATGGTGCTCGTCAGGCCCCTGCACCAGGTGCCACAGAGGTGTGGTGCCATCACAGACTGTGAGGGAGCCAGAGGCACACCAGAGGCACAGCACAGGAAGGCTAGCCCTGGCGAAACGCAGCAAATGCGTCAAGTGTTCTGAGAGCTGGTTCTGAGCGCAACAAGTGAACAAACCACCGGTGGTCAGGGTGGCAGATGGAACAGGGCGCACCATATCAAGACGTTCTCTGCCCTGGGCTGGTGCGCAAAGCTTGTGAAGCCCCCGACAGCCAGCAGGAGCGTTGCAAACGTCATGGACACCTGCATGATGCGGTCCTGAGCCTGCGCGCGCGCCGACCACTCAGCATGCACTGCAGAAGCCAGGCTGCTTAGGATATGGCGCAGCTGCAGCACGCAGTGCAAAGTGCCAGGCAACTATCTTGCGGGCCAGCTCAGCCCGCAAGCGTAGTCACGGAGGCGGCGCACCTGCTGGTCGGCAAAGGATATGATGCTCAGGGTGTAGAAGACGCCCAGCAGCAGGCCCACCGCGTTCGGCACAAACAGAAACGCGTCCCCCAGCGTCATGCCATACCCCAGCCAGCCCGCGCAGTTGGCGAGGATGACCGGGAAGATGAGGGGGTTGAGCTCCTGTGAGCAAGGTGCAGTTTGGTGAGCTATTCAGGCACATAATCTGGGACGCCAGAAGCGCGCAGACTGCATGGGGAGTTCTGCACGCACACGAGCTGCGCAGGCAACAGCACTGTGTCTGCTGCTGCGTCACGTTTGTGCCACCCAGGAGGTGCTATCCAGCACGCGCAAGTCCGGTGGTTAGTGGAGCAGGTGCCTTGAACAGCAGCGACGCTCACTGGCCACGCCTTCTGCAACAAGCAGTTGCAGCTTACTGCGCCTGTACCAGCAGAGATCTGGTGGAGGAGCTCTGCAAGAGTCACAACTGGCTTCCCTTGCTTGACAGCGATACATGTGCAGGGAGGGGACGCTGCGCACCCCAATCAGGTGCGTGCGGCGCAGCTGCAGGACGGCGCGCATGGGGGAGCAGAACATCCCCACCGCAACCGCCCCGCCCAGCACAGGCACGACCTGAGCGAGCGGCAACGGACAAATGCTGTCTCAGCCTGCTTCAACGGCTGCGCTCAGGGCGCAGGGTGCATGCTTGCTCTCCAATGCTGTTCCACACACTCACCTCCTGCAGCACCACAGAGCTGGCCGTGGGCGTAGCCATAGTCCTGAGCTCTGACAGTACAAGGTGGTCAGAGGATCAAGCACATTGGCAGCGTCAAGCTTGCTGCTTGGCACCACTCCTACACACTTGAATGTGCGCACATTGGTCCTGAAATCAATCCAGGCTGTCTCGCTGGTTTGTACCGCACGGCTCTGAGTGCTGCTCCAGCTGCAATTCCTTTAGGGTTGGACAAACTCCCAAGTGCAGTGCACGTGCGCGGGTGGATGCACAACAATGGAACACACTCGCAAAAAACTACCGATGGAGCTGCAAGAGGCCCTGCGCCGGCTAGAAGTCCCCGCCAAGTCACGGCACAGTGCATCCAAGTATGACTTTGTGAAGGTGCGGCAACCTCTTTCTTTGCTCATAAATAGGACACGGCAATCACTTTCTGCGCCGTCCTTGTTCGCTCCAGCGAGTCAAGGAAGTTGCGGAGACATACATAGCAAGAACCGCCTTCACGTGACACATGCAACACTCTTTGCAGGTCAAGGTGTGGCTTGGGGAGAACCAAGACCACTACTACGTGCTGTCACGCTTCCTCATCAGCCGCATGCTGACCGTAACCAAGGTGCCAATGAACAAGGTGAGGAGTGGCCCGGGCGTAAAGACGCCCCCAGGCAGGTCCATGCGTCACCTGACTCTAACTGACACTTCCGTTGCAGGCTATCAAGATAAGCTTGGAGGTCAAGAAGTACCTGGTTGACAGCGAGCGCCTGGACATCTCACAGGTGCACACTATTTGCAGCTGAGCACCGCGCGCACCTCGCATCTTATGTCCTGACCCCCTCCTTGCTGCTCAGAGACAATGTGAGGCATACTTAATGCACGAAACAGTGTTTTGACGACCCTGCTCTGCAGGACCACCTGGAGGCGATACTGTTTGGCGTGATGCGCTCGCGCGGCTACGACGACACATACGTGCAGCGCTACAAGATGGTCACCAGCTTCTTCCAGCAGCGCCGGCCGCTCATCGTCCTCATCTGCGGCGTGCCGTGCACAGGCATGCTGACCAGCTGGGTCGCGCGGGGCAGTGGCAAGCGCTGCTGCCTTGTGCCAAGCAGCAAGTGTTCATTGGCCTCGTGAGGCTTTCCGGAATGCATCTGTTGTACGCTCACTACGCGCACTACTGATGCACAGGCAAGTCGACGCTGGCGCAGCAGCTGGCTTCGCGCCTCAACCTGCCCAATGTACTACAGACGGACATCGTTTACGAGGTTTGTCCAGTCGCTTGCTTGCAGCACTGCATGTCCTCATCATGCATCCATGCTCTGCCGCAGGAGCAGGCCTGCTGCTCCTGCATGGCAACAGACGAGTCCGATGTGCTGCTCATGCTGCACGATGAGTGCATGCGGTTGCAGGTCAGTGCGCACTTGTGGTCCTCATGGTGCTCAAGCGCCATCGTGTCAGGCTGAATGCAGTATCGCCAGGAAGCATGACCACACGGCTCTGTCATGCTGCATGCTGTGCATGGGCGCGCGCGCAGCTGCTGCGCGGCGCGGGGGACAGCCCGCTGGCGGCCGCACCGCTGTGGGAGCGCGCGGGCCTGGCGCCGGCCGCCCTGGTCGGCGAGTTCCAGCGCGAGTGCCGCGTGATACGCAAGGGCGTCGACGGCGACCTCCACAAGGCGCGCCGCGGCACGCCCTGGCAGCACCTGGAGAGTCCTGACTGTAGGGCGCAGCGTGTGGCACTGAAGCGCAGTGACTGGTGACTGGCCATGTCACAGAAACAAGTGCCGTCTCGATTGGATGTACGGGGCCTGCATTATAATCAAATGAATAAGCTGAGTGCACCTCGCATGCTCTTTTTTTTGCTTGCATCTGCTGTGCGCCTGGGCTTGCGGTGAGCGCTGCCATGGCGTGCAGTGGGAATGCGGAGCATGCCGCCTCACCAGTGTACCTGCCAACGCAAGTATGCCAATGCGCGTTCATTGTTGACCGACATGATTATTTGTCCGCAGCAACAGAGCTGCGGTGCTGACAGGAGTAGCACGCCACAGCAAGGCTGCATGGCTTACGCAGTCTGTGCGGCACCCACTCGCAGTGCCTCCGTGACGGCAAGTCGATCATCATGGAGGGCCTGCACCTGGACCCGGGCCTGTACCTGTACGAGTTTGGCCGCTACGGTCAGGCGCACCTGCTGGACCGCCCGCCGCCGCCGTCTGCCGCGCAGCCCGCCCCCGGTCCTGCCCCGCCTGCCGAGCCAGGCCGCTCTCACATGCGCGCTCCGTCAGGCAGGCCCATGGACGCGCATGCTGCATCGGCACCAGGGGCAGGCCGCCGAGCAGCGCACGAAGCAGAAAAGCAGCATGAGCCAGAGCTCAGAGATGGCACAGGCCCCGACGCGGCAGCGGCGGCGACAGCGGTGCCAGCGTCCCAGCAGCATCCGCGAGGCGGCCGGCCCATGGCGAGGGAAGCGGGCGCTCGCGCCCAGCGGCCCAACGGCGGCGAGGGATGGGCTCAGGGGGAGGCGGGAGCCCTGCGCGATGGCAGCGCTGCGCGGCCGTGCGCGGACGCAGAGGCTCGCGCGGGCAACGGAGCAAATTGGCTGGGCGATGCCGACGCGCGTGCTGACAGGTCCAGCCTGGGCTTATTGTCAATTGTGTGTTTGTACTGAAACATCCTCTCGCTTTGTGCTCTCTTCCAATATCTACACAACAATGCTTATGAGACGCTGAGCTGCCATCTGCTTTACAATGTTGACCAGACCTTTTGTTTATTGCTGCCACCCTGGGCAACCTGGAGCACTTTCTCTTTGCTTTGTGGCGTGTGGTGAGTGTTGGCGAGGAGGCTGTTGTGGTCGGCTGCTATCTGCCATGTTGACACGTGGGCCGTTGCGTGCAGGTCAGCCGCGCTGCCGCTGCCGCGCGGCTCGGCATCTTTCATGCTGACCCCTGCAGGCCTTCGCCTGGCTCCCGTGCTGGCCACGCTGGACGACGCGCGCCGCCGTGCCGCAGACGATGCGCTGGCACACCCACACCCTGACCCTCGCAGTGCGCCTGCGCCGGGCGCCCGTAGCCGCTCCGTGCCAGCCTCGCCAGCGGCCGCGGCGGCGGCGGCCGCGGCGGCAGCGTTTGGAAGCCTCGTTCAGGCAGCGTCCAGCCCGAGGGGAGGCGCCTTCCCGCTAGGCTCGCCGACCACCGCGTGGCTGGCCGACGCGGCGGCCGCTGCCGCGGCCGGGGGCACCGCGGGTGGCGGGGCTGCGCAAGGGCGCTGCGATGCGTCAGGCCATGCAGCGGGCGGTAGCAGTGCTGGCGGCAAAGGCGGGTTCAGGGACCCTGCCGGCGGCCAGGCTGAAGCCCCCTCGCCGGCGGCGCCAGCGCCAGGCATGGCGCTGCCGCTCGCGCCCCTGGCGAGCAGCAGCACAGCCGCAGGGAGGCCACGCGAGCGCGCCAGCGGGGGCACAGGCATGGGCGGCCAGTCCCCGCGGCCCGGCTGCAGCCCCTCAGAGCCAGCGGCCGCATGCAGACAGGGCCGCGGCGAACAGGCGGCACAGCGCGCACCTGCGCAGGCGGCCCTCGACAGGGGCTCTGGAGCGGGCCCCTGCGCTGTTGCGCCCGCAGGCTCCCCGCCTGAGGGCCTGGACCCTGCAGCCGGGAGCGCGTGCGCGGCGGCGCCGCGCGAGCGCGAGCCAGCAGACCCTGTTGAGCGCGCCGGGGCAACTGCCCCTGCCGCGCTCCCCAGATGTCCCCGTGGCGAGGGGCCCGCACGTCCTCAGGCAGGCGTGGGCGGCAAGGAGCGCGCGGGCGTCCGCATGGGGCCAGTGTTCGTGCCGATCGTGCTGTGCATGGACGAGGCTGACCACGCGCTGCTGGTGCGCGAGTGGTACGCGCGGGGGGAGCAGGCGCGGCCCCGGCGCTGAGGCGCACCTCAAGAAGAGCTGCTCGTCTGCCTGGATGGCACATCAGGAGTGGGAGGCTGGGGCGCGAAATGGGATGGAGCCGCTTGCCTGGCGCCGTGCATGGGTGAGGCGGACCCTGACAGCTGGTACGCGGGTGCGATGTGCAGCAGGGGCGCAGGTCGCTGATGATCGTGCACGCGTGTGTAGCTGCATGGAAGCGTGGGAGGCAGGCGGCCTTTCACGGGCAACCCGCACGGCATGGGCGCAATGTGCATCGCGCCGTGCAGGCCGCCTGCAGCAAGGACGCGCCGCAGCGCCCGCGCGTGGACCCAGCTGATGCGCTCGCGCGGCTGCACATGCTGCAGGTGCTGTTGCTCTGCACCCTCCCGCTCTCGTCGGGCGCCATGCACCCAAAGCCAGGCCAGAGCAGCGCTTGAGATGGGGCCGTGACCAGTGGCCGTCGGCCGCCGCTCCAGCGCTCCGCTGGCAGTCTGACGTGCTGCTGTCGCCATCACCGCTACCCTAACTTCAGCCCTACCCAAGCAGGAGTACCCAAGGGAGGCGCGCGCGGCGCAGGCCCACCTGTGCGGGTACGCGGCGCGCGCGGTGCCGGTGGTGCGCACGGGCCTCGGCGGCTTTGGCGACACGCTGGACCGCCTGCACGACTACCTGCTCACCTGCATCGAGATGGCGCTAGCGCAGCGCGCCTGATGCGCTTGGGCTCGGGGCGGGGCGCGGCGGCGCGCTGGCGCAGCCGCCAGCGTCCGCTCGCCCGCGTAATTGTGGCGCTGGTGTGGCCCACATGACGCGGTCAAGGGTGTGTCTGTCCTTGCATGCTTTTCGGTGTGTGATGTTATCCCAGGCTACGCCAAATTGCTGTCAAACACATAGTGCCTCGTTGCGCATGTGCTGCCTCCACACCAGCTGCACCCCTCGGGTCAAGTATATGATTGAGGTCTGAAAGAAGTGAATGCATGTTTGCAATGTACTCTGGAGCCTGCTTCGCGGCAAGTCAGTGTTTCAGATTTATCTGCGGTTTACCTGCCCACTTGTCAAAATTTTGCAGGCAAACAAGGCTTGCAGGCAGCTGGACATCCCAGCCAGCCCCCGCCTACGCGCGGCTTACCGCCCATCCTGCCACCCTACACTACAACTGCCCTCCTGCAGCCTCATCAGGGCCGGACGTGCAGCACACAAGCCGCTCACTATGCGGCAGGGCTGCGTGGTCTCCGTCAGGCAGCGTCACACCTGCAGACCTACATCTTCAAACTGGGGAGTGCGAGGCAATCAAAGTGCGAGCTGAGTGGCAGTTCAGACCAGCCCTTATTGGACAATTGGCGACGCTGGGCCATGGGTGTGTCAGCCAGCGCATGGCCCGGCGGCGCAACATGGCGCAGGCGCTCCGCAGCGCTGCGCGCCATGCTGCTGTCATGCCGGACACTTCTCTCTGGGACACTATGTCGTGACACGTCCTGAGGTCCTGTCCCACCGGGTTGGGCGCCCCTGTGCCGGCGGTGAGACATGCATAAAACTGCAGCACGCCCGCTCAGAACGCAAACACGGACGTCGTGGCGGCCATGGCATTGTACACGAGCGCGCCGGGCAGCGGCACAAACTGGCGCGTGAGCAGCTTGATGGCCTCCTGCGCGGCGGCCGCGCCGATGACCGCCGCCACAACGTGCAGCTCGCATGCGCCGCAGCGCACCAGCTCGCCAACCAGGTCGTCTGCGACCGCGCCGCTGGGCGCGCCGGCCTCGGCCAGCAGCGGCGCGAGCGCGCCGCGCAGCAGCGCCACGTCCTCCTCCAGGCCGCTGCGCGGGCGACCCATAGGTATGGACTAGGGTAGGGCTATGGTTAGGGTATATGACATTGTTTTTTTTGCAACACGCGGCCGCTGCAAGGCGCCACTGCGGCACAAGCGCTGGCACCCACGCGCGAGCGCGCGCGCGGCAGGCACCTCGGCGCGCCGGGGAAGCCGCGGGTCGCCCGCCCGACCGCACAGCGGCGCACAGGCGCCGCCGGGCCCAGGGCGCGCGCCTGTCATAGGCGCCCGGGCAGCGGCTGTGCGCGGCGTGGAAGCGGTCGGCCGCGCGCAGCAGCAGCAGCAGGCCCGCGTTGGCGCACGTGTCCTCGGCCGCCAGCGCCGCGCGCACCGCGTCCGCGCGGCCCGGCCCCGCGTCCTCGCTCAGCCGCCGCCAGCGCACCACCCTGCCAGCCGACAGCACCGTGAGGGTGCCGCACCCGAGCTGCCCTGCAGGCTGAAGCCGCGGCCGCAGGTAGCCTGCAAGCAGCGGCTCGGACATGCGCACATATCAGCATCCATGCCAGGACAGACTTGTCCGGATGGCCTCAAGCGCAGACGGGCTGCTTGGCGCCGACCCGCCGACAGGGCACAGCGCAGCGGCCAGCGAGCCTGCCGCGCACAGCCGCGGGCGGGGCGCGCACCGTAGATTGCGCGCGTTCTTCGCAAACAGGCGCGCGGTGCTGCGCTGCAAGTGCCCGGGCTCGCGGCCGAGGCCCTTGAGCAGCGCGCGCGCGCGCGCCTCCACGGCCGCCGCGTCGGCCTCGGCGCGCTCGCGGTACAGCCGCTGCAGCGCCAGGAACGCCTCCGTGGACGCCGTCATGTCTGGGATGGAGCCCTGCCGGCAGCCACTAAGTCAGGGTGTGCGCCACTAACAGTGCCTATACACTGCTAGTACCTGGTTGGTTTTTGCTCCCCAAGCACATACGAGTGGTGCTCAGCAAAGTGCACTTGCTCATCCATGGTTCCTGTTGATTCCAAGCATGTAGTACTGCTATGCAGCTCACTGGGTGGCTCTCTGAACGTCGTAGATTGGGCCTGCACACATACCCGCTGCCAAGGCGTGCTGCCAGCAAGACGCGCTCTCAGGTGCATTGGTACGGCCGCCCTGGGCCTCAACAAAGCCCCAAGAGATCCTCACAGGGTTCTGCACAACCCTTGCAGGTGATCGTCGCCGCCTTGCCCTTGACCAAGCCCTGCTGTGACTGACCCTAGCAGCATTACATGCACCTCCAGCGGGAGGTCGCCGCCGCCCTCCGCCTCGACAAAGCCCCGCAGCGCGGCCGCCAGCACCCAGAACACGTCGGAGGCGGGCGTGAGCGCTGTCGCGCACTCGTCGCGCATGATCTCTGCCACCTCCGCCGCTGCGCACGGAACCAGCGGCGCGCGCGTGAGGGCTTGTTGCACAGGTGCGCCGGTCTGGCCCCTGATGTCACTTGGGCGTTGCTAGCTGAGCTGCTAGCTGCTAGCTCCTGACAGGGCACAGAGACCGCCCGTCACCATTCGGGTGCAGCACTTCCGTGTACCCCATGTTTCCAGCATCTGATGCACTCTTGCCCTCGGCACGCACACCACGCATCCAGTGATGCCAACTGCACCTGCCTCCAGCTGGTGCACGCTCCCCCCTTCAAAACCGTGCCAGTGGCGGGCCGCGCACGGATGGTGGGCGGCGCAAAGACCTTGCGCACATGCTCCTGCGCCTCTCTGAAGTTGTCCTCGTCCTGCGCCCCAAAGCGGCTGCAGCCCAAGCAGGGGTCCCAAGCGTCCATATCGAGCAAGCGTCCATGTCGAGCAGTGTGTGTCATGGCGAAGCATGCATGCCGCTGCACGATCTGCACGACCTGCACAGCCAATAGGTGGGGCGCTCGAGCAACGCAGTCGCACCAGCGCGGGGCCGTCGCCGCCGCCGCCGCGCTGCCAGGAGCGCAGCAGCGCGCGGAAGCGCTCCTTCTCGTCCCGCGTCGCCGGCAGCCGGCCCATGTGCTCCTCATTCCAGGCCGCCAGCGCCTGGATGAGGAGCACGGCTGCGCGCAGCGGTAGGGTTAGGGTATCTAGGGGTAGGGTCAGGACAGCTGCAATGCGGCTCCGCCACGATGCCAGCTTCATGCTTGGACAAAGAGTGCCTGGGGAAGCAGGGGCCGTACCCCACGGTATGTGCCGGTGCGTGACGTCGTCCACTGTGGCCAGGTCGAACGACCGCGCAAATGCCTCCAGCTCCGGCCAGGGCCGGTGCAGCCTGCGCGCAAGAGGAGCGCTGTCAGGCGCCGGCCCTGTCGGGCTCCCAAGCACTGGCCTCCTGCCAGCACTGCTGGTGCACGCACGCGCGGGGATCAGGTGCCCTTACGGTGCAGGTCCGAGTCACACCCGCTGCGCACAAGCCTCCAGCTCTGGCTGGGTGTGCGCAGGGGCTTGCACGCAAGCCCCTCGGGAAGCACCCTGGTTACGACAAGGAGCGGCTCTTACTTCATAGAGCGGCGATTACGACAAAGATCGGCGACTACGACAAAGTGCGGCGCTTATGACACGGAGCGGCAATTACGGCAAAGAGCGGCGGAAGCCTCACTTCACTCATTGCCATGTGCCTGCTCCAACATGCAGAAATCGCACCGCAGGTCCTCGATCGTGTTGTCCGGCTTGGACTCGACCACCGTGTGCTCCGGCAGGCTGGCGCGCAGGTAGCCCACCAGGCCGTACGCGCGCGCGCACAGCAGCGGCACGCCGAGCTCGCGGCACACATCGTCCAGGCGCACCATCTGCGCCTGCCCCATCTGCGGCAGCGACCAGCTCTGCATCAGCGCGGGAGCGCTCATGCAGAGCTCATGCTCAGCGCTCACGCACGCGCACAGCAGCGGCGTGCCCACTTTGCAAGACGAGTGTCCGCATGCGCCGCGTCTGCCGGGCTCGCTGGCGCGCGGCGGGCGCGCAGGCGAACCGCGGCGCGAGAGGGTTGACGGCAGGCAGGCTGCACATCCCGGCAACCAGAGCCCTCTGGCATGCGCGGTCACTGCCGAGCGCTTACTGCCCGCAGGCCATGCGTCACATGAGCTTGCACTCCATGAGCAAACCTGATAAGCAATGACACTTGCCTCCCTTCTGAGGACACTCTGGCCAGGGTGCCGGCAAGAGCTTGTGCAGCACAGCGCTAAGCATGGTCTGCTCCGTGGCCCGCACAGCCCGCCGCCAGCTCAGCAGACAGGCGGCGACCGCCTGGCCCGCAGCGGCAACCCTGCAAATGTCCGTGACCAACTACATACTAGTTTAGGCATGTGTGGATCATCAGGCTGCTTCCCATGCCCTAGGACCAAGAGCCTGCACAGGGTGCCGAGCGCGGCGCGCGCCTGCGTGGCGATGACGAGCGCGAAGCCGTCCAGGAAGCGCGGATTGGCGAGCAGCAGCGCCTCGGGCGCCTCGTCCACATAGCTGCCCGCCACCGCGTCATTCAGCTCCTGCAGCAGCGCGGTGACCGCGGCCGCGCGCGCCTGGCCCGCCGTCCCACAGCAGTCGGTGCAAGACAGCTGCTTGTCAGGTGACAACTGCTGTCAGTAGTCCAGCTAGTCACCCTAGTGGGACTCTCACAAGCAGGTGGCAGCCCCTGAAACATTCCGCTCCTGCATCAGAGAGCGCCTGAGCGTCTGGTTGGCCCCGCCGCACTCCAGTGGTGCTGAGTACTGTCTGAGGTGCCAGCACGCGAGCGACTATTGCAATCGTGCCAAAGCACTGCAGGAGCGATACAGCGCTCTTGCAACAGCGCTGGCACAGCTTGCGGTGACGCGTCCACTACGCACACCAAGCGGGAGCTGCTATACACCAAGTGAGCACTGGCCGTCAGTCGCATATACCTGGTGTGCCTCACTGGCAGGAGGCATGCGCCGACTCTCCTTGTTATGAGCGTACTACTGCTCAATGGCCATCACTTCCCATCTGCTTGAGGAGAAGCACCGTGATGCTGGGACAAACGGCATGGAGTGGACCTGCACACCTGCCCCAGCGAGCCGGCCTCCAGCATGAAGTTGTTGCCGAGGTCGCGCGCCCCGACGCGCGCGTCGTCGACCACGGTGAAGCCGGCGATGCCGGCGAGCACCAGGTTCTTCAGCGCCTCGGTCGCCGTGGGCCCGCTGCCGAGCACGCAGATGCGCGCGCCCTCCAGCGCGGCCTGGCCGTGCGCGCCCCAGATGCGCAGCTGCCGATCGTACTTCTTCGCCTCGGTGCTGCTCGGCACCTTGCCGTCCTCCCGGCTCTCGCTGCTGCGCGCCATGGCCGCCTCCGCCAGGGCCCGGCTGCCCTTGCTGAGCCAAGCTGGCCTTGTGTCGCGGCCAAGGCCAAGGCCTTTCCTGGCCTGTCACACTGTGACAGAGTGGACAGCTCTGTCTTGACCAGCTCGACAGGAGCTACAAGCACAAGCAAGTGCTCTCAGTTTGTGGCACTGCTGCTCTAGTAAGTGCATCTCAAGCCTTTTTACAAGTACATGACCTCTCAATGCAGGGCATGCAAACCTGCATCGACCCGCCACGCTGAGAGCAGACATGTTACATCACCACAAGTTCAAGTAATCCCTGAAATACAGCAGTGTTGGCGCGCACACGCACCAAGCAACCAACCTCCCGGTGCGCGCGCGCGCCCACCCCGCGCGCCCCCTCACTTGACATAGCGGTTCAGGAAGCGGCGGTGGAAGTCGTTGCGGATGGTGTCGTTGATCATGGTCTTCTGCGCCTTGGGCTCGCCGCGCGTCTGGTTCTTGAACACCACGTCGTCGTCCCAGCGCCGCTTCACCTGCGCGCGCGCCGCGCTCCGCGCTGCAGGCACGCGCGCTCGCCCGCACAGCGACCCGGGACCCCGACCCCGCCTCCCCCGGCGCGCCTGCCGCCGTGGCTGACGCAGCCTGCCGGACCCGCGCGCTGCGCCACAACACTACGGGCACTCGGCGACATGCATGGGCTGAGACCGCTGCTTGAGTGTCTTCAGAGCGGATGATAGCGTCTGAGAGCGCGCGAGACAGCCTTGGATATGCCGGGCAGCCACCTCTTCAACCGTCGCCGCACACTAAACACACCTATGGAGCACTTTGTCGTCCGGTGAAGCGCACGCGCGCGCATGAGAAGGACACAGCGCCGTTCTTAATAAGCGAGTCGCTGCGCAGAGTGCACCCTTGGGCGCGTGCCTGGAACGCCGCGGCGCCGCCCAGGATGAGCGGGTTGCCGCGCACGAGCTCATCGCGCGCGCTCGCCTCCGCGCCGGCGGCCTCCTCGGCCGCCTTGCGCGCGGCCTCCGCCGCGCGCTCCTTCTTTATGCGCTCCAGCTCCGCCAGCAGCTCCGCCTCCTCGTCCTGCGCGTGTTCGACTGCGCGTGATTGTGTACGCTTCGACGCCAGGACAGTGCACACCCTTGTGCACATGGCCTGGCTCGGCGCGCTCCTTCTTGATGCGCGCCAGCTCCGCTAGCAGTTCCGCCTCCTTATCCTGCGCGTCTCTGTGCACAGTCTGAAGCCAGGATGGTGCACACTCTTGTGCACATGGCTCCGCTACGCGCTTCTTTACGCGCTCTAGCACTGCCAGCAGCTCCGCCTCCTCGTCCTGCGTGTGCCCATGCACGGTATGGTGCGCGCGACCTTCGCGCCGCGCCCCTCCCCGACGCTAGCCAGCTCCGCGGCCTTGCGCCCGCAGTACAGACAGCCGCGGCGCGCGTGCCCCGCCCGCGGTGCGGCGCGCGCCTCGTCGTCGTCGTCGGAGCTGTCGCTCTCGGCGTCCTCGTCGTCGTCCGCGTCCAGCGCCTTGGGCACGAGCACCTTGCCCCGGCTCAGCGTGCCGCCGCCGCCGCCCGGCGCGGCCTCCAGCAGCTTCAGGTCGCTCTCGCGCTCCACTGCGCCCGCGCGCGGGCAGGTCTCAAGGACAGGCTCGGTGTGCGGCGCGAGAGGGCGGAGCTAGATGCTCATATTCTTAGTGGCGCAGCCGCCGTCCGGCGGGAGCCTTCATCACCTGCAGGCCGCATGCGCGCTGCACCGCAGTAGCACACCAGCGCAGGGGTTCATGTGAGCTCCATAAATACAACAGCAACAGGAAATGCCCCGGGCCATGCAGGGTCCCTGCAGCGATCCTGCACTGCATGACGGCCATGAGCTGGCCGGCCTCCCAGGCGTGCGGGGCGAGCCCGCGCCCCTGCAGGCAGCGGCTGCAGGCGCGCCTGGCACAGCTGCTCACCGCCGTGTTCCTTGAGCATGGCCTTGCACCCAAACATGGGCGGCGCTTGTGATAGTGCACACCAAGCAAGGAGCCTTGGCATTCCTTGGCCTTCCCTTTTCAGGTCGCACCCTCAAAGTTGGCCGCGTTCTTTTCCCGAGCGTGCTTCTGCTCCTTCTCCTCCAGCTCCGCCTGCCCGCCGCAAAGTTAACTTTGTCATGTACTTTGTCTTTGACACCAGCAGGCCCGTTTTCAGCCATGCCTCCCTTGCCCAGTAGAACACCAACAGAACACGCGCGGTACCAGCGCGGGCTTTCACAGCTGGGCGAGCGCAGGCTTCCTGCCGGCGGGGTGGTGGGCAACGCAGGTTACTGAGGCTCGCAAACAGGCCGCACTCCCAACCGAGCAAGCACAGGCCACACGCAGGCGTCGTCAACAGGCCTAGCAAAAAACAGGCCTAGCAGAACCTGCGAAACCGGCGCACCAGCAGGTCCCGTTGCCGCACGTCGCTCGGCGCGGCCTGGCCTGGTTGCCTGCACCAAGCGCGCGGCTGTCACTGCCTCAGTGAGCAACAACAGCCAGAAGTGTGCACCCACCTCACCGCTTTCAGCCATCTGCACGGTCCCGCAGAGCAGGCCACCCCGCCGCGGCGCGCTGCGCTGCAGGTTCCCAGGGAACCAGCGTCCGGCCACGACACTCGCACCAGCAGGCCGCGCACCGGAACTTGAGCTGGGTGTGTGAGTTCTGGTTCTTGGCGGAGGTCTGCCGAGAGGGCGCGTAGACGCGCGTGCCGGCCGCCTGCTCCCCGCCCTTGGCGGGGGCCCATGTCGGCCTGTGCGCGGTGGACATGCTCCCTCACGCTGCAGCACCAGCGCCAGACTGCGGCGCGCCGCTGGCTGGCTGTCGGTGCGCAGATCCTCTCCGTGCGCTCTGTAAGGCAAAGCTGATAGCTGACTGGTTGCACCTGTGAGGCTGCCTGTCCTGTCCTGCAAAGCGTACTAGGCCGGTTCGTCTGCCGGTTCCTCTACTTATAACCCTACTAGGTTGCATTCAGAGCAAGGATGGCACGAGGCCGTAAGGAGCCCAAGTTTGGCTGACACACCGTTGTAATTCATTCAAGGCGGTCCGTGGATCCTGCCCGGTGGATGAGGGCGAGCGTGTACACAGTCTCCGCGCTTGCGGCCCTGTCCCTGTGCGGCTGCGTGTGGGTGTTCGCGCTGAGCGCCGCACAGCATGACGAGCCCGTGCACACGCTGCCGGAGGGGCGCCTACTGGCCGCGCGGGGGCAGGCACTGGCACGCGGCAGTCGAGCGTCGGTTGCGGAAGAGGCAGCACCTGATCCCCGCCCGCGCAAACGCGTGCTGGCCTTTGTGGGTGTGCAGGTGTGAACACAAGGCTGAGAGCTTGAACGATGCCTCTGTTCCCACTTGTCGAACAAACGCTGAGCTTCGCTGACCACCGCTGCGTCGATCCTAGTCAAATGCGTCAGTGATCTGCGCTCTGTTCTGTTGGGTCAGGGCACGACGTGCTGCTGTCGCTTGCGGCCACTTTGTGCACCGCCGCCAGCGTCAATCCGCGAGTGCATGATCTTGGCATGATCATGTTCACAGCAGGCACTGAACATGCATCTACCGCGTGACGGCAAGCGCTCCAAGCGGCCGCGCGCAGTCGGGCTTCACGCGGCCGGGCGCGGCCGCGCGCTACGACTACGCGCGCCGGCGCGCGGCGCTGCGCGCCAGCTGGTTCCCGGGCTCCGCCGCGGCGCTGGCGGCGGAGGAGGCGCGCGGCGTCGTGCTGCGCTTTGTGGTCGGCCGCGCCGCCGGCGCCGGCCAGGAGGCCGCGCTCGCCGACGAGGAGCGCGCGCACGGCGACTTCCTGCGCCTCGACCTGCAGGCGCGGCGCCGCGGCCCCCCCGGCGCACCCGCCAGGACCGCGCTTGCACATCCCGGAGGGCAGGCTCCGGGTATAGGCGTTTCCCTCAGTGTGTCTGCTCCAGTCATGGGGCCCACGGCATCCCGACTCGCTGTGAAGGTGGACATTGCTGACCAGCGCAGGAGGCGTACCTGGGCCTGGCGCACAAAACGCTGGCCTTCCTGCGCGCGGTGTCAGCCGGCTTCGACGCCGAGTATGTCGTCAAGGTGGACGATGACGTGTACCTGCGCCTGGACCGGCTGCCCGCGGCCGCGGCGCAGTGGGCGGCGCGCCGCGCGGGCGCGCCCCGGCGCCGGCGCGGGCGTGGCGGGGGCGCCATCGGACGCGCCACACATTGCAGCCAGCCGGAGCCCCAGGATTTGATGGGGAGACGCAGCGGCCTGTGGGACTTATCGGGAGTTTCATTTCTTTACGCGCAGAGGGAGGTGTATGCAGCCGAAGTGCTTGAAACGGGTGGCCGATACAGGGTGCAGGTAGTCTGACCTGAGTCAGGTCACCTGACCTGCACCAGATAAGGGCGCGCTCTGAGGCACAGCCGGCGGGGCCGCGCCGGCGCGCAGACTACGTCGGCTGCATGAAGAACGGGCCCGTGTACGCCGACCGCGCGCAGCGCTGGTTTGAGCCTGCGCACGCGCTGCTGGGCGCCGAATACTTCACGCACGCGTGGGGCTCGCTGTACGTGCTGAGCGGGCGCGCGGCGGCGGCCGCCGCCGCGCTGCCGCCGGGCGCGCTGCGCTTCTTCAACAACGAGGGCGCGCGGGCCCCCGCGCGGGCGCCTCTGTGTGCCGGGCGGCCTGGCCACGCGCGCTGCAGCTGAGCGCAGGAGGGCCGCCTGTGGCTGGGAGCGGCAGCATCCAGGGCCTGGTCCGTGACAGCAGGGGAAAGCGTGGTGCAGGTTCTCATGCATGCAAGCGGAGAAGGCGCAGTCTCGTTGTCCATATGATCTGCAGTGCCAGTCGACAGTATCAAGACTGGAAGGCAATCCGCAAGGCTGAAAAAATACTGCACACGCAGACGTCATGCTGAGCGCCGCTGCCGCCCTCCGTGCCCTGCTGAGCCAGGGACCGATGCCGGGGCTCTGCCGGCGCCGCGCAGACGTGACCGTGGGCAGCTGGATGCTGGCGTTCAACGTGACGCACTTTGACGACCGGCGCCTGTGCGAGCCGGCGTGCTCCGCGACCAGCATCGGCGTGTGCGCCCCCGCCGCCCGCAGGCAGGCCTGCGGCCGGCACAGGCGGCGCTGCGGGCAGTGCCGCGAGGTTTTGAATTGCATGCGCTCAGTCACGCGCGACCCATGTCAGAACCACAGGCGAGCCGCCTCCTGGCAGGCCTGCCGAGCGCGCGCCTGGGCGCTTGGCGGCCGGGACTCGCAGCCGGCGGCCGCTAGCCGTGTGACGCGGGGCGCGCCGGCCGGGCGGCAGGTACGATTACCCGGCGTGCGCGGGCCTGTGCGAGCCGCTGGATGCGCTGCCGCGGCTGCACGCGCGCGCCGAGTGCCGGCCGCCCGGCCGCGGCCGCGCGGAGCGCCTGCCGATGCTGCCGCAGATCATCGACGCCAGCTGAGCGCGCGAGGCCTGGCGGGGGCGCGGGGCAGGGTTAATTACGAAGCAGAGCCTGGATGTCATGACCTGCGCGTAGCCATGCGGGCCCTGCTGCATGCTGCGCTGCAGAGCGCGCACCGTCCCTGCCTGCAACCAGGATTGCTCGTCGACGGTTTACTCAGTCGCGCGTGTGGCACGCGCTCGGGCGCCCCCCCACGCCGGTTCTGGAGCCAGAGCAGGAGCTGCTGCAGCACCTGGGTGCTGTCAGTGTGCTGACGGCCAGTGGGCGGCTTGATAGCTGTGTGCACCGCTTGCCTGTGGGCCTGCTCGCACGTCCGGGAGGGGCATCTGCTAACCCACTGATTCCTGCTGTCGAACTGAACAGTGCTGGGCAGTGAGTGAATATGCAACAACGTTGCCTTTTGGAGAGAGTACGCCGTGCGGAAACATGCAGCTACCTGTGCCTCCCCGTGTCCTCATCGCCTTGCGGCCACAACAATAGCTCTATAATCTACGCTGGTTGTGGCCAGATGCGCTTGGCCACACGCGGACTACCGTGGTGGCCACCAACCTCAGTCACTCGCGCAGTCATATAAGTATTTGTGACATAGAAGGCGCCAGCAGCCGAGTTGACGTATTTGTTGGCACAACCAAGGATACAATGCATGAAATTTGGTGTTCTGTCTGAAGAGACAGGCTGCAAGGAAAATGCGCCAGTCAGTAAGTTTGTTGCGCCTGGCGCAGTGAGTCCCTATGGCTGCAACTCTTCCACTCCATTCCAATTTGTCTGTAAGAGCACTGCACACATGGTGACAGCAAACTGCCAGGGACTCCTGTGTCTTTGTGTCACACACCCAGTTATGCTGCTGGGGCAGCCCGCCAAGTAAACCTGACCACAGTGGCGACGCTGTTTGTGCCCAAGGACCAGAAGGTCGCGGCGCGTCTCCAGGATGTCTGCAGCAACAGAACGGGGTGAACACCCGGAGCTGAATGAGTTTCCTGCTTTGTGTGCAAGAGCTGGACAACCAGGCCCAGCGGCTGCCAACTCGCGTCTGTTTGCACATACCTCGCTTGCCACTTCCTAACGCCATCGAACGGGCAGGGCGATCACTAGAAAGGCATAGCAGGGTGCAGGTTTAGGTCATGCCAGACTGAGAGTGACAGCAGCGATGCGCCTCGAGAGCTGTGCCGGGCCCGAGGACGCCAGAGCAGGTGGGAGGGGCGGAGACCGCGTGGTAGGCAGGCCCAGCCGAGGGAACCGATGGAGACGGCCGCGCCGGCGGAGCTGATGGATTGCGCGTCGGACGACCTGAAGAGCAAACGGCCGCGGCGCTTGAGCGACATCCGGGCGTTCTCTGTCAATACCTCGTTCACGGACAGGGCGAGCAGCGCCTCGAACGAGGTGAGAGCTAACTATTAGCTGGCAGTCTGGCTATCCGTGTCCAGGTTTTGCTGCCTGGCTCCATCCAGTGCTGGCCAGGCTGGCTGGCGCAGTGCCAAGGGTTCTGGCCTGGCCTGCGGCGCCCGGGCCTGCGCGAGGCGAGCGCCGACGCGCACTGAGTTCCTTAATTGCTGGCAGGAGGCGCCCGTGTGCTGGATTTGCCTGGACACCGCGCGGCCGGGGCAGCCGCTGCAGCGGCCGTGCGCATGCCCGCGCTATGTGCACATGGCCTGCATCTCGCGCTGGTGTCTGCAATCTGCCGGCAGCCGGTGCGCGCCCCCATCATCGCACGTGAGCGCGCCCGGGGGTGCGGCAGCGACCGGCGCTCTTGAGCCGACTCAGCCTGCGCAGAGCGCTGCTGCAGGCCCGGCCACTTGCCTCCAGGCTGTGCATGGGCAGTAGGGTTGTTCTTGTAAGGCCTTGCCTGTCTTGCTCCGCCTCTCGGGTCGTGCAGGTGGAATGAGGTGCGAGTAGGCAGACCGAGGATGTCTGTGAGTTGCCCGGGCGTGCGCGGTCCTGTCTGCTGCGAACGACCTGAACGCGCAGACTAGCAGCTCGGCTCCTCAACGATCCGGTGCCCGGCCACGGCACGTTCTGACCAGCCTGGACCGCTGGGCAGAGCCGCGCAGCTGCAACAGGAGCACGCTGGGCCTCTGGGGGCCCTGAGCCTGGCGTGCTGGGTGGCGTGCAGGAAGGAGACGCATTGCGAGTTTTGCGACTCCGCGCTTCCAGACTGGAAGCAGACGCTGACGCCCACCTGCGGGGCGAACGCGCCGGCCGTCATGAACGTCAACTTTGACGGCCGGACGTACAGCTTTGAGGTGAAACCGGGGCCGGACGGCTACCGGCAGTTCACCGAGGCCATACGCCGCGCGTTCAACCTGCCGGAGGATAGCGAGCTGAACATCACCTTCACGTGCGACGAGCCCAGCACACAGTGGGAGGCGGAGCCGGCGCCAAGTGCGCGCCCTGCGCTGACGCAGCCCCGGGTGATTGTGAGTCACCGCGCGCTCTTGCGCACCTGCTGTGCCGGCTGCGGTGGCCCGGCCTGCGCTGGGCCGCGCGCTGGGCCGCGCCAGCGGAGGCCGGGCGCGGGCTGGCCAGCAGGGCGTGCCGCGCCTGGGACGGCGGCTGGTTCCGCGGCGTCAGGGCAGCGGGTTTGCCGCTGCACGGCCCGTGCTTGGCTGCAGGGATGTCACAGGGTGGCAGAGGTTGGGGGTGTTCATGTCTGGGGCTTGCTTCACTGACAGTGCCATGCTTGCAGCGTGCCAAACTAGCGCAGCACATTATGTAGTCACGTGGCATATTACATGCGGCACTTGTTGCTTGTGCTTGCGGCACGGCGCGCGTCGTGCTGTGCATGCGGGTGTGCTGCAGCGCGGCAGGGCGTAGGCGCTGCAAGTGAAGGTTGTAGCTGAGCTTACTGCCAGCGTGCACAACACTGCTGGTTGTGTTTAGGTGTCGTGGCTGCGCAGCGAAAGTGGTTTCTTTGGGAAGGGCGGTCTGAAGGAACCACCTGTGACTGTGTGCGTGGCACAGTGCGCGTCAAGGGCGCGCGCTGCCGCTCGCGAAGGGGCGTGTGGACAGGGTCGGCCGCTCACGCTGATGGCGGTGTTGCGAGCAGCTTGTCAAGGGTGCAACTACTGAGCGGCCGCTGACGCCTTCTGTGCGCTTGGCGCTCAGCGTACGTGGACCCTGTGCGTGCAGGCTCACTGCTCACGCTGCAGGGCGCGGGTGCATACGACGCGGCCGTGCACTGCGCGTCGGTGTCCGCCGCGCGGCGAATCCTGCAGCAGCGCGCGTCCGGCGACTCGCCCACGTTTGCGGGCGGCGGCCTGCGCGGCGGTGCCGGCGGGTTCGACATGCTCTCGCCGGCGACGCCGCG
>JAABUV010000949.1_pt1 | contig 43439 bp, 49 predicted proteins | sample 5559971 | NCBI WGS metagenome assembly JAABUV01 (sample SAMN10711881, study PRJNA513362) | rock metagenome | isolation source: Antarctica rocks | place: Antarctica: Victoria Land, Knobhead nord | collected 2015-12-19 | reverse complement strand
GCCTGCCCGCGCGGAGGCGCTCCGTCAGTTCCTGCGCTCGGCCGCTGCATCTGTGGCTTGGCAGCAGCCGGCCGGCAGGGCATGTCAGCCAACTCCTGCCGCTGGGGATGCAGCAGCTGCCTCCGCCTGGCGGCGCGTACCGCGCTGACAGCGCGCCTGCGGTGCTCGGCGACCTCGGCTGCGGCGGCCGTGCGCTCCTCCCGCATGGCCGCATGGCCGCCATCATGTGGAGGGGCTCCTCTTGCATGTTGGGCGGCTTCCACCTTCAGCATCATGACGGGCTCCTCCGTCGCCATGGGCACCCACACGGCGGGCGCCGCCACTGGCGCAGGTTGGGCGCCGTGGCGGGGGTGAAGGGGCAAGCCAGCGGCTGGCATCCGAGTCTGTGGCCACCCCTGCGCGGGGGCGCGCACACCGTCAGCAGCAGCCCCGCATGAAGCGTGCGGACGCATGGCATGCTGGACAACAGTCCATGCACAGGGAGTCACACATGCGGCATGCCGCCGCAGACAAACAGCACTTGAAGCAGAGCATTCTTGTGGTACGTGCGCTTGCAGGGTGGGCTCAGCTACTTGACGCATGTCCTGACAGCCACTGCACATGGACATGCCACGCTGGACCACGAGGGAGCGGCCAGCCACAAGGGCAAAAGATCCTCCAAGCTGGCACCCAAGCAGGCAAGCCACTGCCTTACACAGCCGCTGGGAGCGCGCACCTTTGCCTCAGACACCGCAGGGGACCGTGCCGTTCGTTGTTCACAGGCCCTGCGCGCACGCTGTCGCGCATCAGTAACTCTCTGCATCAGCATTTGCGCTGCTTGGACATCCGGGCATGTGCTGCCTGAGGTGCAACTGGGCAGGCTCACAGGACAGCAGCGGCGGTGCCGCATGAACCCGTGCTGGCAGGCTGAGTATGTGCTAGCTTAGCTGTGCTCACTGGAAGCGAGCAAGCACGCCAAAGCTGGCATCTAGCAAACAAACATGTAAGCTGTAGACAGAAACGCAACTCGCAGAGGCAGGCGTGCAAGCTCAGCAGCCAACACCACATGGCACAGCCAGCGCAGCTCAGCTGCAGGCTTTGCAACACCCTGCAGCACGCCCAGCGAGCCCACCGCGATGACCAGCGCGCAGACGTGGCTGTCATGTAGAGTGTCATGTAGAGAGTGGCAACGAGAGCTTGCGACACCGATGATTTGGTACCAGGTTGAGGCAAAGCTCCAGAATCCTTCTTTGTTCCTCCAAGGGCTCCTTCAGTGGTCCTAGGAGGGCTGGTAGCATGTGTAGGGTAAGGTAGGTCCTCAGGAGGGCCGAGCAACCTCAGATGGATTGCCCCGGTGGGGAAACGTTGTCCAGAGCGCCAGGTGAGATGCAGGTGACTGCCACACTGTTGGCATGGTGCAAGGACGCTCACAGCTGCTTCACGGCGCCGGCGGGGACTGCAAGCGAGCTTGCTCACTTTGTGTTTGCTGGCCAGCTGCTGCGGCCTTCCGCCCGCATAGTCCAGCCACGTCTGGCCATTGGCAGAACATACGACAGAGAGTCTGAGGTCAACGCCATTTGCCATGCGAGCCACAGGGCTCCCACCTAGATACCTGATGGCTTAAGGTCGAGCTCAGCCCCTCGCTCCAGCGTGGAGAGCTAGCGGGTGGCCGGAGTAGCCGCACATGCAGACAACTTGCATGTGCGGCAATGCCATCGTGGCTCTCATGGCACATGAACCTATTCCTGCAAACGGAGCTGGCCTGCCAGCCTTAAAAGCAGCAGAGACATGCAGCCACAGGGCATGTGTTAGGGGGCTCAGGCCTTGCGTTGCTGAGGCAGCCGGTGGGAGCTTGCATGTAAATGTGCAGGGCCCTCACTGGGCTTGAAACTTGGTTTGCACGCCCTGATGTTTACATCGCGTTGGTTTACCACTCCACATAACTACAGGGCCTGATGCAGCCAAACGCATTTGGTTTGCCATACAGAACAAGCCAAAGACGTACAAACAGATCTTAAATCCGCGCTGCCGCGACTCGTTCACGCCGCGCGGCGCGGTCCGCCTCGGCGCGGCCCTGCACCTCAAGGTCTGCGCAGAGCTCGTCGGCCTGCGCACATGCGCGCCCGCTCAGACCCTGCCGACCCTGCTGACTGACAGGCGAGACCGGAGCGAGAGCGAGCAGGGCCTCAACTTCGCCATGTGGCCGGGCATCACGACGTCATACTGCATAGGCGGCCAGCCGCCGTGACGAACGTGCACCTGGGCCCCACAGCGAGTCAGACCACACCCGCTGCTCCATGGCAGCCAGGCCGAGGGCGCACAAGGCGCACCTCGTGGACGCCCTCTTCGGTGTGCGTGCGCAGGGCGCGCTGGAAGCCGGCGGCAGTCAGGACCACCATGCGCCCTATGCCCGGGACCTGCACCCGCTGCGCCTCCCCTGCATCTTCCGCAGACAGGCCCCAGGCCAGGCCCAGGTTGTCGCCCACCTGCCGAAGCGAAAGCGCGTCAGCGGCGCGCTGGGCAACTCCCTTGTCTCTCTGCAGAGGTTCAGTCACCTACATAGCTTTTCATTTTGCACAAGGCTCAAAGCAGGACATGGCAGGGCAGGGCAAGGGCGGCATGCCCAGACGAGGATGAGGTCCTCTTCCTGGGCCCGGCGCTGTGTGTCCATCGCGTAGAACGTGATGTCCGAAGGCAGTATGCGCAGGACACTGGGCAAACTGTCAGTGTCCTGCCCATACGGGCCGGCCTCAGCGGCGTATGCGGCTGCCGCGCCTGCACAACCAGGCATGCGCGCTCAGCGCACACGGCTGCTGCCTCAGACGCGCCCAAGTCTGGCAGGCATGCGCAGACTTGGCACAAGCTCATGCCTGCACAAGTCCATGTCCCTTACAAGTGGGGACCTCGGGAGGCCTACCCGCAGTTGGGGAGGCATGCGTTGGCGCCGGCACGGCGGGCGCCGCCATGGTAGCAGGGTAGGCGCTGGGGGCGGGGTAGCAGGGTAGGCGCTGGGGGCGGGGGAGCTGGCGGGTACGTGGCTGTCAGGCTACACTGTAGCCACTACAGAGCTCCAGCGCCCACAATGTGATGCAGCGGTTGGAAACTTGCAACAGATGCCAGTTGCAACCTTGGACCTTGCACTCCAATGTGTTCCTCTGTAGGCCCCCGTTTGAGCTCACCTGGCTGGCATGAGGCTGAGGAAGTTGCAGCAGAGGCCTGAGCACGGCCACCGCGTCGTCAGTGAGCTGCCCGACGGCCATTCGTCCCCGCAGTACAGGGCGCGCTCGCCTGAGCATGGCCACGCGTCCCCGCAGTACAGGGCCGCGCGAAGGGAGTCCGACTACGCGGTTGCAATCGATTTGGCCGAAAGCTACGCTGGGGACCTGCGCATAGTGAGCGCGGGGTGCGTTCCCGGCCCAGCCGCGACCGGCGGGGACCTCCCAGTGCCTGTCAGACTGCGAATGCTGGGCAGATGCGCAGGTGACCTTGCCTGCCAGGGTCTGCGCGCAGCGGTGCGCAGAGCTCGGTGGACCGGGCGGGGTGCATGCGCGACCAGGGCAAGCTGGATGCGACGCCCTGTGCACTGACAACCTGGCCGGCCGCGCGCGCAGCGCGCGGCGGCGCAGGAAGCTAAAGCGATTGCTAGGCACGGCCGCCAAGGCGATGGCGGCGGCTGCGGCGCTCGACGACGCAGGTGCCGCCGCTCCCGGCAAGCTGCCCTGCTGCCAGAGTGCTTGGGCTCAAGCCATATGGCTCAAGCAACACCGCAGCGCCCGCGGCGACTCTGTCCTAAGCAGACAGGTAAGACAGGTTTTGCGTGCGCATAGATGCGGATTGAGACGCCTGCACGTGGCTGCCGTGCAAGCATGACGGCCATGGCTACCTTCGCGCGGCGGCACCCTGCACGAGCGAGCGCGCCTACGCGCGTGCGAGCGTCCACGACGGACTCTTGGTAGCGTTGGAGGGCAGGGAGTCTGTGCTCCGAGCGCGAGTCATTCTGCGGGCGCAAGGATGCATGGCAGTGTGCATGCGTGCTCTCGGCAGAGCAGCAAGCGCTTGTAGTAATGCAGGAGTCTCTAATCAGAGCATATGATCATGGCTTGCACTGCATTTGCCATTGTAAGACATGCGGCTCTGCGCATCATCCGAAGGCTTCAGGAGAAAGAGCTGGCCTTCACATGTCTCAGGGCAACATGCAAAGCAGCACCACAGCTAGTATTCAGTAAATGGTGCAAACCTAGGAGGTCGTGCAGCTCGGCTGGATGCTCTGCTTCCCCTGGCCGATGTCCAGAGCGCCTTTTGAGCTGCAGGCGATTGCGACGCTGCTGGCGTGGTGCGAGGACGCTCACAGCTGCTTCACTGCTCCCACGGAAACTGCAAGCCAGCTTGCTCACTTTCCGTGTGTTGGACTGCTGCTGCGGCCTATCCGCCCGCACAGTCCATGACCGCCAGCCATGTCTGGCCACTGGCAGGACGCGCCCCTTTGAGTTTGCATGCACTGAGAGAACCTGCTGGGCCGTGCTACGCCAGGCATGGGCGCCCTATGAGCTTGCATGGGCGCCCAATGAGCTTGCATGCACCTCAACAACCTGCTGGCGCGCCGCTCTGCTCCACGAACCTGCACTGCGTGCGCCTCTGATAAGCACAGGTTGCCCTGGACTGAACCATGCGCTGTTGTGACCTGCAACTGACGGCGCACATATGCAGCAGCTTTCTAAAGTGGCCCTTTGCGAACGTGCCTGCCTTTGCGTGTGTGTTCTTGCTTGGGTTTGGAGTGCTTGTGGCCGTGGCTATGGCAGAACTAGCGTTCCGCATGTGTTCTTGTTTGGGCATTGAGCACTTGACTTGCGGCTGTGGGTATTGCACAAGTGATGTTACAAACGGCCAGGAGGCGCAGCTTGTTGTGACGCGCCAAGCACAACTGTTGCCTCAAGCTGCAGTTTTGCCACAACGCCCTCAGGCTGCACTGCTGACCGCACAGCAGCGCTGGTGAGCGCCGGGGGCAACAGCTATGTTTTCATTCAAAGGCAGCAAGCATGCCCCAAGAACCTACTTTGCCTAGTGTGCCCGACTCCACCTGCCTACCTTTGGGTATGTGATGGTACTGCTTGCTTGCCTAACACCCGGTCGCCCAACCAGCCCTCGCTGCTGAAACAGATTAAAGCGATGCGCCTAGGTGCGTCGGAGAGCGGCCGCCCTCAGAGCCTTCCTCTCCGAGGCACGCGCGCTTGCCCGGCCGCCCGCCTGTGAGCGCATGTGAAGCACTTGCTTGCAGGGGCACTTCTCAGTGGCTGGAGCAGCACATGTGGCATGCTCCAAGCAGGACATGTGGTCTCGTGGACCCCATGCTTCACATTTGGATGAGGTGGTCACGCTCATGCAGGGAGGCTGGATGGCTCATGCAGGCGGGCTGGGGCAGCACATGCCCTGGATGCAGGCGGGCCCAAGTCTGGCGGGCGCGGCGCGCGCGGACAATGCACAAGCTCGTGTCCCCCTTGCAACCGGGAGGCCTACCCGCGGCTGGGGTGCGCTGGCCGCGCGCGTCGCCGTTGGCCCAGGCGTCCGCCGAGCGCAGGCTGTTGCCCGCGGCCCGCCGCACCATGCGCAGGCAGCCGCTGCCTGGCGCTCGACGAGGTGCGACTGCTCGGTCGCGGCAGCCGCCCAGAGCTGGGCCTCGGCGAGCTCGCGCCGCACATTGACCAGCTCCTGCTGCACGAGGTCCAGCGCGGCCGCCGCCTTGCTGGCGCGCGCCTCCGCGCTCTCAGCGCGCCTGTCGGCGGCTGCGGCAGCCGCGCGCTCCTGCCTCAGCTCCTCCCTCATTTCGTTGGCTTCCCTCATCTCAAGGCTGATGATGGTCGCCTGCCTCTCCGTATGCATGGCCGGCTCCGTCATGATAGCAGGTTGGGTGTGGGGCGTGGGGGGAGCTGGCCGGTACGTGGCTGTCGGGCGTTATGATGCAGCGGATGTAAGAGAGATGCCAATTGTACCTTGGACACACTTGAGCAATCCAAGATTTTCAAAGTCATCTGAAGTCAGGCACCTCTTTGCTCGCAAAGGAGCACCCACCTGGCTGGCACGAGGCGGAGGAAGTCGCAGCAATGGGCTGGCTTGAGATCAGCAACTGCGATGTCAGTGAGCTGCCCGCCGGCCACGCGCCCCCGCAGTACAGGGCGCGCTTGCCTGACCACGGCCATGCGTCTCCGCAGTACAGGGCGATCTCGCCGGGGTACGGCAGCGCTGGCAAGTCGCCCTGTCAAGAGCTGCCTGCCGGGCAGGCGCCCTCCGAGCAGAAGGCCGTCACGCCGCCCCCGGGCGCCCCCCAGCTGTGTGCGCCCTGCTCCGGGCAACTTCCAGACTTGTGCGGAGGCTGGCCGCAAGCTGGCGCTCGCCCATGTTCCAAGCTCGTGTGCCTTACCAAGGCGCATGCCTGAAACAGGCCTGGCTGTGCAGCGCGACGGTGTCTGGGCAGGTGGGTCTGCTGTGTCACCTCGCGCGCGCGCAGGGACTTCGCGTTGGCCGACTACGCGGTGGCCGTTGAGATGGCTAAAAGCTTCGCTGGGGACCTGCTCGGAAGGACACTCTTCAGGAGAACACTTGACATGTCATTGGGCAACATGCAACGCAGCACCACTGCTAGGGTTTAAGCAATGTAGGAGCTTTAAGCAATGTAGGAGCTCGAGCTCGGCTGGATGCTCATTTTCAGCATCTGGCCGATGTCCAGAGCGCCTGGTGAGCTGCAGGCGATTGCGACGCTGCTGGCGTGGTGCGAGGACGCTCACAGCTGCTTCACTGCTCCCACGGGAACCTGCATTGCCAGCCACGTCGACACCGCCCGCGAGCTTGCACACTTTGCGTCCCTGGGCCAGCGCGGCAGGCCGCAGCACCTGCAGCGCTCGCGATCACAGCCCTCCCCAGCTGCGCACACGCCTGCGGCTCTCTCCCCGCAGCAGCTGGCGCCCAGCGGCTGGAAGAGCCCTCGCCCTGGTGCGACACTGGTAGCACTCTGTTGCCCAGCGTGCTCGTGTCATCACCTTGGACGGGCTGTCAGCTTGGCCTTGACATTGCGCTGAGCATGTCGGCGCTGAGCTCTCATCGGCTCTCGTGCAGGACAGCCTGGTTCAAAGTCGGAGACAGCGCGCGTCGCGTACCACAGCAAGCGCGCCTGGGGCCGCCAGCGCGCGCACCTGAGCACGCTCGAGCTGCACAAGCGCGGCCTGGACCGGGCGCTGCAGGAGTACTACCAGGTCCGCTCGTTACGTAAGCCCGCACGTGCTCAAATGCCGCTTCTCAGTTGACTCGCCATCACTGGTTGGCGATGCCGGAGGCTGCAGAACACTGTCTGGCCCGCGGCCTCGCGCATCAGTGGGTTAGAAAATTCCAGGAATGGCTGAAAGGTGGAGGCTTGTACTGTATTCCTTGCAGGTGGAGGCTGCTGAGCAGCTTGTTTGCTGAAATGCCTGCAGTGTTAATAATTTAACGCAAGTGGGCACACAAGAAGAGCAGGGCAGCGTTTTCAAAGCCGATGTGCTGGCCAACCTGTGTGCTGTGCACGCACCTGGCAGATGACCGGCGTCAGCAAGGCGCAGCTGCCTTGCGAGGCGACACACCGCGACGGCCTGAAGCTGCTTGCGCAGCAGGCGCGCCTGCTTGCACCTCCCCTGCTCGGCTGTCTGTTGCGCCGGCGGGAAGCGCGGCGAGACGGCGCAGCGACAGCCTCGAAGAATAAGGCCTGATGTGGCGCATGCTGCTTCACCCGCACTGTCTGAGGCATGGCATGCAAGTGTGATTGGGACCATGCTCCGGCCGCTCGCACGACGGCGGGCAGCCGACGCGCGCCCTGCTCAAGCCCAGCCGCTGCGCATGTGGGGCATGTAACAACAGAGCCTTGCACTCCTGGGAGGGTGGAAGGGCCTCACAGGAGGCCGAGCACCGCGCGGCGCGTCTGCCATCCACGACATGATGAGCGCACGGGACTGCGCGGTCTGGCTGCCGCCCCCGCATGCAGGACACTTCCGCCCAGCACACACATAGTAGCACAGCCTGCAATGTGAAGTGGCCCGCGCGTGCGTTGCAGGTGCTCCTGCCAGAGCCGCCCGCGTGGCTGCAGGAGCCCGCGCTGGAGCGCGGCGCCGGCTGGGCGCTGCGCGCCGCGGCGCTGCTCGCGGTGCAGACCGCCGCGGCCACGGTGCCGCTGCTGGTCTGGAACCTGGTTGCGGCGGCGTCGGGTGCGGGCCTCACTTGCGCACGGGTTTGCAGCCCAGCAGCGCCGTCACGGCCGCGCAGCACCACGCAGCCGCTGCTCGTGCTGCCTGGTCCATTTGCGCGCCGTGCGACGCGCCTGCGCAAGGGCGCACCCAGAGCAGGCGCCCTGGCCTGGCGCCGCTGTTGTCAGAGCTGCATGGCGCAGCTTGAACATGCCCTGGGCGGTGACACTGGGATTGCAGGAGCTCGACCGTTCGTGGTGGTATGCCAGCGCCCAACCAGAGCTCCAGGCAGAGCAAGTCTTTGACGCGCAAAGGCGACTCAGCGCTGCGCGCTCTGCCGCAACGACACGCCGCCGGCGGAGTTTGCCCCGGGCCACGGCAGGTGCTGGCTGTGCTTCGAGGATCTCGCACTGGAGAAGCAGCCCGCCCAGACACACACTGCAGTCGCCCCCGTTCGCCGCTCACCCCGCAGCTGGCCCCAGCCCCAGCCTGGAGCCTGCTGCTGGCGCACGAGCCAAGCAGCAGGCTCCCGGCTGGGGCTGGCGCCAGCTGCGGGGTGGGCTGCGCACTGGGCGGCTGTATTGGGTGTCTAACCGGGCTGCTTCTCCAGCGCGCGCTGCTCGAAGCGTATCCACCGCCTGCCGCGGCCCGGAGCAAAATCCAACAGCGGCGGGGTCATTGCGGCAGAGCGCGCGGCGCTGGGTCGCCTCTACGCGTCAAAGAGTCACGGCGTGCCCAGCTGGAGCACGCGGTGCAGGACGGAGTCGAGCGTGCCGGCCCGGTGGCCTCAGGCGGAGCACGCCCTGACGCTTGCGGGCGCGCGCGGCCGCAGGCGGACACGCCGCGCAGATCGGGCGCCTGGGCCTGGCGCCCTCGCGCAGCCCGCTCGCGGCCGCGCTGCTGCTGGCCGCCGGCCTGGCCGGCATCAGCCTGGCGGCACGCTGGCGCGCGGCGGACGCGGCCGCGGGCGCCGCGGCCGCGCGCCGCGCGCTCACGCCCGAGCTGCTCGCCACCTGGCGCGCGACGCTGGCGCCGGCTGCTGAGGCGCGCGCGCGCGCCGGGCCCGCTGCGCGCCGGGGGTCCTCAAGCGCTCCATGCTCGAATGTATGCACATGCATTGCCGCATGCGCGCACAGTCACACAGCACAGAGCGCGCACCTCAGGTCAGACACACCGGTGCACACTCCTGCACGGGCGCAGCACGCGCCGGGCTCCTTTATCGCGCCCCTGGCAGCCTCGCCGGCCCCCGCCTGACTGGCCCCAACCGCACACCCCCTGCATTGCCTCAGCCCCGCCCTCCTCCACCGCGCTGGGTACGGGCACGATTACCCTTACGGTCGGGCGCCAGTTTAAGCGCTTTCCCTTGCTTGCCTTTTCTGAGGCCAACCTTGGGACCAGGTTTTCGGAGCCCAAGCACCTCTTGCCGCGCGCGGTGGTCAGGTCAGCTTTGGCGCACGGATAGATATGGTCCATCTCCCATCCGCCCCTCCCCCCGGTAGTGTTCCCATGTCATTCTCACACCGAGCCTCAAACTGGTCCATCACCTCCTTGATGCTGCAGCCCGCTTGCTAGGCTGCTCTATCGAGGAGCGGTTGGACCAGCTTATGGCAAGGTGTGACACGGGAATGACATGGGAACACTGAGGGGGTAGGGGCGGATGGCAGATGGACCACAACTTTCCGATCGCTGAGGCTGACCTGACCACTGCGCGCGCGCGAATGACGTTGTTGGGCCCCGACAATCCAGGCCCGGTGTGGGCTTGGGACATGCAAGCATGGCAAGCAGCTGAACTAGCGCCGACCCGTGAGGGTGGTTGTGTCAAAGCCCAGCGCGGTGGAGGTGAGTGGGGACAAGGAGATGGAGGTGGTGTGAGGAGGGGGCTAGTGAGGTGGGACTAGTGCATAAGGCGTTACCACACCACACTGTACAGCCGGCCACAAGCTGGAGGCAAAAGTTTCCATGGGCAAAGTCTTATGCGGGAATGGGCAACCTATGGGGGTGTGCATGGTTGGCACATGGACCACGAATGTACATGAGGTAAGGCTAACCTGACTAGCATTAGTGCAGGTGGGGCCCAGGCCTATCCTGTGGGCGGGCTTAGGGCGCCGGGAAGGGCAGCGGGCATGCGGCGTGGGTCAGCTGGCCTGGCGGGGCGTTTGTGAAGCTGCGCAAACGGGGCTTGCACCACACGTTGCGCCGAGCACTGCTTGTCGGCCTGACAGTGCCACCGGATGCTGAGAGTGTGCGTTGGCTGTGCCAGGCACATGATGCCAACGTGATCAGTGCCATGCAGCCGGCCGCTGAGGCGCCCGGCGGCCGTCCGCGCGCGGCAGCCGCCGCGCCTGCAGCCGCGCCGGCCGCCCCTGCGGGCGCGCCTGGCGCGCCCGCCGCCCGGACCGGCGCCCCCGTAGCCGCGCCGGCTGGCGGCCAGTCGGGGACGCATGCGGCGCTGGACGCAGAGGTGCGCGCTCTGGAGGCGCTGATACACGGCCCGGGCAACCCTGGCGGCGGCAAGGGGGGCGCCGCGGCTCGCGCGCCGCGGCCGCTGCCCGAGCTGGCCGCCGCGGTGACGCGCCTGGCGGCGGAGGTCGGCGGCGAGTGGCCACCGGTGGGCGCGGACGGGCCAGGCGCGCTGCTGGCGCGCGTGCGCGCGCTGCGCGCCGTGGTCGGGTGACGCGGGAGGCTGGCCAGTTGTCTGGGGTTTTGTTCAGGAAGAGCGAGAGGATGGAATGTAAACTGCCAGCGTTGGCGGCGCGTGTGACAGCTGGGGGCGGCGGCGGCATGGCGGCTGGTCGATGCGGTGCGCCTTGCGCATGGCTGGCGCGGGCGCGCTGCAAGCAGCACAGCGGATGTGGGGTACGCGCGAGAGAAGTGTCCGGCTAGCATCCACCGATGTTGGGCCATGTCCTGGTGCATGTTAGCATTGACTTACTGAGCATGTCAGACGGGAAGGTTTTGCAGCAATAGCCCTGTGCTTACAGTAGCCAGTTTCTGTAGCTAAAAAACTTTGTTCTGTTAAGGTCTGCGCCTGCACGACATTGGCATTTTTTGTGTGTATTCACTCCTTTCACACGCTCGTCACGCAGCTGACAATGGTATGTCTGCGCATTGGGCGTTGACTTTATGCCCTCCTAGAGCATTCCTGCGTATTTATACACACCACACGTAGAGGCTGGTTCAGTCTGCTAGTCCAGGATTGCTCTCAGATGCTAGCACGGTTGGGGGCAGCGGATGTTCTTGTAAATTGACCACAACGCTTGGCTTTCTATGACGATGGCAGCAACCAATGCGCTGGCGCTGAATGTGTGTCCTGCACGCTCGGGTGGGCCAGGATTGCACACCTTGGGTTGTAGGGCATCAGTCCAGTGTGGATGAGGCAATGCGCATATGACAGCATCTCCGCACGCGTTTTACAGAGCCAAGGAGGCATTTCAGGCAGCAAGGCCACTCTCATCTGTCTGGCATTGTCAGGCTCATTTCAGCAGAATGTCACGCAGGCCCCGCTATCAGCAACTAGCAACTGCTGGCAGCCCCCCGCGGCCGGCAGCGCGCCTGCCCAGCACAAGCAGACGCCCAAAACTGTGCGCACACAACAAGGCGCAGCGGCCCCAGCCGCAAGCCGCACACCCAACCCCCCCGCACTCGACACCGAGCCCCGCGGCAGAGCCCCACGACCTAGCCCCGCCAGCGCGCGATGTCCGCCGCCATCGCTGGCACGTGCAAAGCCTCTGCAGGCGCGACCGGTGCCAGCTACACCAGGCGGCGCCTGCACGCAAAGCAGGCGCGCGCCTATGCCACGATGAACGAGTTGAAGGTGCCCTCAGCGTCCTTCTTGGCGCCCTTGAACCAGCGCTTGTCGCCAATCTGCACCTTGAGCAGGTACAGGTTGCCGTTGCTGACCGCCGCGTTGATCAGCTGGTGGCGGCCGCCCTCGTCGCCGTCCGCTGCGCGCGCAGCACACTGTCACTCCTGAGCACCGTCTCAGCACAGGCGACCCTTGCGTGGCTGGCTGCTTTCTATCCGACTCAAGAGCGCCCTCTCTGCCTCCCGCTGCATGGCCAAGCGCCACCCGCACGTTCCAGGATGCTGTGCAGCACACAGCATGGCAATAGCGCTTGCTATCTGTCCCAACGGGCGAGCACTGCACACGCCCCAATGCAGCGTCCGCGACCAATGTGCAGCCATTCGAACACATTATCTGTTCTGCACCGTCGCGTGAGTCCATTTCGCTAGAATACTTTGAGTGACATGGAGGCCATGAGCACTCTCACTCAACTTCTACACGCTCACGGCCTCCATGTCACTCACAACAAAAAGTACGGGGCGGAGCGGCCTCACGCATTATGGACACTATACAGCAGTTCCCGCGCCCGGGCTTCATGCCGCAGCACACTGCGACAGGCGCGGCGAGCACCGTGCGAAGCGCACCTGTGCGGGTGAGGATCTCGTACTTGTAGTACGTCTTGCCGTTCTTGTCCTTGGCGGACTGCACGTCCAGCAGGGACGCCGCGGACACCTTGTTGGCCTGGAAGCCGCCCTCCGAGATCGTCTCGCCTGCCCGCCGGTGGGCCGCGTCAGGGCCGACCTTGCTGTTCGTTGGGCAGCGCACGTGCGCGCGGAGCGTGGCGGGAGTGGCTCGGCAGTATGCCTCCTCCCGGCTGCATGGAATGCGTCAAGCCTCTCGGCAGCTTTGCAAGTGCACGAGCTGCGCGTTGACACATGCGCAGAGGAGCCCGCACGGACCACGAAGGCTGCAGGATAGCCTCAGCTGGTCAAATGCGGCCAAGCAAAACGGACCTATCAAGAGCAAAATCAAGCACATGCAGAGCATGCGCCTGTGCATGTGATGAGCCAGCCAACTCCAGTGCCGTGCACCCAGGCGGCTGCGCCGCTGGCCGCCACCAGGCGGTCTGCTTCTGCAGGCGGCACGCGCGCACCCTTGAACACCTGCTGGCCCAGCAGGAAGGACACGTCGCCCAGGAACTTGTCCGGGCCGCCGTACTGCTCGATGGACGACTTGTCCGTCTTCTGCACGTACACCGTCAGGTTGTTCACGGCGTCGCCGTTGTCCTCATACCTGCGCGCGCGCGCGCGCGCTCGCTCGCCGCTTCCGTGCCGGCGCTCCCGGCGGCACAGCCTGCTCTGAGCCGGGCACTGCGGCGCCGCCCAGGCTCGGCAGGACGATGCTGCTGCACCAGAGCTCCGGGTGGCTATGCGCCTAGGTGGCTGACGCATAGTCAGCCTGCGCAAGGCCAGTCCGAGCAAGCCAGCGTCCTCTGCACGCACTGCGCCTGGCCGAGCCAATGACTGCCGCGCTACGTCACGCAGCAGCGCAGCCTTGTCCGCAGCGCCTGCTGTCTCAGCATGCATATCGCATATAGCCTTGTACTGCCGCGATGCAGGGACGCTGCCCGCACTGCTGCCCGCACTGCCACCGAGACTGCGGGCCGCACCGCAGCTGCGTGCCGGGGAAGTCCTTCTCCTTGCTGGGGTTCCAGCGCGCGGGCAGCAGCAGCGCAAAGCCCTCGCCCGAGTACGGGATGAAGCCTGGCGCGCCAACCGCCCCTCAGCACTCTGGCAGTAGGCCTCGCGCCCGCAAGTGAACAGTCTGCTGCGGTGCGCGGCTCACCAGAGGTGTTGGTAGGCTTGCCACCAAAGACGCGGGCTGCCTCGCCAAAGGCAGCCTCAGAGGGCTGGGCGTTGGCGATCAGCGCCGCGGCACCCGCCAGCAGGCCCAAGGCCGCACGCCGAGCGACGGCCTGCCGCGAGCAGGAGCAATGCTGAGCCCGGCGCGGGGTCGGGCTGCAGTACTTCACCAGAACGCACAGTCGCTCAACAGTCGCTCAAGCAAGCTGTGCATGCGCGAAAAATGCCTCGGAACTTTGGCACGGGCACCGCAGTAGGTGCAGCAGCTCACCGGCTCCTCAGCCTGCGCCCGAACTACCACAGGCAGCCTGGAGGCGACTACGCCTGCTTGCCGAGTCCGCAGCTTGGCCTCCTGGCCCACAAAGGGCTTGGAGCTGAGTGCCTTCATCGCCATCTGCAGGTTTTCCAAAAACTGGGCCTGCAAGGTGTGCACTGCTATTTACAAAACCTTCAAAGTGAAGCTGTGTTACTTGCACGGCCTGCTCCTCCAGATGGGCGATGTGCTGTGCAAACAGGAGATAAGCCCTGCAATCAAGGCTAGGGGTGATACCCTAGCATGTACAGTTTTCAATGTGCTGGGTGGCAGACAACAGCAGCTACTGCAAGGCCGTGCGCACGTATGAGAAGCACAGACCATGCAGATACTTGCCTGCTTATTACTGCCAGCTCAGTACTCAACCGGCACTAAGCGTGCTGGCTTCTACAGCGCCACGGCTCCTCTGCTCAACCTCGATGCCGTGCCTCTGACCCACTGTATACACATGTTATCATTGACCTCCAATATGGCTAGAACACGCGCACGCCTGGCACGGCCACGATGGTGCAGAGCAACACAGCCGCCGCTCCAGGCACTGCAACGCATGACTCCCGGGGTCAGGCAATCGACGTCCTGCCAGCGCAGGTCGGCCGCGCCCTGCCTGGCATGGCCATGGTGGTGCATACGCCTCGTAACGTCTTTCTGGACAGCTGGACCAATCAAAGCGCAGTGTTGCGCGTGAACTGCACGCCACATAATGGAAGAGCTTGACACTTGTGTTGCCTCTTCTGTTTAATGCATGAGCATAACAGGGCCATGCGGGAGGTGGCGCGCCAGACAGTTGCGCGCACTGCTCTGGAGCTGGTCCCTGCGCAGGAGCCATCTGGTCGAGGTACTGCACGTGCAAGTCAGCGGCGCTGTGCAGATGGTATTTGGCTGATGTATGACAAGATATTAGGTGAATCATACATGCTAGTGAGGACTCATTGTCCTGCGTCACAATATGAACATCTCCATGAGCCGCATACAGGTCGCAGCGGTCTGCAATGCCTGCATGTAAGCAGTGCTTACCAAACACAATTATGCACATCGGCATGAGCGCTAATGTTCACTCCCATCGACCTGTCCAAGCATCACGCACAAAGTTCTGCATCTCTACCGCGTCAGGCAGGCAGCTCAATGCGTGCAATCGTCACTGTGCTTGCCTGCAGGAGAGCACCAGCACCGCAACGTCGTGACCACCTTGGCCGCAACTTGTCCATGGCCATGCGCTGCTCAGCCCCGAGGGCGCAGGCAGCGATACCAGCCTTGGTGCAGATATGTCACAGGGGCACGTCTGCAGCACACTGCGCAGTCGGCTGCATTGTGCTGCAGTCCATGCATACTTCAACACGGGCATGTCTGCAGCACACTACCAACTTGGATGCATTGTCATGCAGTCCATGAGGCCAACTGCATTGTGGGGTACAGGCCAACTCCAGCGCGGGCGCCTGCATGCCATGTCAGCGCGGCCCAGCCACCCACCAGCTGGCCGCATGCCACCGCCCGCCTCTTGGCTCAGCAGGCACGACACGGCCAGCTGGCCCGCCGCCCCTTCATCAGGCACCGCACCCACGACTCCAGCGCTTCAGGTGCAGGCGGCTGCGGGCGCGGGCGCGGGCGCGGGCGCGGGCGCGGGCGCCTTCTGCTCGGCTCCCTCCGTCCGCGCGCGCTTCGCGTCCCGGCCCGCCTGGAGGCACACAGGTGTGTGCTGAGGACCATGAGTGGCAGCTACAGCAGCAGCGTGTCAGGGTCTCCACTTTGCTCACAGGCCATGCAACCCGCACGCATGCTGGGGCATCTTAATGCATATGGTGAGCTGTGCCTGTCCGGCCGCGGAGCGCATGCAGCATGGCTCCTTGCGCGCCGGCGCGCAACACGCGACACTGGCTCATGGCTATAGTGTGACCACCACAGGCCCTGAGCATGTCTGGCATGCGTCCGCCTGCATCTCAGGGGCGCGGTTCCTGGAGCCCGCAGCAGATGCCCTGACTTCACTCTTGCGCTATCCTGTGAGCCACCTGGCATGCCTGCAGGTCATCCGCACGCGCCACTGCTGGCACTCGGGGCAATCGAAGCTGGCCGCCGCTCCACCTGCGCCCGTGCGCAGCCAGTGCAGCGCGGGCGGGACCCAGCGGGGCGGCACCTGCTGGCACTCGGGGCAGCTGAAGCTGGCCGCCGGCTCCACCGCCGCCTGCGTGCTACCGACGCAGCGCGGGTGGAACCAGTCCTCGCACGCCTCGCACTGCACCATGTACGCGTCCGGGTTGTATGGCAGCTCGCACACGCAGTACCTGCGCGCGCGCGCGGCCCCTCGCGCGCCGCCCTGCGCGCGCCTGCCGGCGGCGCGTGCCGCGCCCTGCCGCGCGCCTGGCCGCCGCCGCATGCACCTGTGCTCTGGGTGCACGCTGAGCTGCTGCAAGCAGGCGAGCGCGCTGCCGCACGTCAAGTGACACCCTGCATGCGGCAACGGCGGCGGCGGAAGCCAGGTGGTGCACTTCTGATGGGGCCGCACGCATGCAAATTCACAAGCAGCCTGCCCCGCAAGGAGAGCAGGCAGTCTAAGTGGCCTACTTTGCAGTGGCAGTGCCTGTGATGCCCGCTTGTGCAACCAAAGGCGGGGCATGAGCATCTCCGCTTCCAGCTCCGACCGGCGCCTGCCTGGGGCGCAGGCAGCGAGCGGGGCACGCACACGGGCACGCGGTCCGGCCGGAACTCGTGCGTCGACGGCTGCGCGCGCGCGCGGCGCCGGCGGTCAGCAGGCATGCCCGCTGCGGCCTCGCGGAGGCGCGCGCGTCCAGCCGACAGACAGCCGTAGCTCTAGCAGCTCTAGCAGCCCTAGCAGCCCTAGCAGCCCTAGCAGCCCTAGCAGCGCGCGCACCTTGTACGTGAAGCGCGTGAAGTAGTCTGTCGGCTCCACCTTCTTCAGCGCCTGCGCCCGCGTCCTCAATGGGTGGGTCCTTTTGTCCGCCCGGGCGCCAGCGCGCGCTGCTGCCGAGCTGCGGGCCGCGCGCACCTGGTAGGCGCGCAGGCTGTGCACCTTGCACCGGCCCTCGATTGTGGTTGCCATGCACCAGTCCAGGTGCTCCGACTTGAACAGCTCCTTCTCGCCGTGGAACGCCTGGCGGCGCGCGCGCTGCGTCAGCGGCAAGCGCACGGGGTGCAGGGCGGCCCGCGCTGCGCCGGGGGGCGCGCCGTGCGCCACCCATACCGCCAGGCTGAAGGCGGGCGGGCAGGACTGCAAAGGCGGGCCGCGCCTTGCGCCCGCCCTGCGCCTCCTCCGGCCGATAGAACCACGCGACCAGCACGTGCACCTCCCGCCGCTTGCCGGACGACCGCGCCTCAACGTCGCGTATCTGGCCGATGAAGGGCACGGCGGACGCTTCGCCGCGGACCTGGATGCAGTCCTTGACTGCGGGGATGCCAAGCATCAGCGCGAGCGTGCATGGTGCTGTGAAGCACAGGTGCGCAGCGAGCATGCGCACGCTTGTAGACAACGCCTTCATGGTCAAACTCAATAAGCTTTTCTTGTTTCTTGGCCTTCATGCGGATGTCTAGGACGCTGGGCATGCGTCCTTCAGCATCAGAGCTTGACTGATGCCCAGTTGCGGCGGGTCAGGCCAGTGATGCTAGCAGTCGCACTACTTGCGAAAACTGCTGCTGAGCCTTCTGCTTGTCCGAGGCCCAAGCGTGGTCATGCACAGGTGCACACTCGCCACTGTGTCCAATTGCAGGCCTGTTTGCACTGCGCGCCTTGATTGGACAGCTTACCGCCTTGCTTCCTCAGCCTGCTCGTCTCCCGCTAAAATAAGGAAAAAAGGGAAAAAAAAGGACCTATTAGAAACCTGCTGCAGCACTCGCCTGCTGAGGTGCCTGCTGTGCTCAGCCAGCGGGGACAGGAGAGGGGCGCACCTGCAGCGGTGCCTGATGAGGCCGCGTAGCACGCCGCGAGGCGCAGCTCGCTGAGATGTGGGCTGCGCCCCTGCCGCGGCAGCCATCAATGTCGCGCATCCCGGTCAAGCGGGGCACCTCGCTGAGCCAGCGTATTGCTGCCTTTGCGTCCGCGCACGGGGCGCCCTGGCGGCGGCCACTTTCCTCTGGCGCGGCGCAGGTGCCGGAGTTTGCTTGTGACCGGTCAGCCGCTGCTTGTTCCTATGTGTGCTTCAGCTCATAAACGCAGCTGCAGTGGTTTCAAAACGATGTTGTTCATCGGGCGTGGCAATATGTGGGTGTTGAGCAAGCTGCGTGTATGGCGTGAGGTATTGAAGCGACTGCTATGCATCGGTCGCCTGATAGGCTGTCACCTGAAGCAGGCACCTGTGCTTTGGGAGGCGACTGTCGCGGTGAGAGTCGAAAGTTTGCTCGCAGGCGCAGAGCGCGTCGGCGCAGCAGGGCACCGTGGAGCGCCTGCTGCGTGCGCTGGACAACGAGCGCAGCAAGGGCTTCAGCAACAGCATGGGGCGCCTGCAGCACTTTGACACCTTCCTGGTGCGCAGCACCGCGCCAGCAGGCACCTCCGCCCGCACTAGTGCGCCGCAACGCGCTCACAGCGAGAGCGAGGCTGATGCCCTGCTCCCCGGCCCCACAAGCAGCGCCACAGGCGCTTGCAGCTCACCTGCACAGGCCTATGGGGCTCGAGCACTTTGCGGTGTGCGCTGCTTGCAGTTCTCCAGGGCGCCACAGCCCCCGCGGCGTGCTTTGATGCTGCACGATGGTCTGGTGCTGACGAGCGCGGCCGGCCATGCGCAGCATGCGGAGCTGCAGCACGTGACCGCTCAGGCGGCGGGTTACCACCGCCGTGACCTGGACGCCCTGCAAAACGAGGGCCGGCGCTACGCGGCGCTGGGCCCGCCCGAGCGCCGCGCCTTCGTGGCGCGGCTCGCGTCCGTGCTGGCCGGGCTCCAGTGGTGCGGCGCCCCGCGCGCGCGCCGGGCCTGCCGCGGCCGCTGCACCCGCCGTGGCCCTCTTAGCTGGGGACGATGGCGAGCGCATGTTGATACCAGTAATGAAGACAGACTGGCAGGAGTTCGAGCATGTCAAGGTGACGGCAAGGTGACCGGCTCTGGTTCCAACCCACACAGCTCTGCGACCCACCCCGGCAGCAAGTACGAGCAAGTGGCTGCATGGCTGCCTCTTGGAGCAGGCTGCTGGAGTCAGGGGGAGACAGGGTCCATGCGCCTGCGTGGGCAAGCAGCCCCCATGATCTCTTCACGGGGCATGTGGCAGACGCCAGGATTCCGCACTGTGTCGCCAGCCCAGCCCAGCCCCACATGCGCGCGCGCAGGGACGCGCAGCACCGGCAGAGCGCGCACGCGGCTGCGGGCGCGCGCCGCGGCGCCGCCCCCGTGCTGCGGGCGCCGCGCTTTGCATCGCACCTGGAGCAGCGCGGCCGGCCGGCCCCCGGCGGCGACCCGCAGGCGCCGCAGGCCGCAGCCGGGGCGGGCGCGGCGCGGCTCGCGCAGCCCGAGAACGGGTCAGGCGCGCGCGAGGCTGCGCACCCGGGCGCGCCAGGCGCGGCGCCCGCCGCGCAGCCGGAGTTTTCGCCAGGAGCCGTCCAGCTGGCGCACCCTGCTGGCCAGGCCGGGCGCCCGCCTGCAACGTGCGCAGAGCAGGGCGAGCACAGCGACGGGCACGGCGGGGCGGCGCCAGGCGGCGCGCTCGCTCCGCCGCGCAGCGAGGCCAATCCGCTGGCTGACGGCGTGCCGCCCTGGGAGCTCCCGACAGAGCACTTTGCGGCGGCGGATGGCGGGGCCGCGGCGGCTGCGCGGGCCGCGCTGGTGCGCTCCGGGGAGGAGGCGCCGGAGGCGCAAGCAGCAGCCGCCGCGCAGGCAGACGCGCTCGCGGCGGCGGCGCACATGAACGGAGCAGCCGCAGGCGGCAGAGGGGTGGGCAGCGGGGCCGCCGCGTCGGCAGGCGCGCCAGAGTCCAATTGGACCCTGACCGCCTGGCTCGACTGGCTGAAGCCCGGCGCTGCTGCTCCGCCTGCAGCTGACGCGCCCGCAGAGGCTGGGGCCGCGGCTGAGGCCGCCGTCGGGGAGCGGCAAGCAGCGCCACCGCCGGCGGACGCCCCGCCCGCCACATGCGCTGCGTCCACGGCCGCCGGGGGCGCACCGCAGGCGCCCGGAGCGGCGCCTGCGCCGGCGCTGGGCGGCGAGCCGGCTGCGCAGGCTGGGCGGCGCCCAGCGGATGGCGGAACCGCAACTGCGGAGTGCTGGGAGGCACCCAGCGCGGCGCTTGCGCCTGCGCTGGGCCGGGAGCTGACCGCGCAGGCTGAGCAGCGGCCGGTTGCGAATGGAAGCACAGCAGCTGCATGGTCGGAGGCGCCGCCAGATGCGGCCAGCGCTGCGCCCGTGGCAGCCGCCGCGCAGGCGGGCGCGCTGCCGCCGCGGCCGCGTCTGTTTATTTTTGACACGGAGACCACCGGTGCGCGTTGTGGCACTTCCTACCTGTCATTGGCTGGTTGTGCATGCTGCTCCAGGTCGCAAGCTAACTCACTTCGGCCATGCAGTGAACGTTGGACTAGCTGCTTTTTGTGCATGTCGCCTGTTTCTTGCAGGGTGCGGATCCCCTACAGCTGCTGCCCTGCAACCCTGGCTTGGCAAGTTCAGAGGCCATGCATGGCGTGGTGCGTGCATGAGCCTGGTGCTATACTTGCGCGTGCCGCCTGCCGCGGCAGGCCTGAGCACGACGCAGGACGAGATTGTTGAATTTGCCGTGCGTGACCTGGAGACGGGCGCGGAGTTCGACTCGGGGCTCATCGGCATCGCGCAGAGCGTGACCCGGCGCGAGGTGCGCTCACGTGCTCGCCTCCCGGTGGCTGCCTGGTGGCTGGCCTGCTCCGCAGCCGCAGGCCTGGCCATATTTCAACCTTAGTACCGGCCTGACAAGGCCTGGTCGCTGTGCGCATCGAGTGGGCTGCATGCATGAACGTATTTGCAGCACAGGCTGTGTACGTGCTTGCGCCTTGCCTCCCGTGGGTTGCGCTAGCCTGCGACTCCAGTGCGCCCCGCAAGGGCGCGCGCTCATGCAGCGCCTGGCTCCAGCAGATGTCCAGGGCTGTTGCGCGCGCCGGCAGCATGCAGGGCCGTCAAGGCGCCACTCAGCAGGTCCCTCTGGGCTGAGGCGGTCTTGTGCCCGCCCACAGATGAGCACTGGAGCGGCGCTGGTCACCGGCATCTCGACCGCAGACGTGATGCAGCCGAGCCTGCCGACCATGCGGTACCCTTTCGCCTCTGGCCTGCCGCTGACATCTCACTGCAAGGCGTCCGCGCCCTAAATCACACAGGGCTTGCTCGTGTGGCTGCTCTCCACCCTCAGGTTTTTGTGAGCCGTTGTCTCGCTTGAGCACAAGGCGTTGCTTACAGTGCACATGCATGCACATACGCTGTCAGTGCCCGCACCGACAGCTATGGGCACAGACAAAGCGAGAGGTGACACCGAGCGGCTTTGCTCTGCCCGCCGGCAGGGAGGTCGCGCCGCGGCTGCTGGCCTGGGTGGCAGAGCGCGCCGCGGGCGGCACGCCGGTCCTGGTCGCGCACAACGGCCGCAAGTTTGACGTGCCGATGCTGCATCACAATCTGGCGCGCGTCGGCGCCGCGCTGCCGGCCGAGTGGTGGTTCCTGGACACGTGGCTGCTGGCGCGCGAGTCGAGGCTGTCCGCGGACGAGGTGCTCAAGCAGGCGCGCGCGGCTCCGCCCTCACCCAGCTGCCCTTATAGGCCCATGCGCTCGCACCCCCATGTGCATGAATTGGCGGCACCAGCGTCCTCAAGCACCGCCTGGTGCGAGCTCATGCGAGGCGCATGCAGCTCATCGGCGGCTTCCTCTTGGTCTTGTCTGCATGGCTGCATCGCACGTGTTGCTAACTGGCTGCCCCACACTCAGGCATCCGCACACCTTTCTTACATGCCCAGGTTTGAGGTTCATGCGGGCGCCTCTGTGCCGCCAGCGCATCGGCCCCGGCAGTGCAGCCCTGCCAGATTTGGCTCAGCTGCTGGGCGGGGCGCGCAGGAGGCGCTAAGCGTGCGGTACGGCGTGGTGGCGCCCAGCGTCGGCGGCCTGGGGCGGCACCGCGCGCTGGCTGACGTGCGCGAGCTCGCGCGCCTGCTGCCCCACCTGCAGGCGCGCCCCCAGGCGGCGCGCTGCGCGCCCGCCGGTGCCGGCGCCGCCGTGCTGCCACGCCAGCGCCAGCAGCGCGCCCGCGCTCGGTGCCCAGAAGCGCGCGCTGCTCGGGCGGCATGCGCGGCACGAAGGTGTTGTGCAGAAGCAGACGAGCAGCGCGATCCCCGAGCAAGGTGGGCGCACTGCCGGGCAGGCGCGCGCCGGCGCGGCCAGCGCGGCGGGCCTGCTGGAAGCGGGGTCGGCGGCCGGGTGCGTCGGCGACCTCATCGCGCAGCGGGCCAGCCCGGCGCTGGGTGCGCGGCCGGGCTTGCAGCAGGTCCCGGTCGGTCCTCGTGCCTGCGACCCTCCTGTGCACGTGGTGTGCAGCAAGCGCGCTCGGGTCTTGGCAAGCGCGATCGGGCGAGTGTTCCTGATCCGCCTTGGTGTCACGCTGCCCCCTGCCTCGCAGCGCCTGTGCTGGTGAGGGCGCGGTGTAAGTGGCACGGTGTGATCGGCACGGTCGGCCGTGCCGCGGCGAGGCAGCGGCGCGCGTCTGAGGCGGCCGGGCGCCGCGCCGCGCAGCCAAGGCGGCGAGCAAGGCGCAGCGCGAGGCGGCCAAGCTGCGGGACGCCATGGCGCACGGCGTCGGCTTCCAGGCGGCCGAGGACCCGCTCACGCAGGTGCTCCACATTTATGCAACATTTACATGCGCCTGACGCGCCCGCCGGGCATCCGGCTCCAAGGGCCTGCGCTGGCTGGCATGACACCATGTCACCAGTGTTTCGCCTCTCATCTGTCGGCATGCAGTTAGCGCGACAGTGGGCGCGCACCAGACGCGAAGCTCCGCGCCAGCGCACGCGTGGTGTCATCCAGCAGGATGACGGCGTGCCCAGATTAGGGTAGGTTCAGCCTATGCCTGAACCCTAGCCGCGCTGCATCGTGCAGGTGGAGGCTGAGGCGGCAGCGGCCGCGGGCGGCGCGCGGGCCGCGCGCGCGCCGGATGCGCCGCGCGCGCCGGCGGAGGCGCCCGCCGCCGCAGCGCCGGCGGAGGTCACGCCGGCGCGCGCCGCGCGCGCCGCGCAGCGCGCCCTGGAGCGCGCGCGCGTCCAGGTGCGCCGCGCACCCGCTCCGCCAGACTCCCGCACCCGAGCACGAGTGCAGAGGCGCACAGCGGGAGGCCCATGCAGTGTCTGGATCAAGTGGGCCGGGGTTGGTAGACCCATTACGCTTCTAGGATGTCTTGCCGCAGCCGTTTGGCCCCTGCCACGACCGGCTGCTAGGCAGCTGTGCATACGCCGACTGTCGCCGTTCTGGCGCCTGTGTGTCCCACGCGCATTGATATGCACAGGGCCACGCATATGCTGGCGCGCAGCATCCGCCTCCGTCTGCTGGGCACGCGCACGGCGCCACTGCGAGCTTGGCGCGCAGGCGCGCGCGGCGGCGGACGCGGCGGCCTTCCTGAGCGCGACGGGCGAGCACAACGGGGCGCACGCAGGGCCCGCCGCCGACGACGCCGCCTGGGCGGAGGACGCCCTCGGCGCGGGCGCGCCGGCCGACTGGGCGGCGCTGGCGGCGGGCGCGGCGGGCGAGGCCACGCTGCTGGACGTCCCGCTGTCAGCGCTGGGCAGGCGCACCTTCACGGCGCGGCAGTGCGCGTGCGCGCCCTGTGCACGTTCTTGTCTGCGCGCGTCCAGGCCCGCCCTTATGCTCCCCAGCGCGCCTCTGCTGGAGCGCGGCAGACGGCCGTGTCTGGAACCTCGCCTTGCTGCAAGTGCATCGCTGGCCTTCCAGCTCGCCGGGCTGACGCGCCGCGGCCCCGGGGTGCCGGCCGGGCGGGCGCGGCGGCGCTGGGCGGCCAGCAGCGCGCCGTCCCGCGCGGCCGCGCTGCGCGCCGCGCGATGCGAGGGCGGGCGCCGTGAGCTGCACCATGCGGCTTAAGACGAGTCTGGGAGCGCGTTCCGCCCCCTGTAGCAGGCCGCGCAGGCCGCCTGCGCCTTTTCCGCACACGGCTCTAGGCGCAGCGCATACGCATCGTGAGGTCCTGCGCAGCCTGCGCCGCCGCTGCGCCCAGTCGCCGTTGCAGCGGGACCGCGGCGTCACCGGCGTGCGCGACACGCGCGTTCGCCATAGCCTCCCAGCGCTCGCGCTTGGCCCGCATGGCGGCCAGCTGCTCCGGGGCCGCGGCCAACTCGGCAGCTGAGCAGCTGACTGCCCTGCGGGCCGAGCGCGAACACTGTTGGGCCCCGGCGGACGCGCTTGTCGCACAGCCCGCGGACTCGCTGCGGCGGCGGCTGGGCGCGGCGGAGGCGCAGGCTGTGCAGGATACTGACGACGCGTACGCGCTGCGCCTGAAGCTGCGTGCGGCAGAGGCGCAGGCCGCACAGGCCGGGGACGCCGCGGACACGCTGCGGTTCCGGGAGGGCGCGGCAGATGCTGCGGAGGCTCGCAGGCTGACGGAGGCATGGGCGCGGCGCCAGGATGCTGGCCGAGGCGGGCGTCGCGACGCTGGGCGACCTGCTGCGCGTGTTCCCGCGCGACCACATCGCGTACGCGCGCCGCCTGTGGCCGGGGCGCCACGTGCAGCTGGCGGGCACGGTGACGCGCGTCAAGGCCACGTACCTGCGCCGCACGCCGCCCATGGGCTTCTTCGAGCTGGACGCGCGCGTCGACTGCGCCGCCGGCTGGCCGGCGGCCGGGCCGGGCGACGAGGACGGCGGCGACGAGGACGCGGACGCCGAAGCGCTGGGCTTTTGGGCGCCGCTGGAGGCGGAGGCGGATGCAGGGGTGGGTTTCCGCGGCGGGGCGGCGGGCGCGGCGGGGCAGGCTGCGGAGGCGGGCGCCGGAGGCGGGGAGGGCGTGTGCGGCGAGGCCGCGGAGGCCGGGCGGCGCGCGGCGGGCGAGGCGGACGCGGGGGCCGAGGAGGCGGGGCCGGGCGCGCGGGAGGGCGACGGGCCCAGCGCGGACGAGACCGCGCTGGTGCCGGCGGAGGCTTTCGAGGGCGAGCAGACGGTGCGCTGACCCTGCGGTCTCAAACGGTGTCAGGTCGTCTGGGACCTGACAGAAAGGTTTGCAGGCAGGGTGGCCCATGCATGCGGCGCTTGTCCGCACAGGCGCAGCCATCGTGTGGGCTGAGCGAGCACTAGGGGAGCGAGAGGGCAGCCTGCATGGATGGGCAGGACATGGTTTTAGGCACGAGCATGTAAAGGTAGAGTTAGGACTGATAAGCCTAACCTACCCCTATGCAAAGGGGCCTGTATGTGATGCTACAGTCGTTGCATGGCGCAGGTGCGGCTGAAGAAGGTGCTGACGGCGTACGCCGCGTCCGGCGTGCTGGGCATGAAGGCCGCGCACCCGGAGGGCAGCCCCGTGCTGCTGCGCGGCCGGCTGCTGTGGCGGCCGGGTGCGCGCGCCCGCCGCCGGGGTGCCGTCGGTCGCCCCGGCGCGCGCTCTGTGGATGCATGCCTGAGACCCTCGCGGCAATCTGCATCGGCTCGTGAGGGCAGGCCCTGTGGGCGATTTGCAAGAGGGTTCGGCCGCCAACGCCGCTCAGGGCACCCCATTCCGGCGCGAGTTCCGTTGCAGCAGGTGGCAGTGCTCTGAAGGGCTGGCGCAGCGTTCGCGCGGCGCGCGCCCACCAGCGCCCCCCCGCTGCGGCGGCAGGCCGCCCGAGCTGCTGGGAGCTCGACAGCGCGACGGCCGCCGTGTACGCCAGCGCGGCCGACCTGCCGCCGGGCGACGTGCTGCCGGTGTACGCGCAGCGCGCGCCCGTCACGCCGCGCGACTGGGCCAAGCTGGTCGCCAAGGGCCTCGCGCGCGCGGGCGCCGACCTGCCGCCCGGCTTCGACCCGCTGCCGGACGACCTGCGCGCGCAGCACGCGTTCGTGCCCTGGCTGCAGGCGCGGCGCCCCGCGGGGCTCGCTCGCTCTCGCGGCGCTGCATGGCGGCGCCTGCATTGGCGCGCATGCCAGGCCGAGCAGGCCGGACACGCGCATGCGGGACAGTTCGCCGCGCACCGTAGCATCGGTTGCTGCTGACTGCTGACCTTCACATCGTTGAGGGGACTCCTTTCCCACCTCGCTCTGGCAGCCGTGGCCATCGCGTCAACCGGAAGGCAGTGATAAAAAAGGAGCGTTGCTGTCGTGCGCTAGCACGACAGTTGCGGGTACACCTAGGTTTCTGGCACTACACCCTATGCGCGCCAGAGCCGGCGGCGCGCGGTGTGCAGGCGGTGCGGACGATGCATGCGCCGGCGGGCTTGGGCGAGCTGGAGGCCGCCCGCCGGCGGCTCGCGTTTGACGAGCTGCTGACGCTGCAGCTGTCGCTGCTGCTGCGCCGCAAGCTCCTGCAGTGCGCACCGCCTCGCCGCTCATGCTATCGTCCATCCGCAAGACGGCCAGGACTGCCATTTGTTGAATACAAAGAGTAAGCTGGTGGGCGTGCATCAATGCAATGACGTGTTTGCTGCACGTGGGCGGCAGGACCACATAGTGTGCGCGTGGTACATGCATATGAGCAGCATTTCACGTCAATCTGCAGACCCCCTCACTCGTACCTTGCGGCTAGGGCGCCGGACGGCGGTCCGGCGGATGCGCATGAGATCGACGGCGCCGCGCTGGTCGAGGCCGGGCGCGCCGCGCTGCCGTTCACGCTGACGCCCGGCCAGGACGCCGCGCTGGCACACATCCGGGCGCAGCTCCGCGCGCCAGCGCCCATGATGTGCCTGCTGCAGGTGCCCTGTGCCCCCACCTCTTACCCCGCAGCACTGCAGAACAGTACCATGATAATTAAAATACTTAAAGTTGCAAAGTATGGCTGCCGCAAGGCAAACCCCTTGTCTGTTCCAGGTGCCCAGTAAGCCCGGCATGTCAGCTATGGCAGGTAGTGGGTCCACAGAATTCAGGTGCGATTCGAGCTTGGTGGTCTGGGCGCACTGCCTTCTTCTATTGGCGGCCTGGGCGCCCTCCCTCCATAAGGCCGAGGCCTGACGCGCGCGCCGCCGCGCCACCTGCGCGTGCAGGGCGATGTGGGCTGTGGCAAGACGGCCGTCGCATTCTTGGCGCTGCTGGCGGCGGCGGGCTCGGGCGCGCAGGGCGCACTGATGGCGCCGACCGAGGTGCTGGCCGAGCAGCACGCCGCGCGCCTGGGCGAGCTGCTGGCCGCGCTGCCGGCCAACCGCCGGCCGACGCTCGCGCTGCTGAAGGGCGGCATGCGCGCGCGCGAGCGCCGCGAGGCGCGCGCCCCGCAGCCGCACGCCTGCTGCTCTGAATTTGGGTGGTGAGGGAGGTTCTAGGGTTTCTAAGGTCAAGGGAGGGTGACTGCCTCAAAGCCGGTAGGGGAAGCGCGCGCTGCGGGTTCATCCGCGGCGTGTGCGAGCGGCTGCACCGCCAGGCGGCCTTCGTGCGCTCGCGCGAGCCGCGCCCTGCAAGCGCCCCCTGCAAGCGCAGGTCCTACCCTAATTCTAGCCCATATGCCTAAGCCCTTAAACCAATCCGGGCGCGCACGCAGGTGACCGCGGCGCTGGCGGCCGGCGAGCTGGACCTGGTGGTGGGCACGCACGCGCTGATCAGCGAAGACGTGGCGTACGCGCGCCTGGGCCTGGCCGTCGTGGACGAGCAGCACCGGCGCGCCCCCCGCCGCCGGCCCGGCGCCGCGTGTCTGTCGGCCTGTGCGAGCGCGCTGGGAGGGGTGCTCTGTGCACGCCACGCACCGTCTGCCTGTGTGTCTCAGGGCGAGGCACTGCTTTCCCCAAGCAAACTGTACCTAGTCGGACAAAACAGTTATGCGAGGATGTGGATTTTATCAATGAACGTTTTTACAGAAGCTGAAGACAGGCTGGCGCGGCGCGCAGCTTTGGCGTGGAGCAGCGCGCGCGGCTGGCGGCCAAGGCGCGGCCGCCGCCGCATGTGCTCATGATGACCGCCACGCCCATCCCGCGCACGCTCGCGCTGCTGGCGCACGGCGACCTCAGCCACGTGTCCATCGACGAGCTGCCGCCGGGGCGCCTGCCGGTCGAGACGCGCGTGCTCGTGGACGGCGAGGCCAGCCGCGCGCAGGCGCGCAGCCCGGCGCCCGGCCCAGCTCTGCAGTGTCCAGCCCGCTGCACCATGCATGCAGGCATCGATCCCTCGCCGATCGGGCCAGTCTGCGCTTCAGATTCGTCTGCACCGAGGCTGCAGCTCTCTCGGGCGACCATATGTTGCAGCCAGCGCGCTCACACACTGGCCACCTGCGGAAGGAGCTGTGCTCGCGGAGGCACGGCGGGGCGCGCGGCGCGCAGGTGTATGCGGCGATGAAGGCGGAGCTGGCGGCGGGCGGGCGCGCGTACATCGTGTGCCCGCTGGTCGACGAGAGCGCCGCGGAGGGCCTGGCCTCGCTGCGCGCGGCCGAGGAGGAGCACCGGCGGCTGGCCGAGTGCGGCGTGCTGGGCGAAGGCGTCGGCCATGGCCTGCTGCACGGCCGCCTGAGCAGCGACGAGAAGGCCGCCGCGCTGCACGCGTTCGCGTCCGGCGCGACGCAGGTGCTCATCTCGACGACCGTGGTGGAGGCGCGCGCCCTCCGCCGCAGCCGCTCCGCGCCCGGTCAGGACATGGGCTCCTGCCTGGGTAGGTACAGCGCGGCTGCTCGGCCGTGCCCTGCTGTGTGCCCTTGTCTTCTCCCTGGCGGAGCAGGTCGTGGTGGCGCTGTGGATGCGGGGTTGAGGCATGCGCAGCGCGGCGCGCCCAATCAGGCGCTCCCAAGGTAACTGGGCGCGAGCCTGCGCAGCGCGGCGCGCCCGATCAGGCGCTGCTCGGGCCGGTGGGCGCTGGCGCGCGCAGCGCGGCACGCCCTGTCAGGCGCTCCCAAGCCGATCGGGCGTAGGCAGCGCAGCGCGGCGCAATCCGACGGGCGTCGCCTGGGCAGGTGGGCGTGGACGTGCGCGAGGCGAGCGTGATGCTGGTGGAGGGCGCCGAGCGCTTCGGCCTGGCGCAGCTGCACCAGCTGCGCGGCCGCGTGGGCCGCGGCGGCCGGCCCGCGCGCTGCTTCCTCATGGCCAGCAGGCGCGCCCCCGCCCTCCTGCGCGCGTGCACCCCTACGCACTCATCCAGCTGCAGCGCGGCCATGCGCAGGCAGTTGGACCCGCCCGGCCTGCTTGCACAGCGCGGCCCTGCGCCGTCAGAGCGCGCGCCCGGCAAGGAGGCCGGCTGACGCCGGTCGCGCGCAGGCGCGCCGACGTGGCGCGGCTGGCCGTGCTGGAGGCGAGCCACAGCGGCTTTGCGATCGCGGAGGCGGACCTGGCCGCGCGCGGCGCGGGCGACGTGATCGGCCGGCGGCAGAGCGGGCGCGACGCGGCGGGCGCGCTACGCGTGGCGCGCCTGCCGGACGACCGCGATCTGCTGGAGGCCGCGCGGCGCGGCGCCGCGTGCGCGCTCGGCCGCTATGGCGCCGACCCGGCCGCCTGGCCGCCCGCGCTGCTGGCCGCGCTGCGCAGCCAGGCGCGCCCCTTGGGGGGCCTGGCGTCATGCGACGCACACGTGCACGCGCATGCGGGCGCGGGCCTTCCGCACGGGGTGTGTTGCACGGCGCGAAGCTTGCGCGGCGCTGCGCTGCGCTGCGCTCGAGCCTTGCCTGTGCATGACCAGTGTCCGCGCTGCTGGCCGCGGCGCGCAGCCAGGAGCGCCCCTCTCCTTTGCCCAGCAGCTCCGCGCAGTGGCGCATGCAGCCGTGTGCGACGCGGCGCTGAGGGGTGCAGCGCGGCCGGGCAGGCGATCCCGGCGCTGGACCTGCACGCGCTGCCCGTCAATGCGCTGCGCGCACAGGCGGCCGCGGCCGCGCTGGCCGCAGGCGCGAGCGGCGCGTAGCGCGACGCGGCAGCCCTTCCGGGCCGTCCGGCGCAGGCCTTGCTGAGACGGAGCGTGCTAGACTGTGCTTACCCTCTCACGCCTTTCACTGTGCTTCATTGAATTGCTACTGAACTGTTACATGCGAGAAGGAGGCTGCGTGACATGCGTGAGGTGTGTGAGTAGCTTTCAGTGAGGCAGCTTAGGCTAGATTTGAGGCTGCACTTGTCGCAGCTTTGCTGCACTTGAACTGGAACAATGCATGACCTGGGATCTGATATGGACCAATTTGTAGCGCATGCCCAATCCTTCTCATGACTTAGTAGTAGCGATCTGTAAGCACAGAGTGGTAGACCGTACGCTGTTTTTGGCAGCGCATGGGATGCCCTGCTCAGAGTCAGTCCAGCCTGCTTCCGGCTTTCCTACTTTTTTTCAGCTCGAGGGTCGTGCTGGCATGGTGTTGATCAAGTTCGACCCGTGACTGCATTTTTAGTTGCAGGTCACATGCCAAGAATGGCTGCATGCAGCAATGACAGAACAGCGCACGCGCACGCCGCATGCCAGTGACAAAGGCGATACCACAGGCGTCAGCTGCAAAACCAGCCAGCCAGCAACCAAACATATTTTGCGGTGCAAAAGTGCAGCAGCCAGCATGCAGAACTGGCAGCTGGCGACAGCCAATGCTTTGCTGCGGCCAGCCAGCAGGCTCCGCGTCAACTTACTCAGGCAGCCGACCGGCGCCGCCGCGCCGTGCTCTGCTTCCATTGCACCTGCAGCCCAGCGCCTGCACGGTCGCCAGCCTGGTTGCCAGCGCCGCGCGCGCTCCCTCCGCCCCGCGCGCCGCCCGCCCGCCACGGCAGCCGGGCGGCTCCTTCCTCCGCGCGCCGGTCAATCATCCAACCCTCCAATTGCGCGCCAGCCGCCCTAACCCTACTTCTTCCGCGCGCCGGCCAGCTCCTTCTCGGCGGGCTGCCGCCCGGCACCGTTGCCGCCCGCGGCCGCCTGGCCGCGCCCGCCGCCCGCCGGCCGCCGGCCGCCGCCGCCGGCCGCCTTCTCGGCCGGCTGCGCCTGCAGGCGGAACATGTACACGTTGTAGATGGTGTTGCGCCGAATGGCCGCCATCATCTCCAGGAACAGCGCGTAGCCCTCCAGCTTGTACTCGGCCAGCGGGTCGCGCTGCGCGTAGCCGCGCAGGCCCACCGCCTGCTGCAGGAACTTCATGGCCTGCGCGCGCGCGCATGCTCAGCGCGCCGGGCCGGCGCTTGCGGGGGCCTCGCGGCGTGCGCGCGCACGCTCGCGAACACTGTCAGATGCAGGGTCGGGCGCTGCTCGCTTGTCAGGCATGGTCAGCAGGCAGCGCCCGCACATCAGGGCCCACCGCCGCGACGGAAACCTCTCGAGCAGGCAGCGCCGCCGGTATCGTAGCGATGTTGCCAACAGGCAAGCCGTATGAAGCTGTTTTGAACGTCTCGGCCGTTCAAAACGGCTCGGCCGCCTCGCAGGGACGAGCGCCGACATGCACAGGCACAGGGCTGGCCGGAGCAGCCGCGGGGGGGAGGGAGACTGCGCTGCGGCGCGCGCGCCTGCAGGTGCTCCTTCCAGAGCGAGTCCGTCTGGCCCAGCACGATGAAGCGCTGCGCCTCCGCCATCAGCCCCTCCTCCAGCGCCTCCACCTCGCGCACCTGGGCCCCCCGCGCGCGCGCGCCCTCAGCCGCGCGGCCTCCTCGCGCCCGGCGTGCGGCGCGGGTGCGGCAGCCGCGCCGCCCGCCCGCGCGCTTTTGCGCCGCACGGCGGGGAGCGCTTCTTCCGGCGGCGCTCGCGTTCACGCCAGCAGCTCCGAAAGCGTCAGGTGGCATGAACTGACTGCATGCCCACTTGGCAGTCACCCAGGGCCAGCAGCGGTGTGCGCAACTGCACCTACCCACCCAGCTCAACTTTGCAGGCGGTGCCTTTCTGCACTTGCACTGGCGGTGACGACCCTGTGATACCAGCATTCTCTGCTCCGACATGCGTAGGGGCTGGATGCTGCAAACCCAACATAGAGATATGCGCACCTTCTGCTGGTAAGCCTCGGCGCCGCGTCGGCGCAGGTAGGTGCGCAGCGCCTCGAAGTCGCCGCGCCCCTCGGCCGCGAGCTGGTCTGCGCTCAGGTCAGTCAGCATGGGGCAGTACTGCTGCATCTTAGCCGCCAGCGCGTCCAGCGGCCACTCCGCCGCCGGCAGCGCCGCGTCCACGTTTGCCTGCGCGGCGCGCCTGTCAAGCCCTGCTAAACCCTGGACCCTGGACGCAAGCACGCCTCTAGGCGAGCACATACAACACCTCTAGGCAGGCACATTGGCACGTTTGCACAGCAACATGATAACAGGCAGCACGGCGTCAGCGCCAACTCCTGATACAGCATCATGACTTGGGAGCCGTGAGAAGCTCCGCCTAAAAGACGAGCTGAGGAGCCATGCTCAGCAGCGGCATGGCAAGTTGTCGGCAAACATCAGCTGCCCGCCGCAAGCCCGGCCGCGCCTCCAGGATGTCGTCCACGGTGCGCTGCGCGTACTCGAGCATGAGCGGCGCCAGGTCGCGCGCGAGCAGCGCGCGGCGGCGCTCCGCATACACCTTGTCGCGCTGCGAGTTGAGCACCTCGTCGTACTCCCACAGCTGCCGCCGGATGTCTGCGCGGCAGGGGAAGGTCAGAGATAGGGATAGGGTTGTGCACGCATGTGCCAGGCGGCGACCGACATGCCGATGACCCCGTGTGCGGCCTGCAGCTCGAGCATCCCCGGCCGCGATGCTCCCATGCCGGCAAGAGGCTGCAAGCTGCCACGGCCGCGCAACACGCAGAGCGCGGCGCGCGAGCCTCAGACCGCGCGCGGGCGAGCGGCACGACCACAGCCGCCCATGCGCAGCAGCTGGACCCTGCGTCTAACCCTAACGCTACCCCGCCCGTGCGCGCACCGAAGAAGTACGACTCCACCTTGCGCTGCGCGTCGTTGAGCGAGTCGCTGAGCATCTTGTTCTCCATCGGCAAGTCCTCGATCTGCAGCAGGCTCATGAGGCCCTGGATGCGCTCGCCGCCAAACACGCGGAACAGGCTGCGCGCCGCGCCCCCGGACCGCTCGTCAGCCCTCCCGCGACCGCATGGATGCATAGCCCGCGCGCACCCTGCCCCCGGGGCCTGGCTGGCTGACAGGCGCTTGCGGCGACGGCACGCGCGCACCACGCGAGTTCCCTGCAGGCTCCCACCGCCATGATGCCGCAGACAGCATCGCCGTCCGCACAAGCCAGCCTCGGCTGGCTTGCGGGTCCCACTTGGCTGCACCTCTCTGTTGAGTGGGCTAGCACATGCAGTCAGCACATGCAGGAGGAGGCCACGCCTGCCCTGCGTGCGGCAGCGCGCCAAGACGCGCGCGCTGCCGCCGAGGCAGCGCATGGGCGGGGAGGGCGGGGGCACGCGCGTGTCCTCCAGGCTGAGGAAGTAGCGCGTGCTGCCCGGGTCGCCCTGCCGCCCGGAGCGCCCGCGCAGCTGGTTGTCGATGCGCCGCGACTCCTGCGCGCGCGGCCGCCCCCCGCGTCGCCACACGGCAGCTCTCACCCTCACCTCCCCCCTGTTCTGATGCACGCATCGCGTCGCCCAACAGGCTGGCGGGCGCGCAGGCGCGCTCGCTGCGAGGCCGGTCGTCAGCGCGCGCGCCCAGCGCTGAGCGAGGGCAGCCAGGCCAAGTCCTTGCTGCGAATGTTCAGTACACGCCCTTCCATGAGCGCAGACGGCGCGGCGCAGGGCCGGGCGCGGCGCGCGGGCGGGCGCACGTGGCGCTCGGTGCCCACGACGTGCAGGCCGCCCAGCTGCACCACGTCCGCCTTCTCCACATCCGTCACCCTCTTGTACTCCGCCTCCGCGCGCTGCCCGGCAGGAAAAGTGTAGTTGTCAGCCAGAGACCGGCGGACGCAGACGTCCCTGAGAAAGGTCGCATTGACTGTCAGCATACAATGCTGTACGCACATGCACACGCGCACCCGGCATGCCAGGGCGCGCCGCACCGCGTGCAGGAGCGCAGCGCACAGGGCGCGAGGCGGCCGCCGCAGCCGGGCGGGCCAGCGTGGCCGCAGCCTGGTTTAGGGTTAGGGCGCGCCTGGAAGGCGGCGCGCAGGGAGGCGATGACGGGGTCGCTGGTCGGCGCGCGCTCGCAGGCCACCGACAGCCGGTCCTCGGCCTCCAGGTCCGGCAGCGCGCGCGCGCCCCACGCGCTGCGCGCCTCCGCGACCGCCTGCCGCCGCCGGCCGCGCGCCGCCGCCGGTAAGTGCACGGTGGGGGGCGCAGCCGGCGGGGGAGAGCTCGCCTCGCAGCGCAGCGCAGGATTCACAGTGACCGGCCCTGCGAGCAGACCGGGCGCGGCTTGCCCTCGGCGTCCCCGCGGCGCAGGGGCGCAGGCGCGGGCGGGCGGCTGGCGCTGGCACATGGGCGTATTCCGTGCACCCGGCCAGGCATGCAGACAGGATGCGGCCGGGCTCAGGCCCGCGCGCGCGGCTCGCCGGGCGCATGCGAGTGCAGATGGAGTGCAGATGGCCCCACCGGGCGCGCACCCCGGCGATGGCCGCCTGCGCCTCCGCCGACAGCTCGCACGGGAACAGCTTGGGCGACACGGCCCAGCTGCGCTGCCGCGGCTTCCCGCCCGGGCCCACCAGCTCGGGCCGGCGCGAGGCCGCGCCCGCCTCCAGCGCCTCCACCGGGCTCACCACCTCGGGCATCAGCGCCGCGCGCAGCTTCAGCTGCGCGCGCACGGCGCCGGCGCGGCAGCACGGTGAGCACGTGCTCCCAGCACGATCAGCCCATGCTCCCACGCAGCATTAGTCTTAGATTCTTACGTCCTCATCTGCGCTCGCGGAGCTAAACCCCGCGCCCACAGGCCGCACCGGTGCGCTGCAAAGCGCCCGCGCTGCGGTACCGTCTGCGGCATCCTGCGCACGGGATGCCCTCCTGCACCCCCGGCGCGCGCCGTGCGCGCGACTCGCGCGCCCAGAGACAGGGACGCATCCTACCCTGCGGGCCGCGCGCACCCGCGCCATGTACTCTGCGTTGCCGCCGAGCAGGATGTCTGTGCCGCGGCCGGCCATGTTGGTCGCGATGGTGACCGCGCCGCGGCGGCCGCTCTGCGCCACGATCTCCGACTCGCGCTCCACATTCTCGGGCTTGGCGTTCAGCAGCTCGTATGGGATGCCTGCCGGGCGGCGCGCCCCGCGCGCTCAGCAGCGCGGCCAGACGCAGGCGCGAACGCTGGCGCGCCTTGAAATGCGATGCGGGCGAGAGGCGCGCGCCCGCGGCGCCGCGGCGCAGCCTCCCAGCGTGTCTAGTGCAGGGCAGCCCACGCTGCACAGAAGCAGGCACGGGCACAGCGCAATGTAGCCAATGGCGATGTCTTGATCATGCGCTTCATGCGCTTCAAGCAGCACACACAGCCCCAGTGGGATGGAGCGCCCAGGCTGCCCAGCGCCGCGCACTACGGCGGACCGCGGCGGCGGCGGCCGCGCTGCCAGAGCAGGGCTGAGCTGCTGCGTCACAAGAGCGCACGCAGCGGCGCCGGGCGCCGGGCCGCGCGCACCCGCCCCGCCCAGCAGCGCGGCCAGGCCCTCCGAGCGCTCCACGCTCGTGGTGCCGACCAGCACCGGCCGGCCCGCCTTGTGCATGCGCGCGATCTCGGTCACCACCGCCTTCCACTTGCCTGCGCGCGGCGCCGGCGACCGCAGTTGCCCCATACCCTAACCCTACCCTATATGTGCGATAGGTACAGGAACAAGGCTGGAGCAGCTGCCGCGCCGCTGCTACTGCCCGGGCTGCCGGGCTGCCGGGTGAGCCTCATGCATGCGGACTCGGGCCCCCCTCTGCCGCCTGGTGCTGACGCATTGCCGCGGGCCCGAGCCCAGCAGCGCGAGCTCGATGCCGCGCCAGCTGCATGCCGCGCGCCGGCTGCCGGGCGCGCGCGGCGCGGCAGGGGGGGCCGCGGCCAGCGCGGGGGCGGGCGCCGCACCGGCCTCCTTGCCGAACACGACGTCGGGGTTGTCCGCGCGCTGCGTCGGCAGGTTGGTCGGCACGAGCGAGACCGCCAGCTTGTAGATGGTGCTGAACTCCTGCGACTCGGTCGAGGCCGTGCCCGTCATGCCCGCCAGCTTCTGCGCGCGCGGGCGCGCCCCGGGCCTGAGCGCCGTGCCCCCGCTGCCGGGCGCGCGCCCCGGAGCGCTCCGGCATCCCGCGAGCACGCTGCGTGCTGGAGGCTTGCCGGCGGGGGGCTAGGTCTGCGGGCCGGCTGCCTGAGCGGCTGTGAGATCCAGCCATCCCTGACCTCGTGCCCAGCGCGCTGACACCGTGTAGAGGCTAGGTGAGAACACCCTACGGTAGTGCGCTTCACCGCGGCGCCGCGGCCGGGCCGGCGCGCCGGCGGGGGCGCGGCGGGGCCGCACCGGGTAGCTGCGGAAGAAGTTCTGGTATGAGATGGACGCCAGCGTCACGGTCTCGTCCTGGATGCGCACGTTCTCCTTCGCCTCCACCGCCTGCGGCGCGCCCGCTGCCGCACGTCGTACGTACAACACATACAGAGCTTAGCCAGGTCATGTACTGCGCATATCATGGGCACACACTGAAGCGCCTCTCAACTACCCGCAACGTTTGCATGCACTGCATCATACACTGCATCTCACTCCATCCTAATGATGCTGACATCACAGTTCTGTAGAGCGCCGGCTCGCGGGCTGGCGGCGCAGCCGTGCGCAGGGGCGCTGGGCGCGGCGCGCGCGCCTGGTGCAGGCCGTCGCTCCAGCGCCGGCCGGGCATGGTGCGGCCAGTGAACTCGTCCACAATGACAATGTCCTCGCCGCGCACGATGTAGTTGACGTTCTTGGCCTGCAGCTCCTTGGCCTTGAGCGCGTTGATCAGGTAGCTGGCCCACTGCTCGCGCGGGTCGTACAGGTCCGTCACCTGCACGCGCGGGAGGGTGGGTAGGATAGGGTATACTATCCTACGCAATGCCTGCAGCGCCGGCCTCTCGCCGACCAGACCGGCTCCCGGCGGCTCCGTGCAGCGACGGCTGGCGCGCGCGCTTGCACGCAGGGCCGCGCGCCGGCGGCCGGACGGACGCCGCACGCGGCCGGGGCGCGCGGGCTCGGGCGCGGCCGCAGGCGCCGCCGCGGCGCCGCGCAGGGCGTCGGGATGGTCTGAGCGTGGGCGGGCGGCGCGCCTGCAGCACGTCCTCGGCCGCCTCGTAGCCGTCCTCAGTCAGCAGGATGCTGCGCTGCTTCTCGTCCACGGTGTAGTGAAAGCCCTTCTGCAGCGCGGCCGCCAGCTGCGCCGCCTGGCGGCAAGGCGCGGACCCCGTTCAGGGCGAGAGCCAGTGCGCGGGAATTGCCAGGCCAATGCGCGTCAGGGCCTCCGGCGCCAGTGCGCGCCGGGGGCTTTCACTGCTGGCGCCGCAGCAGCAGGGCGAGTGCGCGCGCTGGGAGTGCACAAGGAGGCTGCAACGCTTGGCAGGCGCCTCGCCACGTCCTGCTGCACCGGCTGCTGGGGCCCCTCGCGGCAGTGCGCCACGCGGCGACATGCGAGCAGCAAAAAACTGCTCCGTCCTGGTGCCGCGGCGCGGCGAGGCGGCCGCGCGCAGGCCGCGCGACAGGCGGCGCGCGCCGCGCCGCGGGCGCGGCGGGGCGGGCGCCGCGCCTGGTAGTACTGCGCGCTGGGGCGCTCGGCGGCGCCGGAGATGATGAGCGGCGTACGCGCCTCGTCGATCAGGATGCTGTCCACCTCGTCAATGACGCAAAAGTTGAAGTCACGCAGCACCAGGTCTTCGCCTTTCTGCGCGGCGCGCTCGCGCGGGTCAGGGTTTAGGTCTTCAGGGCGGCACGCTCGAGCGGGTCAGGGGCGAGGGTTGCAGGGCGGCACGCGCGCGGCCACCACGCGCGCAGGATATGATTGACATGATCTGACATGATTACGGGGGCGACGCCCCCATGACAGGGCCCCGTGGAGCCACAGGCCGGCCTCGGCGGCGACCCCAGAAGCCCTCTGGCGGGAGGGGGGGCCGCCGCCCGCGCTTGGCGCGCGCGCCTGCGCCAGGTTGTCGCGCAGGAAGTCAAAGCCGAGCTCCGAGTTGGTGACGTAGGTGACGTCGGCGGCGTACGCGGCCTTGCGCGCGTCCTCCGTCAGCCCCGTCTGCACCAGGCCGACCGACAGGCCCAGGAAGCGGTGCACCTGGCCGACCCACTCGCTGTCGCGGCGCGCCAGGTAGTCGTTCACGGTCACCACCTGCCGCGGCGGCGCCTCAGCGCGGGCGGGCAGCGGCTGGTGCCCTAAACACGCAGGGTTTTGGGAAACCCTGTGTTCGTTCACCGTCACCACCTGCCGCGGCGGCGCCTCAGCGCGGGCGGGCTGCGGCGGGCGCCCTGGACACGCAAGATCCTGACAAGCCCTGTGGAGCTCCCATGCTGGGCGCATGGGCCTGCGCTTGTGCCCGGGGCGGCGTCCAGCCCGGCGCGCCGGCGCGCCCGTGCGCGAGCGGTGCTGTCAGCACGCTGAAGGCCTGGAGCGTCGGGCGCACTGACGCCTGAGCGCTCACAGTCGAGCAGCCGCTCGTTGTCATACCCACACATGCACCACGCAGGAGCGCTCCCCACCTTGCCGGCTGTCCACGGGCGCAAGCAGGCAGCGGGCTGGAGCGCCAGGGCGCCGTCGGGCGGCCGTGCGGGCGCGAGGCTTCGGGCAGGCGCGCACGTGGACGCCCTTGCCGGACAGCGCGTTGAGGTAGGCGGGCAGCACGGCCACCAGCGTCTTGCCCTCGCCCGTGCACATCTCCGCAATGCGCCCTTTGTGCAGCACGACGCCGCCGATGAGCTGCACGTCGAACGGGCGCAGGCCCAGCACACGCCGCGACGCCTCCCGCACCACCTGCGCGCTCCTGCGCTCAGCGGCGCGGCCTGCCTGGCGCGCGGGCGAGGCGCCGGCTTGGCGCGGCGCGCCCGGCGAGCGAGCCGGGGCGTCAGCCTCAGGCGCGGCCGGCTCCGTGCTCAGAAGCAGGCGCCGCGACTGGGGCACAGGACAGGCCCCCGGGTTGTGGAGCGGCAGCCGTTGGACCTGCACGTGACTGCGCTGGGACTGTTCCGTGGTGACCGGCACCCCCAGCCGCCCGCTCCGGCGCCCCGCACTGGGGCGCACCGCGAACGCGTCCACGAGCAGGTCGTCCAGCGACTCGCCGCCGCGGCAGCGCTCCTGCAGCTGCGCCGTGCGGCCGCGCAGGTCCTCGTCAGCCAGCGCGCGCAGGCCGGGCTCGAGCGCGTTGATGGCGTCCACCGTCGCCTGGTGCTGCTTGCGCGTGCGCTCCGCAAAGTCCTGGTTGAACAGCTTTCCCAGGCCGCCGAACAGCGCAGAGACGCTTGCGGCGCGGCGCCGCCGGCCGACCGGGTGTGCGCCGGCGCCGCGCTGGCGGCCTGACAGGCAGTGCCGCTCGCTGCCACGGCCCGTCAGGTATGGCGTGCCGCAGAGCGCCGCGGCGCGGCCACGGAAGCCGAGCAAGCATGCGGGTGAGTGCGCAGGTGCGGACGCGCTGGCGAACGCAGGCCTCCCGCTGGTGCTGCAGCCCGCCGTCAGGCCGATGCGTGCCTCCATGGCGTCCCACCCCTGCTGCGCTGCCTCAAGCCTCCTGCCTTCCTTAAAGAGCCCCTCCCTGCGTTGACGGTGAAGCAAGCGGCCAGTGCATAAGGCAGCGTGGCATCAGGCGGCTCACTGATCGAAGCAGAGTCTGTCCGGCCTTGGGCCTTCAAGTTGGCCCAACACTCCTTGTCGAGAGACAGATCACGGGCAGAGCGCCAGTTTAGGCTCCTCGCCACGAGCAGCTTGCTCTCTCTTCCGAGTCCACCTACCTGTGGGGGCCCGCAATAGGACACCAGGGCAGAGATGCTGCGGTCAGCAGTCAGGCTGGCCGTGCGGCTGCGCACAGGCGCCGCCGCCTGCACAGACGCCACTGCCGGCCACCCGGTGGCCTGGGATCCCTTTTGGAGGCCTTTGGGTCGTGGAAGCCAGGAGCGTGCAGCCGCGCCTTCTGTGGGGCGTCGGAAGTGCGCCTAAAATTGCTCGTGCGTTGGCTGCGCTCGTTGCTGCTAGGCCATCACCATTGTGAGCACGCTTCTCAGGTCGCCCGCAACCGCGTAGGCAGGCGGCACACAGCAGGGCGCTTTGCAAGGCAGGGCGTATGGCGGAGATGTGGCAGCTCTTGGTCACCACAGGCTACGTGCTGCCTTGAGAAGCGCGTTTTCTGTGCTGCGCCAGTGGCAGTGAGCGGCTCCCTGCCGTCGTGGACTGTGTCGCGCTCGGGCGCTCCTGTCTCCCAGTGATTGAGTTGCTCACTGGCTACAAGGCTCTGAAGGTCTTCGTCAAGTCGTGCGCTGCTGTGCGCACTGGCCTGAACCTGCTGTGGTGCCAGGGGCCGTGAAAGCAGGCCTGCGGACGTCCACTGGGGCAAGTCGCCAGAGGTGCTGAGCGGCGTGGAAAGCGCGCGCGGCCAGCCGCCCGGCTGCAGTGGCTTGGAGGTGTCCGAGTTCGCTTTGTTCGTGACCATCTTGCAACGTGAGCATGGCTTCGAGCCAAGCAAGGCGCTGCACGACGACCTGGTGGCAGCGCTGGTGTCCCTGCTGCCGCGCGAGCCGTGGCTGCACAAGCGAAGTGCTCTTGCGAGTGTCCTAAGGTGTCTGGCCGAGAGCGGCTGGTCGCTGAGCGTCTCGGCGCATGACCGGGTGCTGAGCGGTGCTGCAGCCGGCACCGCTGCGGCTGAGCACAGCAGCAGCACGGGCCCAGCCCTGACAGCATCGCAGGCAAGGGCCGTTGCGCATGCGTGGCGCGCTTTTGCAATGCAGGCTGGGTCACCAGCGCGGGCCACGCTGCCCGTTGTGCTGCGAGCCGTGGGAGCTTCCCCGGAGGCACCCATGCTGGGCAGCGTGCAGCGGCTCAGTGGCGCTGGCGCTGCCAGCGAGCTCCTGGAAGGCACCCTGCACCAGCTCGTCTCAGCACAGAGTGTTGAGGATGTCGCCCGGGTCCACAACGCCGCTGGCGAGGACTTTGGCCGGAGCATGTCTGCGCAGCCATTCAGCGGCTGGCCGTGCTGTGCCCCCCACGGTGCGCGGCCTGGTGTGCATGCATGCCCGCCATCGCTGCTGCTTGGCTGCGCGTGGCAGCGCACCCGCCCTCCCGCCCTTGAAGCAAGGCGAGGCTGGGCATGCGGAGGTGTGCTGTCTGGCTTCCTGGCGCTGTACTGTGCATACAGGTCCTCGGTGTCGCGTGCAGGCACGCGAGGATCGCGCATGCGCGGGCTGAGCGCGCGCGCGCCTTTGCCCTGCTGCCAGGCCTGCGGGAGGCGTTTGAACGCCGGCTGCCAGAGTGCTCAGCGGGGGAGCTGGGCGCCACAGCACGGCACCTTGCCCGCTTGGGGCTGCTGGGTCACAATCTCTTGAAGCGCGTTGCCGTCTGCTTTGAGCACAGGCTTGCACGGGCGGACAGCAGCTCAGACCTGCAATGCGTGTCAGACTTTCTGGCGCTATACAGGCATGCTCCGCCGCTGCGGCCCGGCCCTGCGCTCCTCGCCGCCATTGGCGTACGGCTGAGCGCTGCGCTGGCCGCAGATGAGGCCGGAACAAGCGAGGGTGCGGCCGAATTGCTCGTGCCTGTTTCGCCTGCTTGCGCTGCTGAAATATTAGTTGCCTGGGCCAGTGTGTGCGAGGGCGCAGCGTTGCCAGCGACTGTTGTTAGGGCGCTGGCGGGTACTGCTGTGGCCGGCGCAGCTGCCCCAGACGCGGCGGGCAGGATTGGGGTTGGCAGGCTCGCATCCGCGCTTCATGCCCTGGCGCGAGTCGTGGATATAGCCCTCCATGCTGTGCCTGCGACAGACAGCGAGAGCCCGATGGCTGGTTTGCAGGCTGATGTTGCCAGGTGGGCGGGCCTGTGATAGAGCGTGTCCATCCAGCCCGGCCGCACGCCGCCCGCGACCTGGGCTGGGCACTGTATGCGTTAGATGTGCTCGAGGTTGCCCCGGACGCAGATACGGCAGCCGCGGCTGTTGCCAAGGCGGCCGCGCTGGCCCCCAAAGTGGACGCACAGCACCTGCTGTCTTTCCTCTTCAGGCTGGCCAGGCCGCTGGCCGCGTGGCACCAATCTGGGCTCATGTCGTGCGAGCCGGCCGCGCGCGCGCTGTGCGCCCGAGCGCCCGAGCTGCTTGAGCAGGCCAGGAGCGAAGACCGGCGGGGCATGGTGCTGTGGCACGTGCGCGTGCTGGCATCCACCGCGCGTGTGCATGTGCCCGAGCTGGCAGGGCCCTAGCGAAGCCGCGCCAGCGTCGGCGAGCCTCAGGAGGCAGGGTCGCTGCGGGGCGGCGGCACCGGCAGGGGCTCTGTGGTGCATTAGCAGGCCCCTTGGTGGACTGCTGCCCAGCAGCGATCCACCACCTCGCAGGCAGGCGCCTTGGGGTTGGCGCCCTATGCGTGGATGCGCGGCGCCTGGAAGACTGCTGTCAGCCAGACAGGGTGAGGTCGGGTGGCGGGCACATGCATGGCAGGCCTTTGACAGTTGTTAGTGAGGCAGGCAGCGGTGAGTGCCGGCCGAGCTTGTCTCAGGCCGGCACCCAAGGGATGCTCCAGCAAGTCCTGGTGCCCTGGTCTTACTGAGAGGGCAGGGGACCTGGTTAGCAGCCGTCCTGATCCAGCTTTTTCGTTCTGCGCGCATGCAGCAACTAATTATGCCCATGAGCAGCATCCGCACCTCATGTCAAGCAGAGCTGTGTTGCTTGTGGCATGCTGTGTGCACCCTGCGTAGTTGCACACAGAACGCCTTCTGAGCAGCCCAGCCACCCCAAACACAATCCTCCATTTACATGATCCTGTGCTGAGTCGTCCGAGAGTCTCCACCGCACCACCACAATCCTGTCACCCAGACGGCGTGATGCGCAAACCAGCCCTAAGCTTTCAACCAATGGCCCCTCAAGGTGTCAGCAATGCAACAGAGATGTGTCCTGGCAGACCGCAAGCTTGCATGTGCACCTCTTGCCCAATCAAGCTGCGCCTTGTGCTCTGTGCTTTCAATCCAACACGCCTGAATATCCTGAATGGGGCGCGTACTCTGAGGATTTTCTTTCCTGTGCACTCATGTGAGTGTCTGCAAGCCTGTACTAGAGAGGCATAAATTCAATTCCAATTGCGCACTTTAGACTCATGTTGCCGCCTGATCTGTTTATCTTGCCAACATCACATGTTCTTTACTAAACAAGTGTTGCAAGGATAGTATCCTTGCAACACTGCTAGCTAATCAATGTTTAGCGGCTGCAAAGGGTACCATATATACTGCAATCTTTTTGCTTCAGTGATGCTGCTATCCTTCTGAATAGTATGG
>JAABUV010000947.1_pt1 | contig 43459 bp, 36 predicted proteins | sample 5559971 | NCBI WGS metagenome assembly JAABUV01 (sample SAMN10711881, study PRJNA513362) | rock metagenome | isolation source: Antarctica rocks | place: Antarctica: Victoria Land, Knobhead nord | collected 2015-12-19 | reverse complement strand
AATGACATGATGTTTCTGAATTCTAGAAACATTATGATCGCAAAATCGTCACAGAAGTTAAATGATAAAATGCTAGAATCTTTCAAGATTCTGACTGAGATCGAACATGCATATTGACTGAAACTGTCATCAACAATAAAGATTCATTCAGAGTTCGCTTCGAATCTGCTACAACTGAATTCAAAAGATCTTCTTGAAGAACAACGAAATGAGTCGTCTGATTCTATAGTGATAGATGACGAAGACGAATGAGAAGTGAAGAACATACTGAATTTCAGACACTAGAAACGAGACAAATGACTGCAATATCGTGTCAATTGAAAAGACTATGACGTCGATCTACATTGATACAATGTTGATGAAAATGAGTTCAAAGACTGTTTGAAGATTGTAAATGACTTTCATCAGAAGTATTTGAACAAGTCAAGTTAGAAATCGACTCAACAAGAATCAATCAATCGAACTGCAGCAATGAGAACATTGCTAGATGAAGAGAAAGAATAATGTTATGAGCATGCATTTCTGTTACTTCTGATTAGTCTGATTAGTCTAACATAGACTAGTATAGAGCTGTGAGTAGAGCTGTTGTTGACACGCTAGCGATCTAGCGTGTCTTCGTGAGTAAAACTCATGTCGTGTTGCATCTTCTTTCTACTTCAGCTTTGAACTTCTAGTTAGAATACACTCATATGATTCGCTCTATGCAGACTCATAACACTGATTTCATTATGCAACATTCGTTTTCTGATATGATGTTTTGCAAGATTGAGATATCATCATTTCAACTTTGTTGTGATCACATTGCTGTTATCATGCTTGAATATCAAATCATCATTTCTAAGAAGAGTTTGAAATAATTAGAACTGTGATGATTGAGTTTATTAAATGAATAGACGAAGTCTATAAGAATGATATGACAATGTGATATTCTAAGCAGACACAAAATGAATATATATTATGATAAAGTTAATTATTAAGAAGTTCTTGATAACTCAAGAAAATCAATCAACTATAGAGAGTTTGTCAAGCATTGTCAAGTCAAGCATGACATAATTCATGATATATTAAGTCGAAGATATGACGTAGTTTAAATGATGTCTTGACAGAGTCATAAAGTTTCAGAGTTAACTTAAATCTGATTTTCAACTCAATCTTTGACTTTAGCTTCTGATTTAATTTCTATGAGTCAATTCATCATGACAGCATGTGATGTCAATAAGATTCTTTTTAAGATTAACGCTAAATTTTAACTGAGTGCACAGATCATCGAAATCACTCTTATATTTATGAGCTTCAATCATGTTCACTTGTATGACTAGAAAGTCATTCAGATAGTGTATTATTAAGTTTCATTGCAAAGTGATTATGAGCATTCAGCAAAGATCTTTAGCGAAAAGATTGAATAAATATGATGACGTGCGTAGATTAAAGAAGAGAAAGCAATTTATTTAATACTTATCTTTTCAGAAGAAATTGAGCAGTCAATGATCTGATGTTGCTATCGACACATGATAAAAGATGTTGATCAGATTTCTTTTAATGAGAACTGCATTTCAATCAACATCACATAAAGTGATGATTGCTTAATCAAAGATGAAATATTTAATTAATCTTCAGTTTTTAAGAATAAAGCAGTTGATTGACTTTTCTTTCAAATACGATAAATAATGTATTTGATATCAATGATCATCTTTCTTTGATACTAGTCTCAATGATGAGAATATAAAGCGATGAGAAACATGTTGAATCTTGATTAGTCAATCTGTCATGATGTCAGATCATTAACTCAATTTAAAACATAAATCATCAATATCTTAAATAATCTTAATTCATTGAATCTGTTTTGCAGTTCAATGAATCAAGTCATCAATCTAGTCATCATCATTTTAATCTAGTTTCAACAATTCTGTTTCAATCATCTCAATCATGTACATGAATGTGATGATTGAGTCTACTAGATGAATAGACGAGATCTATAAGAGTGATATGACAATGTGATATTCTAAGCAGACACAGAATGAGTCTATATTATGATAGAGCTAATTATTAAGAAGCTCTCGATAACTCGAGAAAATCAATCAACTATAGAAAGTTTGTCAAGCATTGTCAAGTTGAAAACGACATAATTCATGACATATTAAGTCGAAGATATGACGTGATCTAAACGATATCTTGACAGAGTCACAGAGTTTCAGAGCTAACTCAGATCTGATCTTTGACTCAGTCTTTGACTCTAGTCTCTGATCTAATCTCTATGTGTCAATTCATCATGACAATTGTCTTCTCTTTTAAGTGAGTTCATTCTCGACCTTAATAATTAGAACTGTGATGATCGAGTCTACTAGATGAATAGATGAGATCTATAAGAATGATATGACAATGTGATATTCTAAGCAGACACAGAATGAGTTTATATTATGATAAAGCTAATTATTAAGAAGCTTTCAATAACTCAAGAGAATCGATCAACTATAGAGAGTTTATCAAGCATTGTCAAGTTGAACACGACATAACTCATGACATATTAAGTTAAAGATATGACGTGATTTAAATGATATCTTGACAGAGTTACAGAGTCTCAGAGCTAACTCAGATCTGATCTTTGACTCAACTTCTGATTCTAGTCTTTGATTTAATTTCTATGTGTCAATTCATCATGACAATGAACTTCTGCAATTTTAAATTAATAAAACTACTGTTTAATCTTGATTTTGCTCAATTCATGTATATAAAAGTCGAGCTTTCATTCTTTTCTTTCGCTCTTTGTTTTTCATCTTATACATTATTTGATGTATTGTTTTGTATTTAAATTCTATCAAAGTAATAATAATATTAATCTTTTATATTAATAGTATTTCTAGTTTAGCTCAGTTTCTGACATTATGAAAGATCTACACTTTCTGCAACATTTTCATATGTTAAAATCTCATTTAACTATTCTTTCACTTAAATAAAGTTATCTTACAATTTCTTAATCAATGATGAGCATGCTGTTGAACGGTTTGCTCAAAGTGTGATTGAAAATTCAGTTGAGATCTTTCGCGTAATGCAAAAGCTTTAAAATCAAGTTTGATAACATAATATCATCATTTTATTTTCATTCATTGTTTTCAGTTCTTCAATTTATATAGAATTGAATTTTCAGTCTTTTATGATGATAGTTCAGATCATTGCACAAATCTTGAATAATTAATTTTCTTTCATCATTCATCTTTCTGCAAATTCTGTCGCTGTTTTCATCACTTTTAAATTCAAGAAGCTTCTTGATATATCTGAATATGAGAAGAACAAAGATCAATTAAATGCATGAGAGCAGAGTTTGATACAACGTATGAACATGAATGATGATCATTATCTTTTTCATCAAGTCAAGATCATCTATGTTGAGTCACGACTCATCATAAATAAGAAGATTTACAATCTAATGAATCAATATCGAGTCAATGATCTTTGTATCATTTTCATCTTTGCAGATTGATGACATAAGTTACATCATTACTGCAATAATTCTTTCAAGATAGAAGATGATCATTTATATTTTTATGAAACTTTGAAGCAAGATATGAATAACTTTGTCAACTATTACAATCTCTTTTATTAAAAGAAAGAACATTCTTTGATGAAAGATTTTTCATTGATTGACTGTCTGAAGTGCAATGTCAATTATTTCACTCAAATCATCATTTTCTTCTGATGAAATCTTGATGAAACTTAATCATTCATCTTTTATTAATGAATTCAAGCATTCTTTAACATTGATAAAGAGTTTCAGCAGCTTAAACATCATTAATCTCACTTTATCTTCATCATTGTTTTGTTTATCAAAGTCAAGAACATCTTTGCATTAACTAGTAACTTTTTGAGTTCAAAGATCATCACTTTTGTGACTGTTATTTTAACAGTATCTTTGTTTTTTTCTCTTTCATTTCTTGATGAGTCAATGAATTTAAGCTTCATTATTATCATCATTCAAGATAAAACTTTGATCATTTCTAAGATCAAGAAAATCTGCAACAAGTGAAAGCTGTGCTATTATTGCAAATTGCAACATTCAAGCAAAATTATTAAAAAATGCTCAAATAAAAAGCTTTTCACTTTGCATATCATGAACATTTACAACAGTGATGTCACCAGTATAAATGAAGAAGTCTCGCTGCTTGCAAGAAAAGTTTAGTCTTTGAGCTAAGTCACGCTCAGAGATTTATATATATATCATCTTGTTTACTAGTCTCAATCTTTTCACTCTCACTTCAATCATATAGAAAGTTTTCTGCTAAATTTGTCTTGAAACTCTTTGAATTTGATTCAACATTTAAAGATAATCACATGATAGTATTTTGTATTTTACATCAAGCTCAATCTAAAGTTCTCATTTCTGCTCTGATTGATAGTGAAATCTTTGCTTATGTCTTTATGAATAAATTCCTCACGCAATAACATCATTTTTTCTTGCATCAATTAACTCATTCTTGCAGACTTCAAGAATTTAATGATCAAGTTGATTTAATCAATGACATTACTTATGTCATTAAAATCACAATGATTCTCAATGAACACATCAAAAAACTATTCTTTTATATTATTGAATTAAGTCAATATTTTATCATCATGAGTTTATCATGACTTCATCATCACGTCATTGATGTCAATTTTGAACATAATATTCTCATCTTGTTTTTCTTTTTCTGTCTTAATTATTGTTATCAATTTCTCATCAAGATCTATGATTTTAATCAACAAAAAGAAAATTTCTCGCTTGAAGTTAACAAAGTAGCTTTTCTTCAGTCTCGCTCTCAATTTGCTCACAACAAGCAACTCAGTTCATGAATCATTCACAAGAAGTAATTCAGTTTACAGATTGTTCATAAGAAGTAATTCAGTTTACAGATTACTCACAAGAAGCAATTCAGCATTCAGTTTGCTTGTAAGAAGTAATTTAGTTTCTCATTCACTTGCAAGAAGTAACTCAGTTTTCAGTTCACTCACAAGAAGCAACTCAGTTCTTAATTCACTTGCAAGAAGTAATTCAGTTTCTCGTCTGCTCACAAGAAGTAACATAATTCTTCATTCACTCATGAAAAGCAAACTAATATTCAGCTCATTCACAAGAAACAAATCTCATTCAATCTTGTCTCTCATTTGAAACAAGAAGCTTTTAGTTATATTCTTCAAGTCATTCAAAAAGAATACTCATCAAAAATCAAGTATCAAAATTTTTTCTTTTTTAAAACTTCTGTTGTTTCTTAAGCAGATCAATTCAATTGATCTTTTATACAACTTAACATAATTGAGTTGAAAGTTCAAAGCTTTGATCATGCTACTTGTATTAAAGACATTGAAGTGTTTAACATTATTTTAAAGAAAATCAATGTTTTCTTGAATCTTGAATCAATCTTGTCTTCTAGTTTAGACTCTGACGAGTCAAAATCACGTTATGCAACTTTAACTGTCTGTTCAAAGAACAGCTCAACTCTTACTCAGTTTTCATCTCATTCTTAAGACAGTATATATGATAAGAATTATCATTTGAATCTTCATTAAATGAAAAAGAAATTTCATTTGACTGCATTCATGACACAAGAAGATCTTAAAGTCTATTGACAAAGTAAGAATGTCGATTCAATCACAATTTTATCATTTAAATATTTTGAGTTTCTAGACATCTTCTTTAAGAAGAACATCAATATCTTGTTTTTGCATCAAGCTCATGATCATGTCATACATCTTAAAGAAGATGCTTAATTCTCAGTCTTCACTTTGTACAACATGAGTTGTGACAAAATTCTAGAACTTCGTCGTTATTTGAATGAAAATCTGAGCAAAGATTTCATTTGAGTCAATCACTTTCAGATGATCATCTCTGTTCTTTTCATCAAGAAATTTAAAGAAGAACTTTACTTCTGTGTGAACTATCGAGATCTGAACGCTATCACAGTCAAGAATTGATATTCTTTGTTTTTAATTTCAGAAACGCTGAATTGTTTAAGTTGAGCTAAAATCTTTATCAAGCTGAATATCATTTCTGCATTCAATTGACTTTGAATCAAAGAAAAAGATGAAGCTTTCATCATTTTTCACACTCAATTTGAATTATTCAAGTATCTAGTTATACTCTTTGATTTATGTAATAAGTCTGTCTCATTTCAGAAGTACATTAACAATATTTTTTATAAACATTTAAATAAGTTCTGTACAGCTTATTTGAATGACATCTTGATCTATTTCAACAATGAACTCAAGCATGAGATTCATATCAAGCTCATTTTACGAAAGCTGTGAGAAGCAAATCTTCGAACAAATATAATCAAATGTAAGTTTCACATCACTAAAGTTTCATATTTAGAATTGATAATCATCATTGAAGAGATTAAGATGAACTTTTTTAAGATAAACATTATTGTCAACTGACTCATCTTGATCAATGTTAAAGACGTTCAAAGTTTTCTAGATTTCGCGAACTTTTATAGAAGATTCATTTATGACTATAGTAGAATAACTATCTCACTCACTCATTTCATCAAAAAAGATGTATTCTTTGTCTGATTTTAAAAATGCCAGATTGCATTTAACACTTTTAAGAAAGTCTTCACTTTCAAGATTATTCTTTATCATTATAATTCAGATCACAAGATTGTGATAGAAATCAATGCTTCAAACTATGTGTTCAATGACATTCTTTCTCAATATGATGAGAATAAGATTTTTCATTCAGTCACTTACTTTTTGAAGAAGCATAACTCAATTGAGTGTAACTATGAGATCTATGATAAAGAACTCATGATCATTGTTTGCACTTTCAAGAAATGATGATCAGAGCTCAAAGACTTTACTTATTCTGTTGAAATGATCACAAATCACAAAAATCTTAAGTATTTCATGTCAATTAAGCAGTTGAATCATCATCAAGCTCATTGAAGTAAATTTCTGTTTAAATTCAACTATCACATTGTTTATTGTTTTGACAAGATCAATGATAAGTTGAATGCTTTAACACGTCGCTCAGAAGATCTTTTTAAAGAGAAGAATACATTCAATTTTCAACATCAATATCAACATTAAACAATTCTGAAAATTCATGTTTTAAATTTTGATATTGTTGAAAATCTTGTTCTTGATATCTTTAACATCAAAGTCATGAAGCTTCAATCACAAATCATTGCTTTAGATTCAGTTCAGTTACATCTGTTTTCAATTACTTTAGCATCTTTGCAAATTTTAACTTTCATGAATTTAAAAATTGAAGAATTCAATGTTGAAGATGTCAAGTCTCAGCTAAATCAAGATACTCTGAATCTTGATGAAGATTCTGCTGACATTTTCACTCAAATATTGTGAAAGCAAGTTGAAATCAATGACAAATTCGCAGCTCAGATAATTGAAGCACTTCGCAATGAAGCACAACACTACAACAAGATCTTTTTAGTTGAGTGTAAAGAACATGAGAATCATCTGTACTTTCAAGAAAGAAAGTATGTACTCAACTCAGATAAACTATGTCTTTGTATCATTCAGCTCACTCATGATAGTGTCGTTGATGATCACTCAGAAAGAGCAAAAAGCTATGAACTGATCAGTTGAATTTATTGATGATCAAACATTTATAAGTATGTTCAACGCTTTGTATGAAACTGTTATGTGTGCACACGTTTCAAGTTCTTTAAACAATAAACTCAAGAATGATTATGTTTTCTTTCAATTCTCGAACGTCGTTGATGTAATATTTTCATGAACTATGTAAATTTGTTGTCACTCAATATTTTCATGAGTATCACATATAAATATGTTTTAATCTTCATTAATCATTTTATCAAAATGAAACATTTAATTCTTATCACTTCTATGAAAGTTAAAGAAATTATCAACTGTTTTTATGCTTATGTTTGAAAATATCATGATTTACTTGAGTTCTTCATATTTGATCGAGACACACAATTCATCTTCAATATTTGAAAGCATATGTGTAAAATGTTGAAGATAAATGTTAAGTTATCAATGATGTATCATTCTGAAATCGATGATCAAATCAAGAAAGTCAATGTGAAAATGCATCTCATTGACTATGAATGATGTATATCTGCAAGACTAGCTCGTGAGATTAAATCAAAGAAATTAATGAATGAATAAAAATACTGACTTGACAGAAGATGAAAACTCTGCAAGCTTTCACTTTCATTTCTTAGCAATTAGTTTTATCATCAATAAAATGCTATTTTATTATCTTTTACTACGCAGTTTCATGTAAAGAAATTTCGTTGTCTCACAGTTTTAATTACTTTATTTGCATGAAGCTGTTTAGTAAAAGATGTTGAATGCACAACGACTCATTAAAAATCACATGATCAAAAGAAGTGATAATTTTTTCATATTGAGAATTCATTATTTCATCAGAACAGATTTGAGAATTATGCATTTAAATACACAGATGAGAAGTTTAAGTTGCAAGAATTTAATGAACAAATAAATCATATTTCTTAATGATCAGTAAGCGAAGTACGTAAGCAGTTAAAAAATCTGAAGATGCAAAACATACTGCTTGTCTTGCAACTTTACATATTAAAACTTAAGTGAAAGACTTGATTAATTTTTGATCATCAACATCAACATAGTGATGATCACTATTGAAGTGATGCACGTAAGCATGCTAATCAATCTTACGAGTCTAAAGAGCAAAGCATCATGAACTATAATTTCTTGATGTTCTGACTGCAAGATTGCAAAAACTTCATAGTTGCAATGTCATCTGATTTCATCATGAAAGAAGAGAAGCTGCGATGATTTATGTCATACTTGTCAGAGAAGTCTTGCAATCAATGATAAAATCATGTGATAAACATGCATAATCATGATGAGATACTTAACTGAAAGTACTACACTGAATATTTACATGCTAAACTTAACAATTCTGAAATTTATAACTTTCAAACAAAATGTTGACTTAAGACTGCAAAGCAGTGAATTAATCAAAACATCATGAATTTTGAACAATATCTTATCAAACTGTATGCAGATCTGAACTATTATATATTCAATGAGACTTGCATGATGTACTTATGAATGAAGATTAACAAAATCATCATAAATGAGTTTCTTTGCATCTTATACATCTTTATCAATTATGTTGATTTGCTAAAGCATCTTATAAACATTGACTTGCATCTGCAAAACACTAATGCATTGTTGAAGCTACATTTGCAGCAAAGTGAAAGTGCAACATCTCAGAAGAGTTTTCAATTCTCACATGAAAAGACGAAGTTTATCATTGCAATGAAGAATTCAAAGTTCTTTGCTTTAAGCACGCAGTTTAAAGATGATGTGACACTCAAGTTCAATGAGTTCAAGTAAAATGCTGCTTTATTCAATCTTACATGCTGATCATGCAAGAAAATGAGATACAAGATTGATAATTTGATGTGTTTCAACTACATATTCAGACAAGAAACTTGCAATCATGATGAAGAAGTGAGAAAAGAGAAAGTCTGATGTTCATCATTGAATCATTAAATATAATTATGAAAAAATGATTGTCACATGCATTGATGATATCAATATTGACAAATGTCTTTGAAAGAATGCATGAAATTCACTGTCTTATTGACTCTGAGATCGAGCGAAATTTTATATCATAATTATGAGTAAAAAAGCATAAGTTATTAAAGAATCATGCAATTCTGAAACAGATTTAAATGATTAATAATTGTTGAATTTTCTGCTATGATACACATCAGATTGATATTGAGTTGATCAATCATGAAAAAGTTTGCAAGAACTGAAACATTGAGTTTCATGCTGTAAACATGCAAGAATATGATATAATTCTTGATTATTCATGATTAAATAAGATCAACTTGAATATTCATTAATGTAAGCATTGCTGATCATATTGAAAGAACAGTACTCAGCATGCAAAGCAAATACAAGTTAATTTGTGCAAGACATTGAAATTTGTTGAGCTGACAATGCTTACAGCTAAGAGAAGAAGAGAGACTTATATAACTTTGTTTTATCAGCTGCTATCTACAAATGACTTATTACAGAATGTAGATCATCAGACTGCAAAATACAATGCGCTTCAAACGAAAGAATCAGAAATATTCTTTGCTATTCAAGATCTCAAGAAAGTATTTTCTGAAATTCTTTCTGATAGTTTGAACACGCATGATCAGATGAAACATCTCATTGATTTGATGAAAAGCAAAATGTTTTGCATCAAGTCTATTTATAAAATGATCAAAATGTGTTATGATTCTAATCTTCGTCTTGATTTCATTCTAATTGAGTTTAGTGAGCATTTGAGCTAAAGATGATGTCATTGAGACTCTGCATCATATGTGTAAAATGTCAATTCAATCGAGTTTAGCACAGAGCTGAGAAATACACATATAAGATTTGAGTTCTTTTCTGTAGATACTTTTCTTTCTTAGCATTTATCTATTAGTTAAATGACATTCATATGACTCATTCTATGCTGACTTCTAACAGTAGATAAATGCTAATCAACTACTCTGCTATCAACATGTAGATGATACGAAATAATCTACTTCGTTTATTCAGAAAATTCGCAAGAAATTCTTTGAATTACTTTCATCAAATTTATTCAAATTTATCAAAATCATCAATCTCTTATTATCACAATTTATCTATCTTTATCTTCTCATCATGATACACGACAACGAGTCAGTTGAGTCATGAACAGCTCACTTGCTTAAAAGAACAATAAATAGACGAGTTTCTTTACTACTCTTCGATGTCTCAACTGAAGCTAAGAACGTCGAGATCTCATGAAACATCAAGATCAAAGAACAACTATGTCAGTGAGTTCTTGATCAGTCGAATGAGATCATCAAGATGTTAGACGAGTTAAGAGATCAACGAGACATGACTCTGAAATGCAATGAACATTGAATTGTTCTACAGATTGAACATACTCAGAGACTGAAACAGCTAGAGATCAATTTCATGACAATGAACACTCTAAAAAAGATTAACATTTGACTACGAGAAACAATGTTGAAACTCAAAGAGAAACAACGTTCAGCTGATCAGTCTCGATCTCGACAGACTATTGAGTCTCGATCTACTATGAATCATTTATCTCAACAAGATATCAAGTCGCAAGCTTTTATCAAGAATCATACTCAATGAGAAATGTTTAAATCATCATTCAAATCATTTGTAAATGATCATCATTGATTCTACAAATTTTCGAACTTATCTGTATTCATTGATGAAGATGAATCAACTTGAAAAGATTGAAGAAACAAGATGAATGACAAGCTGATTGTCAATGTTGATCAGTTTGATAATGAGACTATCTGCATTGTTTATATGTTGTCTAGACTAGAAGATGACGCTGCTGAGCATATATACGCTCAACGTCGTCATGACTCTTCTCATTCATACTACTTGATTTACGAGTTATTCAAACATCTGAAAGAAATATACAATGAAGTGAATAAGAATTGAAAGTGTCGTCGCGAATACAACACTTTGAGACAAGCAGACAAGTTCTTCAATGTCTTCTACTTCAACTTTATGAAGTTATTCAGTTATCTTGAATATGATGATCGCACTCTGATAAACAATCTTCAGAATAAAATCAATAATCGCTTGCAGAATGCTTTATCAGTCTGTCTTGAAGATTTCACTTCACTTCATCAATTAAAAATCTTTCTTCAAGATGTGAATAGTAAACAACAAGTCAATTATCAGCTTTGCAGCGAACGTTGCACTGTCATCATCAAAGTCACTATTGTATCTGACAAATGCATTACTACTTTCTTGTCAGCAATGATGACTTCAATAATTGATTATGTTAAGTTTATTGTAAGAATGCATCTCATTGAATATGAACGATGCATGTCTGCAAGACTAGCTCGCGAGATTAGATCAAAGAGATTAATGAGTGAATAGAGATAACGACTTGACAGAAGATGAAAACTCTGCAAGTTCTTACTTTCATTTCTTAGCAATTAGTTCTATCATCAATAGAGTGCTATTTTATTATCTTCTACTACGCAGTTTCATGTAAAAAGATCTCATCGTCTCACAGTTTTAATTGCTTCATTCACATGAAGCTGCTCAGTAAAAAATGTCAAACGCGCAGCGATTCATTAAAAGTTGCATGATCGAAAGAAGTGATAACTTCTTTCACACTGAGAATTCATCATTTCATCAGAACAGATCTGAGAATCATACATTCAAACATGCAGATGAGAAGTTCAAGTTGCAAGAATTTAATTAATAGACAGATCATATTTCTCGATGATCAGCAAGCGAAGTATGCAAGCAGTTAAAGAATCTGAAGATGCAGAATGTACTGCTTGTTTTACAACTTTACATATCAAAACTCGAGCGAGAGACTTGATCAATCTCTGATCATTGATGTCAACATAGTGATGATCACTATTGAAGTAATGCACGCAAGCATGTTAATCAATCTTGCGAGTCTAGAAAGCAAAGCATCATGAACTATGATCTCTTAATGTTCTGACTGCGAGACTGCGAAGACTTCATAGTCGCGACATCATCTGATTTCATCACAAAAGAAGAGAAGCTGCGATGATCTGCATCATACTTGTCAGAGAAGTCTTGTAATCAGTGACGAGATCATGTGATGAGCATGCACAATCATGATGAGATATTCAACTGAAAGTACTACAATGAATACTTGCGTGCTAAACTTAGCAATTCTGAAATTCATAACTTTTAAACAGAACATTGACTTGAAGCTGCAAAGCAGCGAGTCGATTAAAGCATCGCGAATTTCAAACAATATCTCATCAAACTGTATGCAGATCTGAACTATTATATATTCAATGAGACTTGCATGATGTACTTGCAAATGAAAATTAATGAAATCATCATGAATAAGTCTCTTCACATCTCATACATCTTTATCAATTATGTCAATCTGCTAAAGCATTTTATAAACATTGACTTGCATTTGTAAGATATTGATGCATTGTCAAAGCTACATTCACAGCAAAGTGAGAGTGTAACATCTCAGAAGAGTTCTTGATTCTTGCATGAAAAGATGAAGTTTGTCGCTGCAACAGAGAATTCAAAGTTCTCTGCTTTGAGCACGCAGTCTAAAGATAATGTGACACTCAAGTTCAATGAGTTCAAGCAAGATGTTGCTTCATTCAATTTTACGTGCTGATCATGCAAGAAAATGAAACACAAGATTGATAATTCAATGTGTCTCAACTACGCATTCAGACAAGAGACTTGCAATCATGATGAAGAAATGAGAAAAGAGAAAGTTTAATGTTCATCATTGAATCATTAAATATAACTACAAAAAGATGATTGTCACATGCATTGATGATATCAATATTGATAAATGTCTCTGAAAGAATGCGCGAAGCTCACTGTCTTATTGACTCTGAGATTGAGCGAAATTTCATATTACAATCATGAGTAAAAGATTATGAGTTATTGAAGAATCATGCAATTCTGAAACAGATTTAGATGATCAATGATCGTTGAATTCTCTATTATGATACACATCAGATTAATATTGAGTTGATTGATCATGAGAAAGTTCACAAAAGCTGAAACATTGAGTTTCATGCTATAAACATGCAAGAATATGATATAATTCTTGATTACTTGTGATTAAATGAGATCGACTTAAATATTCATTGACATGAGCGTCGCTGATTGTATCGAGAAAACAGCACTCAGCATGCAAAGCAAATACAAGTTAGTCTGTGCAAGACATTAAAATTTGTTGAGCTGACAATACTTGCAGCTAAGAAAAGAAGAGAGACTTATGTAACTCTGCTTTATCAGCTGCTATCTACAAATGACTTATCACAGAACGCAGATCATTAGGCTGCAAGATGCAATGCACTTCAAGCGAAAGAATCAAAGATACTCTTTGCTATTCAAGATTTCAAGAAAGTGTTTTCTGAGATTCTTTCTAATAGTTTGAACACGCATGATCAGATGAAACATTTCATTGATCTGATGAAGAGCAAAATGTCTCGCATCAAGTCTATTTATAAAATGACATGAGATGAGCTCGCTGCAATACAAGATTATCTAGACAGCACGCTAAAGAAGAAATGAATTCATTCATCAAGTAGTTCTGCAGAAGCATCTGTATTGTTTGTAAAGAAGTTGAACGAAAGTCTTCATCTATGCGTGAACTATCATGATCTCAATGAAATAACAGTAAAGAACAATTACTCATTATCTCTACTATCTGAGACGCTGAATCACTTTGCTCATGCAAGACACTTTATCAAAATTGATATTTGCAACGTTTATCATCGCATTTGAATTCGCAAAAGCGATGAATGAAAAACGACTTTTCATACATCGACAAAATGTTCGACAGCTAACTTTTTGCTCGATGACAGAATCTGAAAAAGTCGACTTGATTCAGCTAATAATCAGTTAACAACTGACTAATCAGCTAAATTTCAGCTAAATTCGACTAACTCAGCTAATTCAGCTAAAATATTTATCTACATGCTCATCTATCTACTCGTCATTCTACATGCTCATTATTCTACTCGTCATTCTACATGCTCATCACTCTACTCGCTCACCTACTCGCTCATCTACTCGCTCATCTACTCGCTCATCTACTCGTTCATCTACTCGCTCATCTACTCGCTCATCTACTCACTCATCTACTCGCTCATCTACTCGCTTACCTACTCGCTCACTCAAATTCCCTACCGAATTCCCTATCGAATTCCCTACCGAATTCCCTACCAAATTCTTTATCAAACGCTCTATCAAACGCTCTACATGCTTCAAATTATGAATGCATAACACGAGTCAAACAGTGCTTCAAACAATGCTTTCTACATGACTTGAGAACAGTACTGTTACTCTCGTGATTAGTAATCTTCACTCTCAGTCGAAGATCGACGCTAGAAAATTCAGAGAATTCAGGGTTTTTACTTCTTCTCACTTCTTTCTTTCGTAGTTTTTACTTTCTATTTCGTATGAAATAATGCTAATTAGCTCAATGAAACGCACTCTTCATGACTCAATATCAAACTTTCGATCAAACACTCTATCAAATTCTCTACATGCTTCAAAATACGCGTTGAACGAACACATAACATACGTCAAACAGTGCTTCAAACAATACTTTCTACTGATCTTTCTACTGAGCTATCGATCGAGCTTTCTACTGATCTTTCTACTGATCTTTCTACTAAGCTATCGATCGAGCTTTCTACTGATCTTTCTACTGATCTTTCTACTGAGCTATCGATCGAGCTTTCTACTGATCTTTCTACTGATCTTTCTACTGAGCTATTGATCGAGCTTTCTACTGATCTTTCTACTGAGCTATCGATCGAGCTTTCTACTGAGCTATCAATCGAGCTTTCTACTGATCTTTCTACTGAGCTATCGATCGAGCTTTCTACTGAGCTATCAATCAAGCTTTCTACTGACCTTTCTACTGATCTTTCTACTGAGCTATCAATCGAGCTTTCTACTGATCTTTCTACTGACCTTTCTACTGATCTTTCTACTGAGCTATCGACTGAGCTTTCTACTGAGCTTTCTATCAAACACTCTATCAAACATTCTACATGCTTCAAAATACGCGTCGATCGAACGCATAACACGAGTCAAACAGTGCTTCAAATAATGCTTTCTACATAACTTTCTACATGACTTTCTTCATGACTTTCTACTAAGCTTCGAATTGCTTCGCATTCAAGAATCAAATTTGTTTTCTATCGAGCATCAAATATGACTCTATCGTACACTCTACATGATTTTCTATCAAACATTCTACATGACTTTCTATCGAACATTCTACATGACTCTTTATCGAACATTCTACATGACTTTCTATCGAACATTTTACATGACTCTTTATCGAACATTCTACATGACTCTCTACTTCATTAGTTTATTCATTAACTTTCTCATTAACTTTTTCATTAACTTTCTCATTAACTTTCTCATTGACTTTCTCATTGACTTTCCCAGCGCATATATTAAACTGTGTAAATAGCTATTATTTAGATAGTCAAATTAATTATTAATTAATCTATTATACGAACGCAATAACTATCTAGTCATTAATTCAATATTTGATTGTTAATAAGTAAAATGCGCAAATGTTGAAAAAGTCAACAAAAGAGATAATATTGATATTAGTTGAGTGCACAGCTAAATCAGCTAAAAACCAGCTAATAGTCAGCTAATAACTGAGAGAATAAGCTAATTTCGATCGTTAGCTGACACATGAGATTAACAGCTAACTCAGAAAAAGTCGACAAAACTCAGCTAATATCGACTTTTTCTCTCTCACGATTTTGTCGATGTACATGCTACAATCAGTTTGAGTATCAGATGATGCTCTTTGAACTAATAAATGCTTCTGCGATCTTTCAGTTTTATGTAAATCACGCGCTTAAGTCATTCATGAATATTTGCTGCGTGATATATCTGAATGATGTCTTAGTATACTCTGAGACGAAAGAGCAGCATTAAGAGCATATGTGCAAGATTCTTCGCACGCTACTGAAATATCGACTGTATGTCAAGCTGTTGAAATGCACTTTCAATTGTAGCAAAGTTATTTTTCTGAGTTTCGTGATAAAATGAAGAAATATTCAGATGAAACAGTTTCATATTGACGCAATCACTAGCTGATCTGAGTTCAAGTCTGTAAAGAACATTCTCATATTCTTGAAATTTGCGAAATTTTATTGACAATTTATAAGAAAATTCTTTCAAATCATCACGTTCTTAACAGATTTAATCAAGAGTGCGAAGAAGAAAACAATGCATTCACTCTTTGCAATGACATTGAAAGCAAGAAAAGCTTTTGAAAGATTGAAAACAATCTTTGTCAATGCTCTCATTTTGAAACACTACGATTGAAATGCAAATCTTCACATGAAGATCAATGCATTCAATCGCGAAGTCGAAGACATGCTTAGTCAGAAGAGCAAGACTGATCAATGACATTTTATTGTATACTATAGTTATAAGTTCAAAGAAGCTGAAGTACAATGAGACATGCATGACAAAGAGCTGTACGTTATAATTCTCAGTTTTAAGAACTGATGACACTATCTTCAGAGTAGCAAGTGACTCATATGTGTGATAACAGATCACAATAATCTTCGTTACTTTATGATGATGAAGAAGCTCAATGCATGACAGATGCATTAAGCTGAGAAATTAGCTGCGTTTGACTTTCATATAGAATATTGCAAAGACAAATTAAACTCTGCGAATGCATCATCAAGAAGACTTAACATCATGAAATCAAATGATAGCAAGAAGAATAATTATTATTTTCTATCTACTTTGCAAAACAAACTTCGCAATCAAAAATGTCAATCTGAGCTGCTAAAGAATGAAGAAGTTTCAACAACGATCAAACTCGCAGCATTGATGACGTAACTGAATGACATAGTCATTGCAGATACTTGAGTCATATGTTTGAATGAGAAAGTACTCGCTAAATCTTGCAGAATTCTAGACACTGCGTCGTTTTGACTTCTGATTCATCAAATTATAAAGTCGAAGAGATTTTATTTGAAGATGAGCAAATTAATGATTACGTGACTGCTGAAGTTACAACAAAGAGACGTCTTTATTGCAAATGAGAAGTAATGTCAACGATTCGCATCTAAAAAGAATGAGCTTTCAAAATGAAGTATGAGAAATAATGAACTGCTACGTCGTGATCTTGCAGTCTATGTACTCAATGACTCTGCTACAAGAAATGAGATTCTGCGTATGAATTATGATGATCTCGAAGCAGATCATTTCGCATGCGCTCATATTAAGACTGCAATAAGAAGAAAATATTACTGATTGAAAATGCTCAAAGAGATGATGAAATATGTTTGCATCTGTTCAGACTGTCAACGAGTGCAAGTACATCATCATAAACTCTATGAGAAGCTGATGTCTATATCTTCAGAACATCGAAATATTTCGTCGAGTGTTTAATCACGTAATTAGTTAATAAATTAAATGATTTATTATTTTGATCGATCTTTCTTCTTATAAGATCACTTTGACGTGATTAACTGCAAGTGCATGTTTAATAGCTTAAATGACATCATTTATCACATTGACATCGTTTATCACATTGACATCGTTTATCATATTGACATTGTCTATCACAATTCAGTAAATCAAGTGATAAATCTGATTTTGCTCATTCATATTTTACACTCAATATTTATGTCAAGTGTCTTGCATCACGTTGTCTTGTAATGTATAATTTTTGTTCTAAACATTATGTTTATCATTGATATATTTGATCTGATTATCACTGTCTTCGAAGTAGACGCAGATCATGTATTATGTGTTTCTTTTCTAAAACTTGTCATCTTATTTCTTTACATATTGTCTGCTTGTTTAATATTTCATCACAGTTGAATCATGATCATAAAAATTCTAATCGCTTTATTGAGCATTGACTCAATTTGAATCAGAATTGATATTATATTTGTTTGAGTAAACTTGATAGTCTTCGATGATTTCTAAAGCTAGATGTTGCTCAGAAAGTCGCTTTGAGACGTCAAACACTATCATCATCTAGATGACTGTGTCTATGAAGTGAATGAGTGAGGCGAAAGCGAGTTTCTAGTCGAATCTCAGAAGACGAGTGAAGAAACAGAAAGAAATGAAAAGGGAAACAGAAGAGAGAATCGTCTATTTATTCTCTGTTACTCGTCATGTTCGATGTCTGTTTGTAGTCGAAATGACAATTTCTTCTATCTTGTTTCATGACTTCTTTTCTCTTCACTTGTCGATAGTTTACAATCAAGCTGAATCTTCAAATGTAGAAGCGTTGTGACTACTTACTGTGAAGATCATCACTCACTAGAATCGTCTTGTGATACTGTCATTGACTTCGTTCATCGCACACGCTTCAGCATAACTTGATATTCATCATCATCATTCAGAATGTTGTTCTTCACAACGCTTTTTATATCATATCATAAATTAGTTGTCTCTCTCATCTCACATGCTTCAAGAAATTCTGAATAACTTAGTTCGTAATCAAAGACAGTGTTCTCATCAATGTTCGCTTTATGTAATATATATTGATCTTCTTCAAGAAATAAACTGAACTTCGAAATGTTTATTAAAGAGTCAATTGATTTCTCTTCGTTAACAACGCTTGATTTCTATGTGTTGCTTAATGTCGTATCATGATCAACATCATGAAAGTGAAACTTCTTATCTTTTTCGTGCAACTTGAAGCTCTTGAAGTCAGATTGATTAATGAACTTGACGTAGAAAACAGATTGATCAATGAACTTGACGTAGAAGACTGAGAGAACAACGTGAAATCAAAGATTGCTTTCGATGACGATGACATTTACACACTTGAAGTTTCGTCATCGCTCATAAGTTTCATCAAGTCGTCTAATCTATGATGATATGAATCAACATGCAACTTCATCATGCTCTGATTTGTTGATTTCTTGAAATTCACTTGTTGTTCAGCTTGCTTTCAAAGATAAGTTAGAATTCAGATTTGTCTTTTCTTACTCAAGTGCTTGACTTTGAGCGCGTTGAGAAATCTTTTGTAGACGTTTAAAGAAGATAGATTAATGATATGCAAAGAGCATTCTTTTCTTATTCTAGCGAAAGCAAAATGTACATGTAACAGAAGATTCTTCGAATTTTAGTAGATTCAATTTCTTTTCTGTCTCGTATTCTTGAATCAAGTGTCATATCGCGATGACAATAAAGATCACTGTCTCTATTTGCAGTGAGTTGAAGTATGTATTCATTAGATGATGATGATTTAAACTGCTCTCTATAGCAAAATAACAATGTTCAATCGACGCGTATATGATTTCAACGCAAAAACGCTGTTTCTCTGACTGATGATCAATTAGCTATGTCTCGTATTATGAATGCTACATACTCTGATGATATCTGAAGCAATAAAGTTGTCTTCATTCAAAAGATCTGCTACGTAGTCTTGCATGTTCAACGCTTTGACAAATCTATAATGACTGTCGATAAGTTCTTTAATCTTGAAAGTTATCTGATGATGTGTATCTTCAATACAATCATACATCTGCTTCTCAGATGATATTAGTGCATGATCAGAAATATAACTTTATTTGATACAACAATATCTTGCATCTTTCAAAATCTTTCGAATGAGAGACAGACTTGCGCTTGATTCATTCTATCTCTTTCAGTACACGACATTGAGCTCATCAGATTTTTCTAATAAGATCATTGAGCATGATCTTTCAAGTCTCAGATCATGAAGAGTCAACTTTGACAACATCATTCTTTCTTGAATCTAGTATAACGTAGAATTCTGAGAACATCGCGACTCTGAGTATGAATATACATATGATCATAATCATTTGATAACTATCTGATGATAGATGATTTCACGCGTTGACTTGAGAAAGATTATCTCATACTAGTTAAATCGCTTTGATGTCGCTTGCATTCTCTTTTCTGATATTTCTCTTTGTGTAATAATCATGATTATCTTCGTCTGCTTTAAGACAAAGATCATCATTCATGTCTTCGAATTTATCGCTGACGCTAGATTCGCGTATACTTGTCATTGCATGATGTTTTTCCTTATGTCGAATAGAGTTATGATTTGACGTGTGATCAAGACGTTCACTCTTTTGAAATCTCGATGCATTGAGCGTTCTCGCGTTGTTTTATGTATATCTTATGATCAGATCTCTTGAAAATAAGTCAGATTAACAGAGTCTTGAAACAACTTATCAAGAGTTTCAATCTACTTGAAAAATTCAACGAATCTTTCAAGAATGATGCTTGATTTCGCTTTCAAGCTGATAGAATGAAGTTATCATCTTCTTCGATTATCTCAGATGTGTGAATACGCTTTCAAGCAGACAAAATGAGTTCAGCTTCTTCTTTGAACGCGTCAAGCGTAAGTGTGTGTGCTCTCTGTACTATCGATTTCTAGATCGACAATTGTCGAGATTATCATCTTTGTATTTATTGAGAACTGTGAGTGAAAATATCTTTAGTGTGCTTCTCATTCTATCTGCTTCTCGATAATCTATGAAGCGTTCTGAGTTTGTCTCTTCAGATTTACTCATTACTGTGATGTAAAAAGAATGTTCATAAGAAAGCTTGCAGAATTCGATGAATAAACAATAGCAGATCGCGAATTCATGCTTTGTTGTGATCAGAGTTGACGATCATTGATTATAATTGAAATTACTAAGTTAGTTGAGTCAATTTCGTGATTTCGCGATGAATCGCGCTAGATCGTGTTAGTCTAACATATTGTGCAGATTGCAATAGTCTGAGTTAGTTGAAGTTAGTTTAACTTGACGCTAAATCGTGTTAGTTTAACATATCATGCAAACTGCAATAGTCTGAATTAGTTGAAGTTAGTCTATCTATCATATCTTGCAAATCTACTCATCAACATTTTGCGATTTCGACAGATCTGATACAGTTGTTGATAGTGTAGATTAGTCTAAATTAGTTTAACTTTCTGTCATTAAATGAAGCATTTGATCATCAGAACATCGTAGAGATTTGATGTTAGAATAGCATAAACTATCTGTCTCTTCTTTCAAATCTTGCAGATCATGTCATACTTTTTTCATTTTTCTTCTTCATGACATCAACGATCATAATCAATTACTACAAACAGCAGTTTATGAAGTAAGTCGTAATGATAATATCAAACTATAACAGATGATTGATGTTCTGATTTCTGTTATCTTCATGATAAATGTAGTATGATAGAGAAGTAGAATGAAGCATCTGATGCAATATGCGAAATTTCGAGTTCTTTGAGTTCATAATGCGAGTCAGTTTCAGAGAAATTTATATGTCAACGTTTTCAAAGTTCTTTTTGTTTGAATCAAGCACACAAATAACGTTGTTCTTTTCATAAAAAACGATGTAGCTTGATCTTCATTGCAGATCAGTCATTTCTCTCAAGAAGAATCAACGTTGAGTTTTTCAACTCTGTAGTTGTTTCATTGACTTCGATCTCAAATTGAGAACAAGATGAGTTTGCATCTTGACATGATTTAATCATTCATAACAGACTTCTGTATCTGCGCTGTCATTGACAAGCACGATGTCATCATTATCATCTAAATATATTCTTAGTACATGAGACTCTGCGACTTTCTAGAAAACATCTATCACTCGTCAAATCTACTACAGCGTTGATAGATATAAAGTTCTTCTGTTCTTCTTTTCATTTCTCTTTCAAATACTTCTCAAGATCTCTCTTCTCTACAGATTTTGCAAGTCTTCTGTATGACAAAGCATGCTTGACGCTCATCATCATCAACAAAGTCGTTATTTTCAGTCTTTCGCTTCTTAATTGATCGCTTCTCATGATTGATGATGTTATGCATTCGCTCAATGAGATTGCTCTGACTCTGACTCTCGACTTCTTTGTGATTACGCTTGTTTATTCTCTTAGAATATTGATCTGATTCTAGAATTTTTACTGTAGTTGAGTAGTTGAACGACAGCTTTTATTGAACTTATGACATTTGCTTTGCACTTGTTGATAAATCTTGTCATCTGATAGCACAGAATTGCTGCATTTATGTTTTCAATTTCGTCGTGATCTCTTCTGCTGTATGAGTAATATCATATCATTTCTGATTTCAATGATGACTTTCGTATGATTTAAATCTTCTTGTTCATTCAAGTCTGCAAATGACAAGATTATGTCTATTGAATTCATTGATGAGACAATGATGAGATTTGCATGAGTAAATATTAATAAAGTCTTGTATTTGAATCACTATCTTTCTTGTCTCATCTGAGTCTGATTTCTTAATGTTGAAACAAAAACAACTTTGATCTCATGCATGCATTTCTACGAGTGTCTCTCTTCATGATTGCTCAATGATTATATCAATTGAGTTTTTGTCACTGTTGTATACAATAACGTCGTGAAGATCATCATAAACAATGTTTTTCTTTAAAATCATCTTTCATTTATCAAAGTTCAGATTCATGACTTCAATTACGTTTATATTCTTGTTTTCTTTCATGATGTTACTGATTGAACAGAAAGAGCTACTTGTGCTCTGCGATTTCATTGCAAAGAGTGTATTTCTTTCAAAGAAATTTGAATGAGTCACTTCTGATATATTGATTTCTATGTCGATTGAGATTTCTCATGACGCAAGAATTGATGAGTGTATTGTTGATGCTTTTCTTGCATTAAGACGCTTGACATTGAAGTTGACTTGACGTGTCATGCTCAATATTGCTTGCTCAAATCAGTGTCGTGATATATCAAAGTTTATACAATCTGTCTTGATGTTCTGCAGTATCGTCTGCAGCTGAAGTCGAATCTCTTGAGTGCTGAGATTTTTTCTCAGAAGATCTGCAACTCTCATCGTCTGCTTTATTGTGATGCTCAGCTGCTTGTATTCTTTGTCTGTCAGTCGCATTTTCTTCATCACAATCACTTTTGTTCAATTTCTCTGTTTCTGTTTATAAAAATCAGAATTCGATTATGAAAGTTGTGAATCAAGTTCGAGATTTGTTTGATTCATCGCTGATTCAAGAATGTACTCTGTCAGATGATTAATAAATTTAGAGATAGCTTGATCAGAAACAGTCATCAAAACAAAGTGAGAAAATAATTTTGATGAAGAAACAGTCAGAGATGTATCGATCTGCATTTGACAAATGCAATAAAACTAGAAAGACAGTGCAGTGAGAAGAATGCTAAGCATGATCTGATTGAAGAATAATTAAGACGATGATGATTGAGAGATTTATTGATCAAATTCAAATATCGCGACGCGATCATTAATGTTTACGTAGTGAAGATTATGATATCATTAGACTAGCAGATATTCTATTCATCAAATCATTAAACTAGCACGTATTTTATCTGTTGCATTTCTATGTATTGCATTTTCAGATTTTGCAGATTTTCTTTAAACATTCAACTTGCATCTTTGCTTGATAACAAAGTTCTTGCAATCATATAATTGATCATTGAAGAACTTTCTGTGCTCTCTTTTGATTCTAGTGAAGATTATAATATCATTAGACTAGCATATATTCTATTCGTACTCTGACAGTGTTGCACTGTACTGCTTATCATGAAGTATGATATTTAACTTGCGCAGTCTTTGCTTGTCATTACAGAACAAATCAATAATCTCTTTTAATGTTGACATACAACAGACTGCTACTACAGATATGTGATCAAGAATTCTGTTTACATTCTAACATCATACACATTATAGTAATGCTAGTTCAGCATGTAATCTAGATATTCATTTGATTCTATTTATGTGTCAATTGCATTATAGTTCTTCATCTCTTTCAAAACAAATCTTCAACGTATCTTTTTTCTCAATTTGATATATATTCTCTCATATTGAGTCTATTATAATAGATTTATAAAAACATTAGCATATAATCTGATGTATCTGTCTGATTTTTGCGTTTCAGCAACGTCTGCTTCTGCATGTAAGTTACTATTCAGTAAACTTTATACTTGTTTAAATAAGCATTTGTTTGATATGTGATCTTAAACTTCGTGACATAAATAGCTATGAAATAATCTACTAAACTTCTATGTATGTTGTCAATTCTGTATTACTCGCTGTCAGTTTCTCATTCTTTCGCACATCAGCAATCATGACGATGAACTGAGCTCTGATGTTCGCTTTGCAAACTACTTCTTTCTTTACTGAATGATCAAGACAAATTAATTGATAGCAAAACATCTCTCAATTGATGTCAATTCAATGCACTCGTTTCTTGATCTGATTTTTCACGTTCACTGTGAATTAAGATTTCATAATCACTACGTATTGAGCGAGATGCATCATGTAACTCACACTTATTACTTGAAATTCTTCAACAATTATCTCAAAATTCTTCTTCTCATCTTTATTCTCTTTCTGAAAGATGTTTACAAGTTTTTGATGATCATCTGTGCTGAGTTGTGAATACATTCATTCAACTTTTCACTCAATCTTTAAAAGTCACTGTTGTAAGATTAGTCTCTTTGTTAATGAAAATGTAATAATGTGCATGATAAACAGCAAAGATAGAGTTTGTAAAGAATGAGTGAAAATCAAAAGACTTATCAGTCATATCACAAAGCACACTACGAGACATATCGAGAATATGATGAATTGATTTGACTACTCGCTCTCATTCTTACAATGTCTCTGAAGAAATTGAATCAATCACTGAATCTTCAAACTTTCTTCAATCAATGTATTCAAGTTTTGATGATAGAGAAAGTTCTTATCTAGATCAACGATGCATCAGTCGTTTTCTTCAATCTCTTTGATGATTTCAGTTACTTGATTGAATTTTAGCAATCATGTCAATCAGAGTAGCATCACGATGCTTCATGCATCATTGATCTTCTTTCTGTACTGTGACAGATTTAGTATGAGCTTCGTCTCTCTCATGTCAACATCTCGCTTGTGTCAGACTTTCAGTTTTTTGACATATACTGTCTTCAGTTTCGCAGTGATTCTTTTCATTTCTGTCTTTCTCTGATTTGCATATTTTGCATTCACATTAATTTTGATATCATATTGATGTTGCATCAATAAATCGAGAATAGATCTATCATTCAGAGATCAAATGATGCAATCATTGAATCATATCATGAAAGTGATCATTATTGCAGTCAATGCTTGAGCACAGAATTTCATTTCTGCGATCTGTTCATTCTTCTTCTCTAACTTCTTATATTTGAGATCGAGAGCGATTAGTACATTCGCTGTACAAAGACTGAGCTTCGAATCTTTTAATCACATTGATGTCTCAAGACAGATGATCGATCTCATCAGATCATCTGATTTTCAAGACATCAATGTTTCTGAGAGAAATCAAGCGTTTGAACGCTTGTTTCTTAACAGTTTCAACATGATTCTGAGTGATTCGATCATCATCTTGTGATCTCGATCAAATTCATTCTGATAGAAGAAGCTTCAGACAATGAATGACATTTCATACTTAAAATTGTACGAAATCGATTCAATCTTAACATTGATAATTGTTCTTGTCTTCTGATCAAATGTTCAATCAAACTCATTCTTGCAAATGACTTTCGTCACTCATGTAGAATACGATTCTGATGTCGTTATCACTATGAAGCGTTCTTGTTCAAGTAAATCATGATGTTTGTGATTGAATAACAGCGATGTTAATTCAGTCAAAGTCATTCTATTATCGACTTTATCATCATCATGTGTCAAATGATATCTTAAGATCATCTTTTTATGATTAACATTGATGCACATTCTTCATTCTTTGATTCAATTACGAATCAATGATTTAGAAATAAGAATCAGAACTGATTCACGCTCAAGAGTATTAATTCAGATCGTCATCATCGAGACGTTCTCACATGAACACTCGAACGATCAGAAATTATTGAACGAGCATCGTGTTTCTTGCTCTTGAGACGCGTTAATGATGCTCTTGACGAGATGTGTATGATCTTCAAAAGTTCTTCGCGTCAACATGATGATCTTCTTGACTATGTGAAGTCAACGATTCAACATGATGTGAGTAAAGATTATGAATGTCTAAAGTTTTAAAGAAGTCAGATCACACTATTCATTATAATTAGAACGATTCATATCTTGTCATATTTCATATTTATTTCTAAAATATCATCGTAAGTCTTCGAGTGATTTCTTTCTAACATTCAAAATATGATGTATAACTGATAACGAAACGAATTTCGCTTCATTTCTGATATTACTTTGTCTGTGACTGTTGAACTACACTCATTAGAACTCATCTGTAATCACTTGCAGCAGCGTCGAATTCAATCATCATTTAATTGCTCGCAGACTTTCAAGACAGCGATGATCATCAATCTAACGCATCTTATTAGTTACAACTTACACAGAACACAGATGTCGTGACATGCATTTATTCTTCATGATCAGAAAGTTTGAATCATTATCTTTCGTCAGATCTTGTAGAATCTCGTCTGAATCACTCAACAACGATACAGAGCATGATCGCTGCGACTCAGCATCATCACTATCATCAACGACTGAGTCATTACTATACTTCAAGTCTTTATCATTGAATTTCGCGATCTTTTTCTTCTCATCTTTCTCTTTCTCTTGATTCAGCTGTTTCTCTTCATCAAATACAATCATGTTTTCTTGATTGAAGTTTAGAATTAAGAGTTGAGACGACGCAGTTTGTTTCTGCAATTGCACAGTGAAAATAACTTTTCTGCAATCATTCTGATGACTGCTCTTGATTACGACTCTTCAAAACATCTCATTGAAGATCAATGTCAATACTTTCTCTCACTTCGTTCAGATCACATCGTTCTTCTCTGAATGCAACTGTTTATCTACGATCATTCAAAATCTCTGATAATTGAAATGAATGAGTCAACTGAGCTTCTTGATACTCTGTTTTGCAATCTCTTCTGTATGAAACATCGTTCGTTGCTCGTGAGCTCAAATCTTCAAGATCAGCAGCTTGAAGAGAATGAGCAACTGCAAATCGAAGAATTTCATCATCATCATGCTTGAGACTACGACAGAAGCTTCTCTTTTTGCGACTGATGAGAATGATTGAATGTTCATTGACTCACTCTTTACACACTTGAGTGCATTGAAGACGTGCAAACTCATGACTCTGAGCATCATCATTCATCATTGCTCTGATATCTGTCATTCGATCTGATCTGTGATGATTTTTCTAAGAATTGTAGCTAGTTTGATCTTTGAGATCTTGAATGTGAACTTTATTTTCGAATTCAACAGCTGTGCTTCTGTCATCTTCATCTGAATCTCATCTTGAACGACATTAAACTGAGCTTTTGTTTATTCGAATTCTTGCTGACAGATCTTGATGATCACATTAGTTGAAGAGTTGTCATATCAATGCTTTGATGACTGCGTTGAGAATTCAGCTAAGATCAAAGACATCTTGATATAAATTGATTCACTGCGCTTAAATGAAACTTTTCTACTGAGATTCACTTTCATCTCTGATGATATCGACTACTTGATGTCTGAAAAAAGCTGATGAGACTAGATTCAATAACACGATGAAATCTCTAGACATTGAGTGCTATACAATGTTCTAACGAAAGATATAATATGTGAGCTGACGATGTTGTAAAGAAGTTGCAAGAAGTGAGTGAGTAAAGAAGTTGCAAGATGTGAGTGAGATTGATCAACAATTCTGAAGTTAGAATTATGACGACTAGATTTGCTCTGCATACAATATGTCAAGCTACGAGACATGAAAACAGCGATATCTAATATTCTCTCTTTACTACAAGTATCTGTCTGTTCTTCATCATTCAGTTTGTCTGTTCATCGCAAGTCATTGAATGTAGTGAGTATGAAAGTGCAAGACAGAAGTGACTAATCTTCAGACTATATTACGCATCTAGTTTGCATGAAGAAGCGAGCAAAATATATGAGATGAGATAGAAAAGCGGAAGAAAATGAGTGAGATCATGCTTTTGAATAATCTCATATGATCTCTTTTAATTCTAGTGAAGATTATGATATTGTTAGACTAGCATGTATTCTATCTGTTGCATTTCAATGTGTCGCATTTTCATATTTTACAGATTCTCATGAAACATTTAACTTGCGTCTTTGCTTGATAACAGAATGCGTGCGATTGCATAACTGATCATTGAAGAACTTTCTGTGCTCTTTTTTAGTTCTAGTGAAGATTATGATATCGTTAGACTAGCAGATATTCTATTCGTCATATCGTTAAACTAGCATGTATTCTATTCATTGCATTTCGACGTGTCGCATTTTCAGAATTTACTGTCTATCATGAAGTATTTGACTTGCACTGTCTTTGTTTAAGAACGAGATGTCTGTCATTTTAAAACAAATCATTAAACTCTTTTAATGCTGACATATAACAGACTGCTACTATAAATATGTGATCGAGAATTCTGTTTTTGTTCTATTCTAGTGCATGTTATAGTAACGTTAGTTTAACACATTCTGTTCAAGAAATAGAATAAATCAACTTACAATTTCTCTTGAATCTTACGTCGCAGCGTTGCTATGATTTCTTCAAAGATCTGAGATCGAAATTGATTTTCTCAAGATTCATGTTAAAAGTATCATAAATATCGACTTCAGTTACTGAGTATAATACGAACGAGCGATTGAAAAGTTACATGCACTAGTTCGCAGTCTAGCAGACATTGCATGCTCAAGAGTATTGTTTATCTCGTTGCTCAAGTATCATGATCATCTCTCAAAGATGAAACAGAATCGCGTTTGCATGATCTGTGAAAAGTTATATACGACAGTAAGAGATCTTGAACTACACGTCGCATTCTGTTGAGTACAACGTAGAAAATTCAACAAAAAAGTGTTTAAAAGAACGATCAAGAACTTAGCTTTGCTGATGATGAAGACGTCTAGAAAGAAGACAGAAACAACACATGAATCAAATGATTATATATCAAAGAAAGAGAAGATCTGAGTTGATGTGTCATTTGAGTCAGAAGAAAACAAATACTTTGAGTCACAGATTGCTGAGATGATGATCAATAATTCGAATGAGAAGTTGAATTACTTTTCTTGAGATTCTGATATTTTCTCGTTCTTCTCATCAATTGACGTCAGAAGCTATATGAATATCATGAAAAAAAAGACAGAGAAGTCGCTCGATCATATTTCAAGACAAAGAAGATTCATAACTGATTCAGCGATAAACTCATTCATGAAGAAGAAGAATACATTCAATCGACTTTATTATTTCTTTGCATCAGCGACGAACTACGCATTAGCTCATTGATTTCTTCATTCTAGATGTACTCAAGAATTCATCAATCGCTTCTTTCAAGACAAAAGACTTAAGAAGATACATGATCTCTTGAGCTTCAAAAACGCGAAACAGCTATATCAATTGATAAACAATATTTCAAGAGACATTTTCGATGACAAGTGACTTCGATATTCTTTTGAAATCACGTTCAAAGTCATCAACGTATCAGCGAAGAAATACTACGTTGAATATCGCGACGTGATGTTGATCATACAATTTCTCATTGATCATTCGTCTTTTGCAGACAAATTAACATACACATCAATTCAACAGTACAACACAAACGAGAGTTGAATATACAGCGAGATGCATACTGTGAACTGATGATGACACAAACAGAATGATATTTCAACTGATGATACGATTGTTTCTGTGTTGCTCGAAACAGATAAGACTGTTCTAACTCAACATCATGATGATGTTGCTGTGTGATCAATATATTTCACTATTGATAATTTGACTCAAGAAACTTAACGAAGTCAAATCAGTCTTAAAACTCTGCTATTGAGATTCATTTCGATAGTGAAAGAAATTGATAGAGAGACTAAGTTCAATATTTATCACACAACTATGACTAAAATTCTAAAGCATAAGTCAGATCTTTCGTGATTCTTTCAACAATGCTGAAGACGCTATGAATCATCACAGCACTGAAAACTTACGCAATCGAGAACGTTTCGATGCTATGCGCAGATGATTTCACACATCAGTGCTATTCTATACTTGAATCAATATTCATAAACTACGAAGAGCAAGTACTTATTATCGAAGTCAAGATTAATCAGCACTGTACACTTTGTACTGTATCTTCAAACAAACGTTAGAAACTTTGCAAACATTGATCAAAGCGAACACATGAATATACACAGAGACTGATTCAAATTCAGCAAACTCATGCAACTACAACTGAACAGAAGAGCATCAACAACAATGATGACATATCAAACAACATGCGAGTTTATGTAGCAGATAACTTCTCATAAAAACATCACTTCATTAACATTCACAATCTCATGACTCTCAATTCTTTGCATCAGCTGTACAAAGAATGAATTATGCAGCTGATGAGATACATAGAGAATCTGAACAATAAGCTATTGAAAGAAAATCTCGATCGAAAACGAAAGTAAGAAGATCAAATAATCACAAAGAATCTCTCAAGTCTGAATCAACTGAATCATAGATTTCAACTCGTATCAGAATACTCAGATTTGAAGATGTTCAAGCATTATAGTATTGTTAAGCAATGAAGTGATAATGAACAGAAGAACATAACGCGTCAGATTATATTTATTATAGCTTCGATGTTCACAACGTATCAATCGACTGCAATGCATTGTGCTCATACTATTATCAACTTTATTGTAATAGCTTGTTACACTTCTCATGACATGAAATTCTTGAAGTATCTTGATCATGCACTTTATTGCATTGACAAACTCAAAGACGTCTTTAAAGACTTACGCTCAAAGATTTCTCATAGAAAGACTGTAGATGAGAATGATGATGATAACGTTGATTTGAAGAAGCGACATTTCAATTTTTCTAAGTTTCATGTTATATCACACTATAAAGAGCTCATTGAGCTTTATGAAAGCGTCGAAAATTTCGACATCGAGCATTTCAAAGCGACACACAAGTACTTAGTAAAGTGCTTCTATCAACTCATGAACAAAAGAGAGAGCTTTGAAATTCAGATTATGTAACACAACACTCGATTAATTAACATGTTGATTCTTGAAGATATGATAAGACATCAAAAATTCAGAAAGATATCGACTGTGAAAGACAGATTGCAAATGCAAGTCATCGCTTCAAGTGAACACATTAAGTTAAACAAGCTGAGCTGTCTACTCACTTCATACGAGTGATTTCACATGAAGACTACTGAACTATCGACGAAATTGAAAACGTGACGACACGCAGTGAGTGTTATGAAACACACGAAAATCGACGATCTTGTGAACTGTCTGACTGTTTTCATTAGAGAGAATTGAAATAAAACAGATGATCTTCGCAAAAGCGATACACAAGCGAATATTCAAAAGAACGACTCAGTCTGAGCTGAGAAGTACTTCATCGCGTTATCAACTTTCTTGATCACATGAAAGCGTATCGACAAAGATGCTGATGATCTCGAAAAATTGAAAAAGAAATATGTTCGCTGTTCATCAAACTGACAGAATCAAGATTACTGACGACAAGATCACGTATGAATGCAGAAACATCAAGATGAACAACATCAAGCAATAATGTTGAGATCACTGAATGAAAAAATACTCAATCATCTGAATTTGATTGTGACAGTCTTGAATCACAAAAGACTAAACTCAAACAAATCAAGCGTTTATACTGAGATCTTGATCAAACGTCTCAGAAAACGACATCAAGAACTTTCACATGAGATTCATGACATGATTGAAATGAAGAATTGATCGATTAATCTGATCAGAAATTCTCGAAAACTCAAAGCTCATCAATTTTACTGACTGACGAATGTTATATGAAGCGCTCATGTGATGCTCATAAATGAGAATATGAGTATCTACTACGTAAATAACTACATTGACTGAGATCAGTACAACACACTATACGATGAAGATTTTCTGAAGAAGAGACGTCAGAAGATGAACGAACTCGATAAAATAAGATAAAATAATGACATGATAACAGACAATCATTACATGAAGAGTGACTAAATCTAAAGCATGTTTTTGAACGATGAATCTGAAGTGACACTGCTCTCATATCAAGAAATAATAATGTCTCAATCAAACGTACGATTCATCGTTGATCATTGAGTGAAACAGATAATGATGCTCATAGATAGACTGCTACATCAAAACTGACTCGTCAGATCAACAGTGATCAGTGCAGCAGTGAACGAAAAGATTTATCTATGTTAAACTATCACATACTCAACGATTGAATGAAGATTAGAACATGTTAGTCTAATCGCTGCTCATTATGAGAGTGAAATCGAGAGTGAATGAAAAGATTTATCTATGTTAGACTATCACATACTCAACAATTGATTGAAGATTAGAACATGTTAGTTTAATCGCTGTCTATTATGAGAATGAAACTGAAAGACAGTGAATGAAAAGATTTAGTCTACGTTAGACTATCACATACTCAAGTGTTGATTGAAGATTAGAATATGTTAGTTTAATCGCTGCTCAATATGAGAGTGAAACTGAGAGTAGTTCAATATTTGATAATATGTTTACGATCGAATCATAGTAATTATAGTAGAAGAATATATGTACGATAGTAGACGAATGATACTCATCATATACATAGCGAGTACTTCAGAATGAGATAAATACTACTTCGTGTAAGTACACTATAAATCATAATCTCAGTATTTTTCCTCTTGACAAATCAAATCGATTTGAATATTTAAGAGCATACTATCAGAATTTCTGTCGAGTCGTTAGATTAATATGATGAAGTAAGATATACAGTGAACATTACTCAGTTCATTCTTTTCTCTATTGCACGTCGAGTTTTTTCGTCGTTCTGACGCACGAGTATTTTGTTCATCTCATTTCTCGACAATCATGATAATGCTTGTTTGAAAGATCGATTTAGAGCAGAGCAATGCTTCATCAAGAATTTTCATTTTCGAGTCAAAGAAGTTGCACAGATGCTCGATTCACTCTTAAGCAGTACTTTATCAAGAAAGATTGAAACGTCATCATTCAACAATCATTGAGACTGCTTTCTGAGAGATTTGAATGCAGATCAATCACGAAGAGCAAGACAAGAAATGTTGATTCATCTGAAATGAAGTCTAGACATCAACTTATGTTCAGTCTGCATCTCTTGCTTCGTCTTGTTGTTGCAAATATTCAGAAGAATTTGTTGTGCAGTTTGTTTCACCTCTTGTTTGAATTCTTTTAAGTGCGCGTTTTTGATTGATTGTTCTTGATTCAATGTCAACATAAGTGTCATGTGATTTTGAAAGAGTCAACATGTTCATTCTGTGTTGAACAAATGAGCTAGAATGTCATCGATGAATCTTTTCGATCTGTTGAGAAGATAGATTTCAAGACGTTGCAAGAGAAGATCGTTCGAGAAATGCATGATAAGTATGCGTTGATGTGAAAGATGTGAATTCTGATTCAAGAACGTGTGTACTCGACTGCAACACGATAGAAAGTGATGATTTGAAGTAGTAGAGAAGTACTTAAGATAAACAAAAAGACGCGCGAGATCAGAAAGTCAACTAATTAAACTATTCTATCAATATCTAATTACTATCATCGAACATCTGACAATGTGAATCATGATGAACAGATGATAACTCAAGATTAATGACGTAATTTAATGATGTTTGATTGAATCTTTAATTTAATTATCTGTCAACGACTGTCAACGATGTCAAAATGATGATTAGCTGCGAGTGATTGACTAATTAGCACTCAAGAATTTGTCGATGAAAATGTGAATTCATTTCACACGATGATCATGAATTTCATAACAGATATGTTCTCTGCGAAGAATTTGTACATTGAAAAAACAAGCGATGCTATATTGATAATAATAAATAAGTTGATCAAGCACGTAATTTATATTTCGATAATCAAAGATTTAAACATCAAGAGACTTATGAATCTGCTATGATGAAAATTTGTATCTCAGTATGAAATAATGCAAAGCATTATATCAAATTGAAACTCACTGTTTATCAATCATTTCTGAATCACTTTATGTTGACATCTTGAAGCGAAGCGAAAGCTAAGCACTGCGTTTCATTCGCAAATCGACGATCAAACAGAAAAACAGAATCAGATGCTTAAGCATTATCTGCAAGTGTATTTTAATTATAAGATGAATAACTGATCAAAGCTTTTGTCAATGACGACGTTTGCATATAACAACAGCGTACACGTCAATATCAAAAAAACTTCACATAAACTTCTAAAAAAATACACTGTGAGCTTCGCAGAGACATCTGAGAACAGAGCTTTAAAAAAAGAGACATTCTTGACTATGAAGTGAGCAGAATGATTACAAAGTATCAGAGAACATTTAATGAAACTATGAAAGCGAGTAGCAGAGCAGCAAGCAAAGTATTATAATGCTTATCATAAAGCTGCAAACTTTTAGATGAAAGATAAAGTGCTTCTGCAAAGTATAAACATTCATACGCTTCGTTCAAAGAAGAAGATTGATTACAGATAACTGAAATCATTCAGAATATTAAAGAAGATCAACATGTAAGCGTATAAGCTTGAACTATTTGAAAGATATGATGCAATTCACTCAATCTTTCATATCTTTTTATTGAAACTCTGACACTTGCGTGATGAGAATTCGAAGTTGCAAATCATTCTCATAAAAAAAAAAGAGAAATGAAAGATAAAGAAGATACTTGATGAGCAAATCAAGAAAGAAAAGATTGAGTATTTAGTTCAATGAACTGATTCGTCTTTCTACAAAAACTTCTGAGAATCAATGAAAAATCTTAGCAATGCGAAGAAGATCATTGAGAACTATGAGACAGAAAGACAAGTACATCAGTCAACTGCAAAAAAATCAAAGGGAAAAAAGAGAGACAGATCATGTAAAAGTCATGATTGAAAGAATATCAAAAGCGTAAAGACATGAGTTTAAGAAGTTGATACTAAACTATAATTACAAAATCTTACGTAACATATGTCTTTTAAAAAAGATGATGATGAATGTTGCAAAAAAGCGAAGAAAAGAAGCGATCAACGATCGCGAGCAAGAACGTCAAAGTGAAGAAGAGAGTTATTTATTCATCAGTGAATCTCGTCACGCACTGCTTACTTCAGTCAATACTTACGAGACGAAGACGAAATGATGTGATGATGACAAGAAGTGACAAGAACAAAAGAGATGAGAATCTTTACTCAACTGTTAAATACAATCTCACATGATTGAGAGAAAAGCTACTCACTCTCTCATTGTTAAAGATGAAGAGCGAGACAAGTCTTGATGCAAGTGTTGAAGCGATGAATTATCATCAGCACAGCACGATGCATCGACAGCTGAAGATGACGCAAGACTAAGTTCATCATGTAATCATGCTTTCTCATGAAGCAGTACTTGCATTTGCAAGCACGCCCAATGAAAGCACGACATGTGTGAGTCGTCGCTGCGCTCAGACGATAAACACAACGACAGCATCAGATCATCAGATCATTACGATCTATCATGCGTTAGCACTTATCAAAACACGCAGAGATAGATATGTTTATCAGAAATCATGAACTCAATCTTCAACATTGAAGATGCAAAAGAAGCAGAAGAAGCAGACGTGACAGACGTGACAGCAACGATGATGCGAAAGAAACGACGAAAGATATACATCTCAAGAAAAAAAGCAGACTTCGCGATCATGTTAGCATGATCTCAGTGAGCGCAGAGCTGCTACTTATCATGTTGATAATGATGATGTTGATACTGCTATGTCATTCATGTTAACTTATGAGCTGACTTGCATCACAACAATGCTGCAACGAAAGAAGCTCATATCATGAGCTGCAAGCTATGCAAAATACACATAGCAGATCTCATGCTTTGTCAGTTCGAAAGAGCAGTACTCACGAAAGAATATGTTGAAACGAGACAAGAAGAAAAGAAAGAAAGAAAGAAAGCAAAGCTGAAGAATTGATATCAACAATCTCGCACTAGCTCTGTTTATACTTGTTAGCATGATCAGCTTATGACACTTCTACTCAGATGCTAGAGCGCTGAAGAAGTCATTGCTACACTGTCAGCTGCAAGAAGACACTATAATGCTATGAAGATTCAAAGATCGAGTCTTTAAAAGAAAATGCAATTGTGAGAATGCATTTCATCGACTATGAATGATGCATATTTGCAAGACTAGCTTACGAAATTAGATCAAAGAAATTAATGAATGAATAAAGATAACAACTTGACAAAAGATGAAAACTCTGCAAGTTTTCACTTTCATTTCTTAATAATTAGTTCTATCATCAATAAAGTACTATCTTATTATCTTCTACTATGCAGTTTCACGTAAAGAAATCTCATTGTCTTACAATCAATGCTGTCATAAAGCATTATCTTTAAATCTTCATCAACTACATGCAGAATGATTGAACTAAATGACTTTCTGAAGTTGAATTCATCATCAATAACACATCATCATTAATCACTTTAACATCATCCTTCTTGATCAATTTGAGTCAGAATTCACGTTTAAACTTTAAGTTTTCTGAATCTTTGTTTAAGAATCTTACATCTCAAGTTTAAAACAAGTTAATCAATGTCAAAAAGTTCATCAAGAAGATGAAGAAATTAACTTAGCATTTACATGATGAAATGTTTATAACTCAGATCATTTATGAATTCAATATCAATCTTTCTCGACTGATAACAAGATTTATTTGTACATGATGTCAACTATAAATCTTTTGATTCTATTCTGTGTTTGAATAGAAGTCAGAAGAGTCAAGAGATTTCAATTCAACGCAGTTCAAATGATGTTAAAATGTTGCATGATCAGAAAGATTGTCATGCAGAGTTTTCACTCATGTGACAACATTTCTTTCTAACAGTCACAATCAATTTACGAAGAAGATTAATGACATGTTGATGTCAGTAAAAAATGAAATGATACTACTAGTGAAAAAGACAATTCAGATGAAGAGTCTGCAAATTGTAACTATAAGTGATTGAAGAATTTGCAACTCGTCAACTGCGTTGATATGCTGAAACGTCTTCATCACATCAACAGTGTCATTGAGTAATTGATGAAAAGATATCAGATAAAATAGTTATTTCAGATAATGAGTCTGAAAGTCGTGATTACAATGCTTGAAGAAGTAGTGACTTGTCAATCACGCTGATATATTGAGAAGACTTAAGCTAATTTTCTTTACTTGACGTCAAATCATACATTTATCTACGTGAAAAATCAAGAGTTCATGAGAATAATCAGAACACATTCTTTACTATTAATCAGAATCATGCATCAAATGATTGTGATCACACGTCTATACTAACAATCTATTTAACGTTTACATGACATAAGTCAAATCAAGAGCAGAATAGAATTATTTAATACAATCATACTTTATCTTCTCATCATACACGTCTCTCTTTCATCACATATTTCTCTGCTCAATGAATGATAATTATTGAGCAAGAGAACACAGTTTTCAACATTATAATCATGAACATCATGAATGCAAAGAAAACGTCTTTCATCTTCAAATCAAGAATTAAATCAAGACATCATTTGTATAAAATATCATCAATGAAAAGCAAAGCAAAGACAATGTATCATAATCAAACAGCACAGACACTTTCATCAAGAGTTTACTTAAGCATCATATGCTGAATAGAAGCTATAAATTCATTACTGATAATATAGTGTCAATTTTATTGTTTCAACGACGTGAAATCATCATGTAGTTGACAAGCAATTTTCTTTCTCAGAGAGTTTTATTCATTTGATACACATAGCATAGTTTTTCTCATGAGTTGAATCTAAATCAATGTCACAAAAGTGTATGAATTCAAATCAAATCAAATCAATCTCTTTTGTCATTCTTATTCTAAATACTTCATTGAAAATGAAGTTTGACTGAATGCTTGCAATCTCAACATCACTCACTTCATTATTCAGTTAAATGATTGTAATGTTGATCTCTTCAAGATCAAGCATGTCTTTAAAAACAATTTTCTGATCATTGAGTTAAATCTTTTAATATTCATGAAGATTCATTCAATCTTTCATGTCATTCTTTTAAATCATATCACAAGTGATTCTTTTTTGAATCAATATCAAAAATCTTAAAAACTTGTTATTATCAAGAATGATGAAAGATTTTGATATATAAACAACATACTAAACTTCAAGCATGATAGATGCTATAATTCATCTCTGCTCAAGTATTACATCAATTGAGAAAATCACTTTTTTACTTAAAAGTCTTTTCATCTTTTGAATAATTATGAGCAAATGCTCAATGAATATCATTTCGTCAATTCTGTCATCAAAGAATCATATGTACTATCATGTGTGATGTTTCAATGTTAATGTCAAGAACTTTAAGTTCAATCTTCATCATTTCAACTCAGCTCAGATTTGACTCAGATCTTGTTTAAATTTGACTTAAACATTTTGTTTAAATTTGATTTAAATGTGACTCAGATGTATTTTAGTTTCATCTGTGCATCATTATATTAAACTGCATTTCATTTTTTTCTTACTCAAATTTGACTCAGATCTTGTTTAAATTTGATTCAGACATTTCATTTAAATCTGACTCAAATGTGACTTAAATATGTTTCAATTCAACTGTGCATCATCATGTTAAAATATGTTTCATCTCATTTTGCTTTTTAAACATCTTGCTCAAATTTGACTCAGATGTGACTCAGATCTATTCTAGTTTCATTTATGCTTCATTACATTAAAATGCATTTACATCAATTCTTGTTTCATTTCAATCTTTGTTTTCAATTCTTTCTCATTTTATTTTGTTTCTTTTCATTGTTTCACAGAAGTTCAGTCTTGAAGAAAAAAGTTACTGTCATGATGTCAGATTATCAACTCAATTTAGAATATAAATCATTGATATTTTAAATAATCTTGATTCATTGAATTTATCTCGCTGCTTTTGCAGTTTAATGAATCAAGTTATTAATTTAGTCATCATCATTTTAATTTAATCTCAGCAATTTTGTTTTAATTATCTCAGTTGTGTGTGCAAACTTCTGCAATCTTAAGTCAATAAAATTACTATCTAGTCTTGATTTTACTTAATTCATGTATATAAAAGTCAAGTTTTCATTCTTTTCTTTCGCTTTTTATCTTTCATCTTATACATTATTTGATGTATTGTCTTGTATTTAGATTCTATCAAAGTAATAATAATATCAGTCTTTTATATTAATAATATCTTTAATTTAACTCAGTCTTTAACATGATTACAGCAAACTTGCTGCGTTAAATTGATCTGAAGAGTATCTGAAGCTTCATTTGTCAAGAAAAGATTCTTGCTCAAAATCAGTTGATTGAAATCTCAATATTCAATTTTAGCTTTATATTCAATGATAAACAACAATGTTTGAACATATTTATGATCAGAATGTTTAACTAGTTGTGTTTATCATGCGCTTGCATCTAAAGAATCTCTGCGCGCTAGAGAAATCTCATCAATCTTCATAAGCTGATATGAAAAGAATTTCAATATTGATATCAATGAAATCAAAATTCAACGTCACTTTCTTTTGATAATTAATTAATTGTTTAAATTTAATGTTTTGCAATTGATAACAGCATGAATCTCATTACATTTGCTGCAAATATGTTGATATGTACAACTAAAATAAATGCAGTTATCATTGTTGAACTTGTTGCATACTGAAAACTCTGTACTTGTTTCTTTAAGTTTGAGATCATAAAACTGTTTTCTGATTCTTTGACTCTGATATTTCATCTGAGAAGTAATAGCAGATGTTTTCTTTATCAATGCTTAATCAACAAGTTCATCTTTGTTGCAAGCATGCATCTTTGATACTTCTGATTAGTCTGATTAGTCTAACATAGACTAGTATAGAGCTGTGAGTAGAGCTGTTGTTGACACGCTAGCGATTTAGCGTGCCTTCGTGAGTAAAACTCACGTCGTGTTGCATTTTCTTTCTACTTCAGATTTGAACTTCTAGTTAGAATACACTCATATAATTCGCTCTATGCAGACTTATAACATTAGTTCAAAGCTCATCAATCTTGCTATCAACGTGTAGATGATATAAAAACAAGCTACATCACTCAAACTTGAATCAAAATCGAAATTCGAAAATCGAGCTTAAAGAACTTGTTAGAAATCAAGAAATTTTTAGAACAGAATAGAAGAACACGAATGCGTTGCTCTAGACTAACTTTTTACTGAACTCGTCATCAGAACAGAAGAACAGAAGAACATGAATGCGTTGTTCTAGAATTGAAACCTGAAGTTTCACTTGAATTTCGACCAGCAATTTTTCTACTCACACAATGACTAGAAGCACAGAATCAGAATCAGTGAGCATTGCTCGCTATGAACTTCGAAATGCTAGAAAAAAATCACTTCTATCACAGAATCGAACAGCATCAGAAGAAGAAGACACGAATGCGTCGTCAAATACAGAAGAAAAGAACATGAACGCGTTGTTTTTTGATCACGAAATGATCAAGATCAGCATCAGCACTGAGCTGAATGCTTGAATAATTGATAAGAGAACAGATGACATCGTCATCTTCATCAAATACATGACTCATCAGCATGACATCGAAATCGAAACTCACAATGACATGATTCAGATGTTGAAAGATGTCAACAAGATAAACATCAAGTTGAAGACTATTCAGACGACGTTGAATACTATAAGAACGCGTCTGCAGAAAGAGATGAGAAACAAGAATGTGATTATACATCATTTAAAGACTGCATCGAGTCAACAAAGCACTTTGATTTCAAAAAATCAATTCTCAAAGTCAATCAAGCTATCTGACTCATCTCTGTTTGAAGATTCAAGACAGAATGTAAATAATTGATTGTCTCAAATGCGAAACAAGCTGAAGATGAACAAGAATCATTTTTCTATCAAAGAAATGAAGATTGCATATGTGAAAAGTTGAGTCAGTGAAACGATGATCAAACACATAGCACTCAGAATGAGAAACATGATCACGAACTCGTTTCTTGAAGCAAAAGAGATATTGTTGATCATAAATAAGATGTACGATGATCTCAATTAACATCACACGACTCAACGACAATTCTTGAAGCTGTATCAAAACAAGATTTTCTTTCATGAATTTTGAATGAAATTTCAGAGACTTAGTGCGAAACTAGAATACAATAACGAAACTCTACTAAATAATCTTCAGCATAAGATTAGCTCAGATCTTCAGCAAGTCATGATCAACGAATGAACTATGAATTTGAACGAATTCATCAACATCTGCATGCAAGTCAACGTTCGATTGACAAAATTGAATGCTCGATCAGCTTTCAAAACATCAACGACTCAAGTCGCTCGCTTTATCGCTAGCATCTTGACGACAATTACTACTGCGACTTCAGCTTCAATCTCTGCATGAAAGAAATTCAGAATATCGAACGTTGACTCTGTTAGAAAGAAGTTGTTTAAAAAATAACTTTGCTTCAAATGCAAGAAGTTAAAACATAGAGCATGTAACTGTCTTAAATCAGCTCAGATGCATGAAATCGCAGCGAATTTGAAAAACGATCTGCTCTCATTAAAGTAGTGACTAAGAGCGACATGCTCATATCTTGCTTCATCAATATGCTCGATGACTCGTTTAATTTCAAGTCGTTTATTGTTGATATCATCTTGAGTAGTCTAGAAAAGATATTTCGATTTCTCGCTCTGATAGACAACAAAGTCACTGATATGACGTTTATAGATGATTCATTGATTTCAGAGCTATGTGAACGCTTTGATATTCAGTCAATTTCACTGTTCAAATCGAAGTTGATTCATTCATATGACAAAATCTTCAATCAAAGATTTATTATACATGCTTTGTATATCTCAGTCACTATACAAGAACATAAGAATAAAATGATGTCTCTATTAATAACTCGTTTAAATCAGCACAAGATAATCATTGACAATTTCTGATTGAAAAGAAATCAAATTTTGATAGATTCTGCAAATGATTGATTGATATCTTCATCAAATATTCGAATCTCAGAACTTATCATTTCAAAAGCAAGCAGTCAATCAACATTTCATCAACTTGAATCAAGCGAGATCTGCAAAATGAAATGAAAGAACTTGAAGTCTATGTCAATGATCATCTTAAAGCGAACTACAAATTCGAAATCAGTGAATCGATTCATTGAATCAGCTTTCATACGAAAGCAAAGCACTCAAATTGATCTCAATCAACATGAACTCATTCAGTCATCAAAGAAGAAAGAGCTCGTCAATATTGTCATGATCGAAGTCGCTGCTTATCAAACTTTAGTCAAGAAGAAGAATGTCAAGATCTTTACATTGATCATTAGTGAAATCAACAAGATGCTTAGCTCAATCAAAGATTCAGCGAAACTGAATGAAATGATCTCTGTCATGTCATTAAAGAAACTGAAGAAGAAGCTTTTAACAGTTTATCATGATTTTTTGAACGTTTTTGATAGAGAAAAGACAACTCAGTTGCTCTTGCATTGATCATACAATCATAAGATTGAATTAGAAGATGAGAGTCAATCTTCTAGAAGTTGATTGTATTTCATGTCGAGTCACAAGTTGCAGAAGATCAAGAAGTATCTAGAAAAGAACTTGAAGAAGAAGTTTATTACATTCAGCAAAGTTTCATTCGCTTCGTCAATACTATTCATTGAAAAGAAAGACAATAGTCTTCACTTTTGCATGAATTATTGAAAACTGAATGCTCTGATCAAAAGAAATCGTTATTCAATATTCTTGATAAACGAAGTACTTGCTTGAATTCAAGACAGTAAATATTTGATTCAACTTAACATTATCGTCACGTTCAATAAGCTTCGTATGAGTATTGAAAGTGAGAATCTAATCACATTCATCACTTTCTTCGATGTTTACAAATATAAAGTAATGCTCTTTGAATTAATCAATGAATCAACATTCTTTCAGCACTATATCAACGACGTGTTGTTTGACT